>Ga0209589_1010495_pt1 | contig 13473 bp, 10 predicted proteins | sample CowpeawhiteBW_FD_187525 | JGI IMG/M metagenome (GOLD analysis project Ga0209589, IMG submission 187525) | Root nodule microbial communities of legume samples collected from California USA - Cow pea white BW (SPAdes) (version 2) | ecosystem: Host-associated > Plants > Roots > Nodule | place: USA...
TATATATATAATAAAAAGTTATTTTAATATATATATATATATATATATATATATATATATAGGTTGTAATTAAACTTATTTACTAATTTGGTCTCAAATGGAAGATGACGAAATTGAATGATTTTAAAAAATTGGGTACTAAATTGAACCAAAAATTTAAATTGGGATACTAAATTGAAAACAACTATTACACTGTCACGTGTCATGCTTGTAAGCTGCCATGTGGCACGATGATAAACTGACATGTGGCAATTTTTTTAAATTTTTTGAAAAAAAAATTAATTTTTTGAAAAAAAAATAAAAAAGAAATAAAAATTTTATGGCTTGACAGTGTCCTGTACGGACACAGTGTTAACTCCAACTTAACGGAGAGGACCAAATTGAACCTCTTTAGAAAATTGGGGTACCAAATTGAACATTCCTAAAGTTCGGGTACCACATTGAACTTTCTGAAAAAATTTGGGTACCAAATGTGTATTTATACCTTAAATAATAGTGTGGTTTGTTCCTATTCCCTGAAAATATTTCTTAGTTTTAATACAGAACTTTTAGAATTTTCTATGGAAACTTATGAAATATATTTTGAAAATAGTTTTCTGAAATAAACTTTTCATAATAAACTTTTAAAGACATAAATAATACATTTCACAATATATAACGAGCTTTCCAAAACGAGTTTTTGTTTACATGTTTTTTTTTTTCTTTTTTTTTTTTTTTTTTTTTTTTTTCTTCTTCCTGTCAGAGGTGCGGTGAAGAATGAATTCGTAGATGTCGATGATACTAGTTGTAGCGAAAGGGTATGTTAGTATTTTAAATTTTAGTACGAGCTGCAGTTAATAATAATGAGGGTGCAGTAAGAAAATTCTCTATTACCTGTTGAATACATACTCGGGAAAATGTAGTACTAAAGTGGAGAAATAATAAATGATACTCTATTTAAAAATGAGAGAGAATGATATATGCTATAGAAAGGAACACATTAATTTTGTGTTTGCAAATAAGGATTTTAGAGATTAATAATATTATAATATTAAAACTAATAATAATAATAATAATACTAAAACTAATAATATTAATAATAATAATAATACTAAAACTAATAATATTAATAATAATAATACTAAAACTAATAATAATGATAATAATAATAATAAAACTAATAATAATTATTATATTATTTTATACAAATTTTAACTATAAACGTAAAACTGTAATCTAACAATTTTAACAATTTATCTATTAAAATATCATTTTATATCTATCACATTTATTAAATCATTCATAAAATTTCATAAAATTTACTTTCAAATTTCTTCATTTTTATCTCTTTACACCTTAAAACAAATAACTTCACTTTTTCTCTGCATCTCCTTAAATTCATTTACTTACCCTCCCTTAAAATCATTATTAAAAACAAACACATTATAAATCTTTAGGATACTTTTACACAACTTTTTTTTAAGATTTAAAAAAAATGAAAGTATAAACTAGTTTTAGTTTATAAATAACTTTTTTGTTCATTTTTATCTTAAGAGTTTTTAGAAAATATGTTCAGACGTGCTTTTAGAATTTTAGAAAAAAATAAACGTGTGGTCATCTACAATATCATTTCATACCAGGTATTTTGTTATTCCCATTTTCAGTTTTGCTATCCTCACACCTGAACTCGTTTTTAAAAGACCAATTACCCAAACACATTTTTGTTGTGTAATAATTGGTAGAAGGAGGTGTGACTTCACAAAATTTAAGGTAAAGGTTAACTTTCATGGGATGTTATAAATTTAAATTATTTATTATTCAAATACTACATCATAAAAAATATTTTTAATTGTTTTTTCTTTTGAATAAAAACGAGGAGTAGTATTATTTTAATAAAAAACTAAGAGTACTATCGTAAGAAAAATCATAAAAACGACTATGAAGTTAATATAAAGGAACGTGAGAAAAATAAAGGCTCTCAAACTATGGAAGAAGTATGAGTTTAAAAATATTGAAGTTGGAATGAGTGGTCTTGAAGATTACTTGAACTAATGATATTGTTTTAACTGGCATACTGACAAAAAATACTAATGACGATCATTATATGTAAGAGTGATCATCACTATACTATGCACTCCTTTTATATTTAAATTAAATATACATAAAAAAAACAATTTTACATCGACTAAAAATACTACTTAAGTTCATTATTATTATTATTATTATTTTTGCAAAGAAACTATATTAAATTATTAATTATATTTATGAAAAGCAGTGTTTAGCTTTGAGATTAAAAGTATCATTGAAATTATTGTAATACACATATACTTCTACATCGAGCGTGAGTCAAAGTTGAAAACCATTTAAATATACATTTTCTTTAATCCTTTGAAATGTCTTTTAAATAAAATTATTATAATAAAAATTTTCGATTTTAAAATGATAATGTTTCAGTTTATTTGTATTTATTTTACTATAACAAATGAACTTAAAGTTTAGTTAATAAAATTTAACGAAGTAAATCAGCATTTTGTTAACTTGGAATTTTGAATTGAGAAATAAGAGAAGCAAAAGTCAAAATTTCTCCACTTATCCGGTTGATAAAATATAAAATAAAAAATTGATATTTTAATATAGAAGTAATCTTATTCTTATATACAGTCCTGATAATTCATTTTTATCACTAACAAATATATAATTTATATGACAAGTAAAGTGATTGTTCAACCATATTATTGACTTCAACAATAAAAAATCAGTTTCTAGATTACTATTTACGAAATTCAATTTTCGCTTCATTTTTCTTCTACAACTAATGTTATTTCTACGACCACTCATTTGTAACATGAGTCATTATTAAATTATTATTATCATTATTATTATTTTTAATATTTTTCCTTTGCTAATTCTGTTCCACCAAACAAACCGTAAACCGTGACACCCATGTTACCATTCCAAAAAAACGATGCCACCCATGTTTGAGTGTGCGATAGTGGAACCCACTCACCAAACGAGGGCGCGTGGAAACCACTCGCTCTGATTAAGGTAACAAGGAAATCGAAGCCACGCGTGTTGTAATGGGGCATGATTCTGCAGGAGGCAAAGTTGTTGAACAAGAAAATGAAGAAGGAAAAAAACAAATAAAAAGACAAAACCTAATTTCCACCTCACATCACACTTCCTGTCATTTTATTGACCTGTAATGTTCTGCTTGGCCCCGACGACGCTCCTCTATGCCCTTTCTTATCGTCCAATTTATTCATTCGCATTCTCTCACTTCATGTTATTTTTATGACATAATATTCAATACTCTAACTTCAAAAATTACAATTATCCACCTACTATTCAATTATTATATTTAAATATTTTTACTTCATCTTATCATGTTTAAGAATTGTTCCTTTTCTTAAACTTTTTTTTTAATTATTTGTTTGGAAGTTTAAAATCTATTCACAATTTTATGTTTAAAAAGTATATTGAAATATTGAAGAAAAAAAAATCTAAACTATTTTTATTCTCGATTCTAAGGAATAAGAAGCTATTAAAATACAAAAAATACTTTAAATTTAAAATAATTTGTTTAAATGAAAGGGTTAGATTTGTATTATAGAAAAAACACTATTAGATTATTTGTAATGATGACAAGCAATATTAATGTTTAATACATTATATTTTAATATTTTATACTCATTCAACACTGACATTTAGATTTTAACATCTAGATCATAAACAATGTATTTTATTTTTATTTTTGTTATTGATAATTAAATAAAATATCAATTAAATTACAAGACTTTTATATTAAAGTTAAATTTAAGAAAATAAAAACATTGTAATATAACAAATTATAAAAAATAAAATAAATTCTCGTTAAATATAACTCAGGCGATTGAGATATTTAGACTAAGAAAAGTTCTTCTAGTATTAATTTTTCATTTTCAAAATTTTACTTTATTTTAGTAGTGTTTATGTGTTAAATCATTACACGTCATTAATATCGTGATCTATCCTGATTTTATGGCTTTTATTATAAATAAATCTTCCAACTAGGTAGTTTTTTAATATTTATTTTCATAATGTTTAAATACAATACTTTTGTGGAAAGGAATTATAATAACATTTTGCTGACTTAAAAAACTAAAATAATGATTTTGAAATTTTAACACCAAATACAAAAATTCAAGAAATGAAAAGAATATTTAAGTAACTCTTTTGGCAGAAAGTTAAATATTATTGTTATGACTACAAAGTATTATATAAATATGTGGTGATATTATTATATACTATTTGTACCAAAGGCTTTTAACTTACGAAACTGGCGCTGCAATTTTTTTATTGAAGCTTGCTTTACTTTACCTCGACCGTTTCTGCCGTCGTGATCCTGCGTCATTCTCTGTTCTTTTAATTCCAATTTCCCAATTCTTTAATTGTTCTATTTCTAGGGGCTATGCTCTTTGTACCATACTTTCGCTAGTTTTTTTTTTTTTTTTTTTTTTTTTTTTCATATAAAAGATACATCTGTGCCTTTCTCTTTTTCCCTTTTTCTTTCTAGAATTAAGAAGAAGAAGCAACAATTTAGGAAAAAACAATGATGTTGTGTTGGTAGAGTAAGTGGGGAAAGAGAGGGTCTTTCCTTCCCTCAACCATGGCTCCTACTGGGAAGCTTTCCGGGTTTCGTCGAGAAGGCAGTGATTGGTACTTCTCTCTCAAAATTTCTTGTTTTGAAGTAAAAAATCGTTTTTTTAATGGGCTGATGAGGAAATGACACCTTTTGTTCACCTGATTACTGGGTGGAGTCCAAGTCAGACATGCATATCGAAAAAAAGAAGATTTTGATGTGATTTATGTTGTTAATTTTTTTGGTTTGTGGTCTTGATAGGTTCTGCAATGGGGGACTGCCAAGTGATATCACTGTTTCCATCGAGGGTGTCACTTTCCATCTTCATAAGGTACCTGCTTTGCGTTCAGAAATTTGCTCTTCTCTCTGGTTTATTGATAGATGAAATAGTTGCGTTGTGGGGCTTTTTTTTTTGTTCTTCTGTCTCTGTTTTTATTTTTCGAAATTTGATCCAACTTCTGGTTCCTTTTTGTTTGAGTTATGTAACGAAGCATCCATCTTCAAATAAGGGAATTGGATTAGACTTGCTAGAGATACCATACCACATGTTACAATGGCCGCAAAGTTTTCACGGTTTCACCATAAATTTCATCTATTTATTGGAATTTAGTACAATTCCACCAGTTTGTGGGCAACCTTGTATTCCTACGCTGGAATCCACTTGTATGGTTTTCAAAGGTTGTGATGTTCTTGCTGATTTTCTTTGTGGAGTTTGACTTAAAAATTCCTTCAGCTTAAGGTCAGATAGGGGAGGGACAAGACTGTTTTTAATTATAAATGGATTGTATTTCAGCTCATTTTGTATTGTTTAATATGACAATGGTTATAAAATTTTGCTTATAAGTTATGGATGTTATTCGTGATGTATATCCATTGGTGCAGATATTTCATTACTAATGCTTAACTTTCCCAGTTACTGATGAAGCTAAAAATTTATCTAGTTCTCAGACCCGTGATTTGCTCTTATGGAAGTAATGCTACTAGGTGGGGTTTTTGGCATGTCATGAAACACTTGTTCTTGTTTCATCTAAATTAGTTTTCTTGGCTAAGAGGAAAAACTCAGAGCTTTGAGATATTTCTGTTTTTCCCTTTTTCAATTTGGACTCCATGCATGATTACATGATGAACTAGTGAGCATTTCTGTATCACAAGGCTTAATTTTATGCTAGTTATACTGTTACGCCTTTGGTAAATTATTTGTGTACTGAATGCATTGGAGTTTGAATAAGTTATGTCATGGAACTGCAGTTTCCTCTTGTATCAAAGAGTGGAAAATTTGCTAAAGCAAATGACGAGTCCAAGGATGCAGACAAGAAGACTCTGAAAATGGTGCTGGAAGAATTTCCTGGTGGTCCTGACACTTTCTTAATAGCAGCCAAATTCTGTTACGGATACCGTGTGGAACTGACGGCCAGAAATGTAGTATTGGTTCACTGTGCTGCAGAATACCTTGAAATGACAGATGAATTTGGAGAAGGTAACTTGTTGTCAAAATCAGAGAGTTTTTTCCATAAAAACACATTGCGGAACTGGAAAGATTGTATTTTGGCTCTCCAAAGTTCTGAGCCTGTTCTACCGAGAGCTGAAAAGCTTCAGTTAGTGGGAAAGTGTTTGAATGCTCTTTCTATGATGGTTTGTACGGACCCAAGTTTGTTTGGATGGCCCATGATGATGTATGGGAGTTTTCAGAGCCCTGGTGGAAGCATTCTTTGGAATGGCATCAACACTGGTGCCAGGATTCGGAGTTCAGAATCTGATTGGTGGTTTGAAGACATCTCATATCTCAGTGTGAATTTGTTTGAGAGGCTAATTAAGACAATGCAAGCAAGAGGTATAAGACCTGAAAACCTTGCAGGTGCCATAATGTACTATTCTAGAAAGCACTTGCCAGGTCTAGGTCGGTGGCAGGGTGGTCAAGGTGGAAAAACCAGAACAGTTGCAAGCTTCAGCTTGACGCCGGCCACGGTGGATCAGAGGGTTCTGTTGGAAAGCATTGAGAAACTTCTTCCTGACAAGAAGGGGAAATCTTATTGCCGATTCCTTTTAGGACTTCTTCGGGTGGCTTTGATTTTGAATGTCAGCCAAACCTGCAAGGATTCTTTGGAGAGGAGAATAGGGATGCAATTGGAACTTGCAACTTTGGATAGTCTTCTAATTCCTACATATTCAGATTCAGATGCATTATACAACACTGAATGTATTGAACAGATAGTCCATTATTTTGTATCTACAGAATCAAATTTAACAGCCTTTTCTCCTTCATCACATGACCAACAAACACCAGCATCACCATCATCTGAGTCTTTGAGGAAGGTTTCGAAGTTGATAGATAGCTACATCTCAGAAATTGCTTCAGATGTTAATTTGAAACCAGGAAAGATACGCCGGCTTGCCGATGCCCTCCCCGAGTCATCAAGATTATTGCATGATGGGCTTTACAGGGCACTGGACATATATTTCAAGGTTTGATTTTTTTGAGCTACACTTTTGCATAAATACTTATTTATGGTCATCTATGATGCACCGATACTTTAATTTAGGTCTTGTATTCCTGTTTGACACATATCCGTATCCGATATTTTAGGATACTTTATTGATATTTATAAATGAAGTATCTAATCTATGAAACAGTAGTACTTTTATGATAACAATAATTTATAATTTTTTTATAACGTTTAGTACATATGATTTTAATTTGGATTCATACAATAATAATCATATATTTATCATGTTTTTTAGACTTTTTGTATACTTTTTAATATGCATATATCACGCATCGTATCTTATTATTTCCAAAATAAACGTATTGGCATATCATATACGTATCGTATCCGATACACATATCGTATCCGATACACATATCGTATCCGATACACATATCGTATTCGATACACATATTGTGTCCGTACATCATAGGTGGTGATTGTTAGTTAACGATGACTCCTTCTGCTATTGTGCAGGCTCATCCTTGGCTCTCTGATAGGGAGAAGGAAGAACTATGCAACATCATTGATTACCAGAAACTTTCAATCCATGCTTGTGCTCATGCATCCCAAAATGATAGGTTACCCCTGAGAGTTGTTCTTCAAGTGTTGTTCTTTGAACAACTGCATTTGAGAACAGCATTAGCCGGCTGTCTTAATGCACTGGATGGTGAGATCGCCACAACAGCTCCGGTTCCAGTTGCTGCCTTAGGCGAAACGGCCGGTGAAATTGTACAAAGAGATGGATGGGTGACTGTTGTGCGTGAAAACCAGGTTTTAAAGGTGGATATGGACAGGATGAGTTCTAGAGTTGGAGAACTTGAAGAAGAGTTCAGCAAAATAAAGCAAGAAATGAAAAGTGTGGCCAAATCTCACAGCTCCCGAAGCTCCCCTCGGTTCGTTGCCCGGAAAATTGGGTGTAAGCTCGTTCCTCGGCCTTCAGATGCTCAACCGGAATCCCTGAACCGCACCGGATCCACACCAAGAGCATCCATTGAACGGGCACGGCGTTCCCTCAAGTCCAAGCACTCAGAAAGTTTTACTTGAGTATCAAGAAACCATAATCCCTCTTAATTTTATTCATATATACATATAGCAGTGTTGTGTGGTTTTGAATTTTTTGTACGAGGGAAAGGGAAGGAAAATGTTTCTCAATCCATTATGCGCTTTTATTTCACCAGTTTGCATATTTGAACATTTTCCATTTCTTTCCCTTGTGTAAAGTTTGTAAACTTGTGTAGGCAATTTCACAAATTGTCCTGTTTGTTTGGGGAATAGCTCCTGTATTTATTATCCGTATAGATTTATTCTTCATTTGAAGATATTGACAGTGGAAGATGTTGTTTTAGACCCATATGTGAAGAACATTATTGTCATCGAACAAAGAATCATCCATGTTCCCCCTCGTGCAGATGCAAAGCTGATGCACAAAGGTTGGAGAACTCAAACAAATGTAACAGTTGTGCTTATAGCAGAGCTTCTTTTGTAGATGACAAATGTTGTATAGCTGTGAAGAGTGTAATTTCTTTACAAATGACAAAGGCAAATATTTTATAGGCTCTCTATCACTCGTGCTGGTTTTTTCCGCTTAGTTAGGGTCGGCAATTTGGAGTTTATGATGTCTTGTAATTCTTGCTTCGGCTAAACTTTGATTAATTGAGAATTGTTAGGTCTAGAGAGTGAGAGTGGATTTCATAGAGAGATATAACATCAATAAAATTTGAGTCCAATCACATAAGATATTGATATCATATTCAATTCAAAATCTTAAGACAATGGATTTATAGATTTTCTTTTATCTTTATATAATACTTTACTTTCAATCCAAAACTAGACTTATTTTTATAAATACATGTATTAAGTTTACAAATTTATAGGATTTTGGAAAATTACTGTATTTCTCCTTACTAATATTTTGTAGGCCTATGTTAAAATTATATAAGATAAAAAGAGAAACCTTTTAAATTGAAAATTTCACCCATACGTTTCATACTAGTGTCGAATGACACGTTGATGTTTGATCAGAGAATATTACTGATTTGGTATCAGTTATTGTTATTTCTTTATACACGTCTAATTTTGTTGTTATACATGTTTTATGTTTTCAATTTCGTATATGATTAACATATTTTTAATTTGGTTACTCTACGCAAACATTATATAAGAACTAAATTTCAAATACACGCGTAAAAGTATACTAAATTGAGAAGTTTTACAAACTGATGCATTGAATTTTTACACGTAGGAACCAAATGAGAATTCGTTACACAATTATAATTATATATGTTAAAAAATATTAGCACCTGTTATAACTAAAAAAAAAAATAGAGATAATAACATATCAGTAATAGTTTTCTTCAATATGTGGGTAGTAAAAAATATAAAAAGAAGCTGTAGGTAGTAAAAATCAAATATTACAAATATGACAAAGGCAACTGTATTGTGTCGCTTTGGCCGAGTGGTTAAGGCGTGTGCCTGCTAAGTACATGGGGTTTCCCCGCGAGAGTTCGAATCTCTCAGGCGACGCTAGCGTAAATTTTGAAATTTTTTATTGTTTATATTTTGTTAAAAATATATTAATATTTTGCTAAAGTTTTGTCCGCAGTCCAACGGTGTCGCTTTGGCCGAGTGATTGAGGCGTGTGCCTGCGAAGTACATGAGGTCTCCCCGCGAGAGTTCGAATCTCTCAGGCAACGTCAGTGTCTTTTTAATTTATTTTATTGGTATAATATTTCTTTGCAATTTTGTAAAACTTTTGTATAAGCAAAACGGTGTCGCTTTGGCCGAGTGGTTAAGGCGTGTGCCTGCTAAGTACATGGGGTTTCCCCGCGAGAGTTCGAATCTCTCAGGCGACGGTTGTGAAATTTTTCTTTTTATTTTTTTATTGTTTAATTTTTGTTCGAAATTTATTACTAATATATAAAATTTGTTGTCACATTCCTGAATCCTAGAGCAGAGCCCAACCTGTTAATTGCAACCCATTCTTCTGCCTCTTCCTCAGCCACTTCTGTTCCTGCACAACTCAAAAACAACACTCGTGCACAAGTGTTTTGTTACATCACGCGCCGCCACACCAGCATGCCAACCTTCACCATTTCCAACAACAGCGTCGCCAAATGGTCACTTCCCCAATTCGACTCTTCCCCCGATCCCCGCTCATCGCCCATCATTCTCCGCCATTCCCTCCTCCACGTGCGCGCCTTCAGGATCCACTGCGTCCCCTCCGAACCCCTCCTCCCGTTGCCACCAATCACGCACGATCAACCCTCTTTTGGCGGCGGCGGCGGCAGCGGCAGCGGCAGTGAAGGAGGTGATGGTGACGCCGGTGGCAGCGGTGACGGAGACAGAGACGGAGGAGGAGATGAAGAGTTTGGACCCCTTTTGAATTTTGAAGCCGTAATGAGAGAATCGGAAGCTCGTGGCGTGAAGCTGCCTCCGGATATGGTGGAGGCCGCCAGGGTCACCGGCATCCGGGAAATGTTTCTTCTTCGTTACTTGGAGTTGCAGGTGGGTTCTCTTTCGAAAGTTTAAATTTTTGGGTTCAAAAAGGTGTTTTTTCTTCCCTGATTGCTCTCAATTTGCCTTTTATTTATTATTATTATTATTATTGCAGAATTCGTCTTGGCCTCTGTCTTTCCTGATGCAGCATTGTGCCATGCTGAGAAACCGAATGCTCGCGGACCCTTCTTTTCTTTTCAAAGTTGGAACCGAGGTTTGTTTCTCGAAAATGTTAAATGTATAACTTTCTTTTCTCTAATTGGGTAGAAAGAAGAATGATAAAAAATTTAGAAGTTAGAGACAGAAAATAATAGATGTAATGATTATAAACAAAAAGAGATTGAAATAAGAGATAGAGCGGAAGTAAGTTGTAAGAGAAGATGCATGTGTAAATATAATTAGGTTATGTTTGAGTATAAGTTAGGAAAATCCTTTTGTCAATTTCAATGCACTATAAGAAGGAAGAAAATGTTTCTTTTAGAATGAAAGAACTTTTAAAGTCTCTTAACTGAAGTCCAAACATGTGCTAGTTCTTTGTTCTGGGTACAATGATTCTGTAATGGTTATGATGTGAATTTGATGATCGAGTGTTTTTAGTTTAATTTTTTGGGATTAGATGTGATGACCTGAATATCCTTGTTTTGGCATGTGCAGATTGTTATAGACTCTTGTTGTGCAACGTTTGCAGAGGTTCAGAAAAGGGGCAAGGATTTCTGGGCTGAATTTGAGTTATATGCTGCTGATCTTCTGGTTGGAGTGGTTGTGGACATTGCATTGGTGGGTATGTTAGCACCCTATGCTCGAATCGGCAAGCCTTCAATATCAAAAGGTTTACTTGGACAAATTCAACGGGCTAGTTCGGCTCTTCCTAGCAGGTTAGTGCTTGGAAATTGATGGAATTTTGTGAATTCATTATTGCTGTTTCAATGTGAGATGTTCATGATTTGTTATTATGCCTGATGGAAATTTTTAGTTGACTTCAAATTGCTTATGTTGTTATAAGCTTCTCCAATGTTTTCAGAGATCTAGTGGAATGTGAAATTATGGATGTGATACTAAATTACAATTTCAATGCAGTGTTTTTGAAGCTGAAAGGCCGGGATGTAAATTCTCTGTGATGCAGCGTATTGCTACATATTTCTACAAGGTGCCCTGTGTTCTGAAAGTTTAAATGTTAAGTAACTATTTGATATATGGCAGAATATAACTTATTCACAAAACCCAGAAAATAATAGAATCAAACTTTCACTGCATGGAACAGTATGCTTCCAATTGCTTTAGTATTAGATATGGTGCTATACTGTTATATTCTTTTCTTTTTACTTGGTTTCTGGTGTTAGTTTATTTTTTTGAATACCTGAATTTCTGTTTTCAGGGTGCATTGTATGGATCGGTTGGCTTTGGATGTGGTATTGTTGGTCAAGGAATTGCAAACATGATCATGAATGCAAAAAGGTATGTATGTCTTACCAAGATGGGTTCTGTTGTATTGTATTATTTGATTACTAAAATTCTTATTAACTGATCCTCTGTAGGCTGCATTGTTATAATACATGCTTGACTTTGTTGTTTTGTATAAATAAAGAGAGCAAATGCACATGCACAAATGCATTTTGTTTCACGAGGGGGTGTTAGTGTGTTTTTTTCTTTGTTAAATTATGTAAATTTTTTTTTGTTTTTATATTTTAAACAGGAGCATTAAGAAATCTGAAGATGACATACCCGTGCCTCCTCTTCTGCAAAGTGCTGCTCTTTGGGGTATGTCTTGTCCTGTTTATTTAAATTTTCTATCTTTGGTCTTTTACGAATTATTTCGTTCAGTTTCTTGGGTTGGATCTGCCAAAGTATAAGCCATGAATTTTGCTTTGAGAAAATGAGTTTTATATTTATGTTTCCATTATTCTCAAAAAAGCATTTCATTTCTTGTTTCCTTGCTGTATGGACATATACAAGAGCTTGCTTGTTGCATCATTTTCAACAAGGTGACATTTTCATATTTTCATGTACATTTCAACTTCTTGAGAGGTGAAAGGGAGAAAAGGAAGGAAAGTGGGGTTAGATTATTGTGTTAACCTCTCAGCCTCAAAAAGGACCTTGGCTTATTTTACCATCATTAGTAGGATTATTACCATCTAATTTGCTTTATTTGTTTTGGTTCTCTATCAGGATTCTTCCTTGCTGTGTCATCCAACACCCGATACCAGATCATCAATGGACTAGAAAGCGTTGTTGAAGCATCTGTGGTGGCAAAGAGGGTCCCTCTTGTTGCAATGGCATTCACTGTGGGTGTGAGATTTGGCAACAACATATATGGGGGCATGCAGTTCATAGACTGGGCAAAAAGGAGTGGAGTACAATGAGTGTCCACACTCTGTAATTTCACCTTTTTGAAAGTTTTGTCCCAAGGAAAAAAAAGGGTCTTTATCAAACCAAGAAGTGAAACTCCCATCATTTTTTCTTCTGTTGGGACATCTTCTTGTGATTAAAATAGGACTATACCCTCTCTTCGCTCTTCACTTTTTCCTGTTTTTCCTTCTTTACACTTTTTCACTTTCATTCTCATTCAATGTTATATGTAACTTAGTTGTGTCAGATATGTTAAGGGCAATGAAGCTTCTTATAACTAGGTATGCTATTATTCCAGTTGAACTACCAAACTCTTTCCCTTGGAGAAATATAATTAATGTTGGATTACTTTACTAGGAAATTTCGTAATTTTAAAGAAAATAAAATATGTTGAATTTAAATTGTTTTCCGGATATATTGTTTTATTTTTTTAGTTAATATTAGTTATTTTAGTTAAATTGATTAAGATTGTTTTATAATTTTATTGCTTTGTTGTTGTTTTTTTTTTTTTTTTAAAATTTTTTAATTAATTTATATTTTTTTTTTTTT
>Ga0209589_1010496_pt1 | contig 13469 bp, 11 predicted proteins | sample CowpeawhiteBW_FD_187525 | JGI IMG/M metagenome (GOLD analysis project Ga0209589, IMG submission 187525) | Root nodule microbial communities of legume samples collected from California USA - Cow pea white BW (SPAdes) (version 2) | ecosystem: Host-associated > Plants > Roots > Nodule | place: USA...
CCCCCCCACCAGCCACCCCTCCACCGGCAACACCTCCGCCAGCAGTTCCTCCGCCGGCATTGACCCCGGCACCTCTTTCCTCTCCACCAGCCACATCTCCGGCTCCCGCCCCTGCCAGTCTGCTTTCCCCGTCTCTCTCTCCTTCCTTGGCTCCCGCTCCCGGTCCCAGTCTCTCCACCATCTCTCCCTCCGGTGATGATGTAAGTCCTTCTTTCCATCTCATTTCATCTTTCTCATTTTTCATTAACGGAATCAATTCAGTCCCTTTGATCTGTGAAAAGTATGTCCATTTGCAATACACATGTTTTTATCATATTAACATGTATTCAGTCTAAAATATTTGAAGTATGTTTTGGCTTTACACCATGAAATGAATTATTTTACTTTGTGGCATTGCAGAGTGGGGCTGAAAAGTTGTGGTCTTTTGAGAAGATGATTGGGAGCATGGTATTGGCATGCGCTTTGCTGTCCATGATGTTCTAGAGATCTATGTCTTCGGACCCAATTCATGTTTTTTTTGCTATTAATTACTTCTATATATTATTTTGTACGTGGATGTGATATGGGACTCTATTACTGTATTTGAGTTATATACATTGCTTGCATTCTTGGGAGATTTCAGAGGAGGTTTTGTATTTGAGGACAGTTATTCTGTATGGCACTATTATTAGTTTATCTGGCTCAGTTTCTTCTTCCATATATCTCTTCATTCTTGTTTATCAACTACAGTACTCCTATTTTACACACTTCATCATATTCTATTCCCACTCTAGATACGTAACATTATGAATATATCAGCAAGAAAATCAAACACCATTCAAGATCCAAAAGTTAACATCTACCAAAAGTTTGTTTCATAGGCGAAATAGAAACCATAAATAACAACATCCAAAGTTATACTACAAACAAAACTCATTCAGAATGTTGAAGCACCAAAAATGATGCCAACAAAACTCACTCATCGATTGTTCCCTTGGGGAATTCTCATAATAGTCTGGCTCGCATACGTAAGCTTCTGAAACAAACGTATGAAGAGTCCAAAAAACACTAACAAAAGTTGCATCGATGCATCAAGAAGAAGAGCCACCCTGTTTTTAGATATGCCTTTGTTCGTAGTTCTTGCGTCTTTGGACGAAGGTCAGAACCCGTTTCCCATAAGGATGGGTGTGCAGATGTGGATAATTCAACAAAACTATAGCTGAAAGCATTTTGTAAACACCGCCCTGCAAATAAATAACAGACCCTTAGTTAATGCATTCAACCATATTTTGAAGAAATGGTCCACTGATACGAAAAAGATAGGTGTTGAGCTCTGTATAACCTTGCAATTTTGCAGCGCTCTTTGAACAACATAATTCCCATAAGGATCCTGCATAATCCTCAAAAAATTCTGAGTGTACATTAACTCCTGAATAATATTAGCAGCATCCTTCTCTTCTGAGAATTCTAAGAGGTGTTCCACCACATTGCTAGCATGCTTGTTCATAGATAGTTGAGCATATCTACCCTGAAGCTGTAACATTATCTCTGCATTTACACGGGGTATCTTCATTTTAACAACGTGCTGCACAGCATAATTTCTGTACAAAAATAAATAGTTAAGTTTAAAATGAACGAAGTACGACCAAAAAAAATTACAATCTTTACCACTTTCTCTTCACTAAAATTTATTATAAATATCGTTACGTTAAAAGGGATATATTTCTAAAAATAAAAAGAAAGATAAAGAATTGGAGATAAACCCAAAAGGATGTTCAGTAAGGAGTGAAGCATGTGAGACTATTTCTTCAATCAGCCGCTTCATATTATTGTCTTTTGCATGATGAAGACATTTTTGAAGGATAGAACATCCACTTTTGTCTGTTGCAATTTCCACACAGTTCTCTGCTACTTCGTCTATAATAAACTGAAAGGAAGGTTTTCAAATGACAAAATATATAAATTCATATTCACAACCTGAGACACAGGAAAAGATGATAAACATTTTAATACAAGACAAACCCATCCAAGCTAAGTAATAGTAACACCGAGAAGGTCTTAAATAGAAAGAAGTTAATCTATTTTGAATGATTCGGTAGACAGAAATTGAATTTAGTATTAATGATAATGGACCAATTTGATTTTCACAGGTCTTATTGTGATCATTTTTGACAGGTGCTTAAATGTTTTGAAAGAAAAGTTAAAAACAAGAAACTTGAAATCTTGTTAATGTTTTAGAAAGTTGCATGAAAATTAGTTGTAGATGAGTCTTCAGTACTGAACATGACTCTTACAACAATCTTTAAAGCTACTTCCTCGTATTTATCCTAAAGGTTTTGGTGAAAATGACGACTTTGATTATAGAGAGAAGTTTCTCAGTTTTACAGAGAAATTTTACCATAATTATCATGAAACTAACAACACGATATAATTTGTGGCTGCATCATATACACCTGAAATTTTTTTATTGAAAGAAAAAAAAACAATTCGCAAACTTAAACAACTTTTTTAGTAATAAGATTAGAAATGTTTCAAAATAGATCAGTGACTATGAGATTTATATCACAATATATATCTATAAAATACTGAAAAGGTCGAAGATGTAAAATTGTTCAACATGAATTATCTATTCCATTTCATAAAAGAGACCAATCTAATATGGTATAATATACTGAATTAAAAACAATATAATACGATACCTTTGCAAAATATTCTTATTTTTCTTTCCAAAGAATAAGTATTTTTTAAAAAGTACTTTGTGGTGAATGAAAAAGTTTAAGACAGAGTGTCTGTCTAAAGACTACTACATAAATCTCATGACAGTTAATCTTCAGACAGAGACACAAAATGTTTATTAAATGTGAAAACTATTGTTAACAGAGTATAATATTTATTTTGTGTATCATGTGCTTGCCGCTAGTTTAAATTATGTTTCTTATTTTCAGTTCTTTATGTTTATCGCATATTACACAAGCATCGTGATTTTGTCTTAAATAAATAGATTGAATTAAACCAATTAGTTGCTACCTAATAATGAAGATATCAACTTTTTATTTAGAATTGATAAATAAAATAAGGTGGTAGTAGAAATTTGAGATTAGGAAGAAGCATGGAGATGGTTTACCGTCGTAAGCGCAGGGGAGAAAAGTTTGAAGCAGTGGTGAAGGACATGACCACCATTGATACTCTTAGTCAATCTCACAGTGATCTTCTTCACAGCGAATACAGCAGCAGATATCTGTTCTGGAGTCTTCAAATGCTCCAACAACTTCTGGATAACCAAACTCCTGTAGTAAGAATTCAGATTCAAAACATTGAGGTTAGAATTAATGTAATAAGAAATCGTAACAGTAGAAGAATCTATAGAACAGAGGTACCCATGATTATGCATGCAGACTTCCTTAAGCTTGTGCTGGTTTTGAATGACCAAGTCAAGAATCCTGGTGATGTGGTGGACAGTGCTAGCTTGAAAAATAGCTAGAATCGAAAGAACGCAATGTTGGTCCATCATTAGGTCACACAAGTGATCCTTGAGTTGGTTCAAGATATTCTCCATCACCTCTGGTTTCCCCAACTGCTGAGGGGGCATTTGTGCGACTGAAATCAACTGCGCCTTCACATCTTGAAGCGCAGTGGAAGTGTGATGCTGAAGAAATTGTCCACAACAATGACAGCAGTGTGCATTGGAGCAATTTAGTGGAATTGATGGAGGGGTGGCGATGAAGCAGAGCCTGGATATGGAACATGAGAGCGAATCAACACAAATGGGATTCATCAAATTGGTGTGACTCTGAATCAAAGGCGAGAAGAAGCCCTCTTGCAGAGTGGACTCAGCTGAATCACCCACATGTTTGATCTCCGGTGACAGAGACGGAGAAGATGATGCGCTCACACACTTCTCCATGCACAACTATGGACAGAGAGGAAGACAAAACACAACACCACCTCAACTATATCAATTATTTTATATATATATATATATATATATATATATATATATATATATATATATATATATATAATTATTGTGATGACATTACAATAAATTTATCATGTAATTAATAATTTTGTCTTTTTTATTTTTTGAAACTTATCTTATCATTATTTTTAATATTTATATATACTATCATTAATTATAAATAAAAAAGTTGTTATGGTCTTAAAAGACCAAATTGTTTTATTACAATTTTCGTGAATGGAATTTTTATTTTACACTTCATTTTTATTCATCATCTTTCACTTGAATTTTCTTTACAAATAAAAAAAAAAAAAAAACTCTTCTTAAAATCATTTTATTCTCATAGAAGTTATCGAAGAACATTTTTTTGTCCTTTCATAAGATAACTTTGTAACAACAGTGGAGTAAGATATGAAAGATGTGACTGCAAAATATGTAAAGAAAATACGATAAAATGTTCTAAATTGAACTTTGATGATAAGATTATCTTTTTATAATATAATTTTAAAATGACATTTTATGTGAATTTTTCTAATAATTAGATTTTGGTATAATTTTTATTTGTTTTTTTCGAAATCAATCATGCTTTAATTTTTTTTTATCTTTAGATTATTTATTGTTTGTGAAGGTGAAGAGAGAAAATGAAAGATAAAATTTTGTAAAATTGTTTTATTATAATCAGTAAATTTTATTTAATTTTTCATTTCTCTGAAACAATACAGATAAAAGAAGATTTAGAAAACTATACTTATATGGTAAATGTGCAAATATGTGTATTATTTTAACATCTTCATTAAATATGAGAGGATTGGAGATGCATACATAGAATAAATTAATTAAATTATTTAGTTCATAATAAATAAGAAAATTAATGTATTTATTGTTACAATTACATCATTAATTTTGGTTCATGCATGGAGCTCTTTTATTCAAATTCTGCAACACTTTAAATAAAAAAGAAAAAAGCCTTAGGCTACAAAACCAAATAATATTTTCTAATTCAATGTCTGGCTGTGATTGCAAGCAATTAAATACTTATGTTTTACTCTTTTAATAAAATTACATTTTTTTTATATTTCTATCTTTAATATAGTATATGTTTTTCTTCATAAATCTTTCATTTTTTAATCACTATTTATCCGGAAGATTATATATTGTCACAAAAAAGCATGGTGTATAGTTATTAAGAATTAAAAAATGAACATTTTATTGTATTTCATAATTTTTCAAAAATAATCTTCAAAGGCTAATACAGTGTATTATTAAGAATATCATTTTTCAAATGAACAAAATTAAAGACATAAACAAAAAGTTATTAAACTATTTAGTTGCTAATGGATAAAAATAATAATGTACTCATTGGGATAATATGTTAATTGATTCATGACATTGTTTTTGTCCATCTTGAATAAAAAAAAAATCTATATAAAACCAATTAATAATTTTTTAACCCAATGTCTTTAGGTGATGTAACACATTATCTACGAATTATGTAATAAAACACCTAAAGAAAAAGAAAAACATATATAATTAAACGTTGGGTTTACTTTTTTTTTCAATAATAACAAATAAAATATTTTATTAGAAAGAACAAATTTAAAAAGTATACTTTTTAACCGTTTTTTATTTTTATATTACATCAGAAATTATTTGAATTTCATAGTAATATAGAAATCATTTTTGACTTTCATATTTCATAATCCAAAAATCATTTTACTTGAAAACCATTATAAAGAAAAATAATTTTTAAATTGTATAAACCAAAACTTTGCTAAGAGAAGAAAGATGAGGTCGATGAGGAAACTGCCAAAATATGACAAGGTTACAAACAAAGCAATCACTATCTCCATCAAATAAAATTACATTTGTCTGAAATTACTTCCATCTGGAAATCTATACCTATTGATATTTCAAATCCTCAAATTCAAGAAGACGCCATTTCTGAAAGGGAGCATGAGTTCAAACACTTCAACTGTCCGTTGAACCTGTAAAAAACTCCAGTCATTAAGTCTGCGGTGACCATGGTTCCTTTATAGTGTATTCTTTTTCTCATAGTTGTTCTTGTTTGGTCCTCGGACCATACACCAAACTCCTGAAGATCCCCTTCTCTCCAGCATATGCTAACTGTTGTTCCTCCGCGAGCCTTCAAGCCTTTCAAGGACCCATTTGGCCATTTCTCCCAGGGAAGAGCAGGAAGTAAGAAAAGATCACTCAATGTACTCTGCACAAGCATTTCGGCAACTGCCGCTGCAAAACTGCCAACAAAATAATCCTGAATCTATCACAAACACTTTCAGTTGAGCTACATTATCTATATTAACCTTTTTTTTGGGATTAGAGAAAATCAAGTTCAATAAGTCTGAGAGTTCATCAAATCACATTTACAATTATGTAAAGAAAAAACAATAGTGTATATTTGAAATTAGCTATTCAACTCCATGGAAGTTGTTTTGGTGGGTAATTAGTTATAGTCCAAGTAAAACAAAGGCTTGGTTGCTTAAGTAACTTTACATTTGCAAGTAGCTGTTCTTGCCAGTTATTGATAACATCAATGACTTGAGTGAAAATAGATACATACGTATTACTTAGGTGGGCAAGATATTTAAGTCTGGATGCAACACTAAAAAACACCTAAGCAAGTTACCCGAAGTTGGCATCTATCTGAAATGGTGGGTGTGCTGTAAACAGGTTGCTGTAAAGTCCACCTTGAAACGGTATCTCATGATCCGGATCCACCAAGTTTATCAAGCGCTTAATCATCTTATATGCATTGGAACTGTTCTGTAGACGTGCCCAGCAAGCAGTTTTCCATGTGGTTGACCACCCAGGACCTTCCTCTCCTGTTTCCAAATTTACAGTATTATTCAGATAAATGTTTTGATTAAGGGCAGATAAACATTGTTTAAGAACAGCAGCAAGTAGCTGTAATAGTTTCGGTATCACAAATCTTCATATTTTAAAATAAAGTGAATGTGCTTCCTTCATTATTCTTCTACATGATGCCCCTCCCAAAAAAATTAGACTCCAGCTGATTGAAGTTTTATTTATAGACTATGTATGCGTTTGGATAAACTTCTGCATGAATACTTCCAGAAAAGAAAAATCAGAAGAAAAAGTTAAATGATTTTCTGAATAAATTAATATTACTTTATGCATAAACTAATTTGCAGAAAAGTTTACTCCAACAAACCCTATGTTACTCATAATCAGGGCCTTCACATTGGATAAGATTAAGATTTCTAATTGTCAAAGGGGTACACAAAATTGAATACAATGCGGTGTGAGCCATGTCGTTTAGTAGAAATCAATAAAAAAAAACTCTAACTGGAATTCTAGCAAGATAAAAATATAAGTACTATAATTATTCAGCTTATGCGAACCTCGTTTATAGAGGCTTTTCTCAGCAGCTTCAAACAGGGCTGGAGTTTGCTCAAAAGTAATTGTATGCCCTGGAAATAGACCAAATAGATGTGAAAGGTGCCGGTGATGTACCTCTGGATCCTTGAAATCTTTCACCTGTCCTCCACAAGAAAATCACTATTTATCCAGCAATTTATCATACCAAAGTTAATTATTCAATACACTTTTATGCATTTTCCATGTTCAAGAAAATACCCATTCCATAATGGAACCATCTTGGGCAATATAGAGTGGACGTAACCTTGGTTGAGCTTTACAAACTTTTCTGACAATATTGTCCTTTGTTTTTCCTATCACCTGTTTTGAAAGTACATACAAATTTTTGAGTAGACAGAACATGTTATAGTGTGTTAGTTAAAAGTTTGCCAATTCTACCTCAGCAGCAGAAAGAAATGTAGAGAAAACTTCATGTATGATTGCCACATCCATTGTGGATGACTGGCTTACACATGCAGGCTCACCGTTTGGAGCAATAAAACTATGTTCAGGGGAAGTTGAAGGATTAGTTTCAAGATATCCTTCATTGCCTTCTATCAGCCAGCTCAACAGGAATGAGACACATCCTTCCATTATGGGATATGCTTTATATTCAAGGAAATCCTGTAGAAAAAAAACACAACCAAAATTTGCATTTGTTAGTTTGGCCAAAAGGCATTCCACCACACTGCACATGATTTTGCAATTTTTTTCCTCACTTACAGTATTTAAACATTATTTCAAATTAAATTTTGTATATTTTCACATTAAAAAAACAACTTTATTTAGCACCATCCAAATATATCTCAATCGTAAATTTTTTACAAGCATTCTCAAAGATAACTCATTTTTCGGTGTTTTTATCTTCAAAATTAATCCTTCCATAAAAATTAGAAAGTTTATCTGCGCTAATAACCCAAACAAGCACAACATTCTAAAATGGATTAAAATTTAGAAGGACTCTTCCAAAGACTACTGACCTTTTAAAAACCTAGCTTTGTGTGCTTTCTATTTTTTTGTGTCTGGTTTACCTCATTGGATGATTCAGAATTCAGAAACCAGTTACCTTATCCAAAGTGTAAGCATAGTGCTCCCATAGATGGGTACAAAGCCATGCTCCACCCATTGGCCATAAGGCCCACAGAACATCACCATGACCTGCTGATGTTCTTGCCCATATATCTGATTTACTATGTGCCACCCACCCACTTGCTTGGTAATTCACCTTCAGAATCAATAATTGAATGAGAAGCTTGAGCACATAAGTATGCCAAACTCAAGTGAAATAAATCATGAGAAATGTAAAAATAAGGAAGCAAACACCACATGCATCAAGATGGCTCAAGGCAATCTGGGATTGCTCTCAATTGTTGGCCACTTTGCATGAAAAAAGATGCAGCAACTACAATTAATTTAACTACTCCAACCAATACACCAAGTACTTATAATTAGTTTCTTTCTGTTACTTCAAACTGTTAATACGTTGAATGACTCAGCATACAGTTCTGAGGCATAATCCTCTGTCCGTCGCCTGTAGTTCTCATAAGGTGACATACTATAAATGTGATGTAAACAAAGGTTCTTGAAGTATGCCTACAACTCAAAATCTTAAGAAAATTAGTTCTTGATATTTTTTGCATATTCAAGGAAGGTGCATTTTATCTCGTAGTACAAATTGACGTCTCATAACATACTTCTAAAGCCTTAAAATTTCCAAGTAATTGTTTTACGTCTTTGATCATTTCATTATGTGTCTCCAAAAGTCCATTTGTTGGGAATAATATCTTAAAATCAATTCAATATTTTTCAGTATTTTCAGTATCTCTAAGATCATCATTAGTCAAATCTAGAATGAATTTGAGAATTCTCTGGTTCATTTTTTAACCTAGTTGTTCCAATTTGTCCATAAATTTGTGTTACGGCTACTACCTCCCTTGCAATTCTTGTAACTGGATTGCTATCATAGTGACATGCTTTAACATATGATTACTATTTGAATTATTTTGTTATGATATCATTGTCTAATATTCATTGTTCATGGAAGCAAGCCTTTATGTTACCTTCTAAATTTTGATCACTGAAAAATTAGTGTAAAGGATTTTTGTTGAATAATATGATTATATTTGTAAAATTTAAAATAGGCAAATAGTTTTATTTTGGTTTGATGTCATTAAATTATGAAACATAAAAAATTGAGACTTATATCATTGGAAATGAATTTGGTACAAGTTAGATAATGGCTTTCTAGGAATTATATTCTTGGTTCTATATTGAAAAAGTTCGATGCTAAAGCTTATAATGGCTTAAATAGACTTAAAAATGCTTCTATGTTGTTCAGTCTTTCCGATCTAAGTGGTAAGGCATTTCAATCAGCTAAGCCTGAGAGCACTACTATGGGTCCAATTTTACATCGTGATCTACATTTCTACACATGTTAAATAAAAATAGTCAGATTGTAGATACTAGCTGTTGAATTTTAAAATTAAGCTATATACAAGTCAACATCATGCTTAATTAAGATGGCATTCAACAAAAAATAAAGAGAATATAAATACTTACATATGCTGTTTTACTGCCATTCACAGACAGAGAGGAAATATAATCAAACAAGGGTTCTTGACACTCGCTAAGATTGCAAGGAAGAGCAGGCCAATAGTTCATTTCAAGATTGATGTTCAAGTGAGGAGCTCCACTAGAAAAGTAACCATTATTAGTCTCAGATTAAAAAATAATAGTACAAGGCTTCCTAGTGAATGGAGAACCAAATGCTGGTGGTAAATAAAAAGAATATGAAAACAGAAACCTGATTAATCCTGACATCTAATAACAGATAGCAAGCCTTGTTTAAAACCATATCCATTGAAATTAAACAGAATGTGAACGTACTCCCAAACAGGCTCCAGATCTTTGTTCCAAATTCCCTGTAGGTTTGCCACCTGAGTTCCAGGACGCGAAGAAGAAATAAGCAAATACCGACCATATTGAAATAGAAGCTCCACCAAGGATGGATCTTCATCAGTCTGAAATGATTTCACCCTGTCAGAGGTTGAAACTTGTGTTCCACTGTCCACTAGAGACAAATTAGCTAAGGTTGGCGTGAGCGTCTTCAGTTCCAAAGAGCTGTCTTCTGACATATTCAGCTGGGTGCTTCTCATAAGCTTCAGAGATACCCGGTGAAAAAGTTCTTGATAGTCATTTAAATGGCGTGCATAAAGGTCAGAATATGATAAATTGCTTATTGAGCTCAATATACTGAAACACTCAGAAGTAGGATCCCTTTTAGAATCTGAAGGTGGTGTGAATGGGCCACTGAAGGAGGAGGAAGCAACGAGAAGTAAAACAGCCCAATCTGAAGCCTCAACCTTCAACTTGTTGTCGTCCAAAACACTGATGACGCCGTTTGCACCACCAATCTTCAAATCAAGAATTGCCGTGAATTGAATTCCCTGGGGAGTATCTTGTGCCCTGTGTTGGAGATGAGGTGATAACCTTTTACCACGACACGCTCCCTTCATTATAATCTGATTGGTGCCATTTACGTAGGTTTGATTACTCATTTTGCTGTCCAGAGAAAGCGTGAATGAAAGTCTGGCATTTTGAGTGGCGGAAATGTTAGTGACAATGACTTGATCCGGATAGGAGGCAAAGTGCTCCCTTTTGAACTGAACATCTCCAACGGAATAGCTGACCTTGACAGTAGCAGTGTCCAAGTCCAGCTCCCTCTGGTAAGTTTGTTGGGCGCCGGTGAGATGTGAATAATCGAAGTCCAATCTGATATCGGCGAGAAGTTGGTAGGCCTAGGCATCATAATTCACACGAGAGAATGAGTGGCGAAATTGAAATGGAAATGGGAAAGGAAAAGGTGTTACTTTACACACTTCGGATGGATTTGATCCTGTTAAGGCAGAAGCAGCAGCAGTGGCTTGTGGATATTGTTGACGGTTAACGAGGTTTCTAACCAGAGAAAGGGCTTGTGGAGCTTTAGAATTAGTGTAGTCCGCGGGTGTCCCGGTGTAGAGCGTGTCCTCTGAAGCAAAAAACAAAGCATTCAAACATGCATTGATTGTGTAGTCTGAATGACAACCGGTGGAGATGAAGGTGAAGGTGAAGATGAAGAGTACCGTTGAGGTGGATTGTTTCGGAATGGCGGCGGCCGTAGATCATAGCTCCGAGGCGTCCATTGCCAATGGGGAGCGCATCAGTCCAGTGCTTCCCACCTTCTTCTCTAAACCTAATCTTCAAGTCCGAACTTCTACGCGCTTCCGCTTCCATCGCAGCCAGCCTTCAACTGTTACTTCCACCAGAGTCACCGATGGAGTAAGCAAAGTAGAACGGTGTGTGTGAGAGAGAGAGAGACATAAATGCAACTGCATTTCCTATATGTAGGTATTGTTCTGTGTCTTACATTTACGATTAATTTTAAAATAAAGTGAAAAGTATTTATATGATAAGATAAGATATTGGTTGAGTAGTTGCAAAGGAGTGAAAAGAAGATGGAGAAAGCTTTGAGAGCGTACGCAGAGGTTCTGAGACTGGTGAGGCTCTTGCCAAAGGACACCAGGGCTTACTACGCCAAGTATGCCCGCGAGAACTTTGTCAATTACCGCGAAACCGACCCTTCTGATGTCTCTTACCTCTTTCAACGCACCTACGATCACTCTCTATGGGTTCTTCACAAGGTTCCTTTATTTACTTTTCCTACGTTCTTTCCCAGCACAACACTATAATATATACAATTTTCAATGATTCTGCATCTAATTTACCCTACTCATCCCATGGCAGTATTCCATTGATGAATCTGTAGCGGATAAGCTGAAAGGGATATGCTGCAGTTGATGCTTCCATGCAATGCCACCCAGGTGTTTGTTTTTATTTCTCACTCAAAGTCTCACGGGCAACACACGCTGCTACAAATACCTTTCTGCCCTCTAAAATAATCTCGATTTACAGTTGTGAGTTTTTGTTTTCTCTTCAAATATGAATTCTCTAAACACGAGTTTTAGGCGTTTAATTTTTATTCACTCTTACTCGAATGAATCAAGCAGCCATTCTCAACCCACCCCTACTACCCTTCCTTGCTTTGCATGAATGAATGCATGTTTTACGTGTTTGATTTTCAATGTGTTTGATTGCAATCCTAATATTCTTTAAAATGTTTTTTTTTTAATTTAAAACAATTTAAATAAGTTTTACCATTATTGTATAGACCAAATTGAACACTTTAATTGCACTCCTAACTTGAAGTAGTTCATTTTACTCTTTAAAGTTGACACTCTTGAAATCTTTTGAATGCATATGGTAATGTAAAACCATGATTTATGATAGTTTTGACCTCAGCTAAAGGAAAATAAAAAATTATGGCAACCTCACATTGTTTATGTTGCACCATCTAATTTCTTAAGAGCATGTTTGATTTATTGACAACACTTTTTCGGGTGCCACTCAACAAAAAATGAGTTGGAGAGTTGAGTTGAAACGTACATTTAAGGATTGACGGTGGTAATTCAAACAAGTTAGTTTTCAATACTTTTCTTCATTTTAACCCTTTTTTTGTGTATCATTCCTATGGCAATAGTTCTACTATCTCTTTGTTTGTCTCTTGCATATCCAAATCTTTTTATGAAAGGAATCGCATCTTTGACAACTAATAATAACAAAGATAAAACGGTGCATACAATTTTTTCGGTTTGATTTGGTATGGTCCAATCGGGAGTGTATAAACCAAAAGAAAAACTAATGACAGTAACAAAAGTTATAAAATTTTCAATTCATTTTCTTCTCCAATATCTCACTCTTTTGTAACTATCCCTCCTCCTTTTTTCTTTCTTTTTAATTTTGTCTCCTCCCCTGATATTTTTGTTTTTTTTTTTCAAAAGAGATGAAAATAGTGTTTTTGTGAGTTGTAATGAGAAAGAAAAAAAATGAGAGAAGTGTAGAATTTTTTTTAATTTTCGATCCCTTTTCATATAACAGGTTGTGTATTTATATCCACCACAATTCAATACTGATGTAATGCTAGCATTAATTGTAATGAATAATATAAAAAAGAAGAAAGAAATTGGTAATGATAACAACACATTACTAAAATCAAAGAAGAGTAAAAGCAAAAAAAAAAACAAAGAGAGAGAATATATGT
>Ga0209589_1010500_pt1 | contig 13467 bp, 7 predicted proteins | sample CowpeawhiteBW_FD_187525 | JGI IMG/M metagenome (GOLD analysis project Ga0209589, IMG submission 187525) | Root nodule microbial communities of legume samples collected from California USA - Cow pea white BW (SPAdes) (version 2) | ecosystem: Host-associated > Plants > Roots > Nodule | place: USA...
TTTCAAGCGCATTTCATGATAGTATTTAAGTTAACATTGAAGCAAAAATGTGTCAAACAGTATAAATAATTTAAATACTATCATGAAATGCGCTTGAAATGTCAGATAAACTTAACAAAATTTGGTTAAAAGGACTAAATTCACACATTTTGGAAGATGAAGGACTAAATTGGTCAAAAGTTTTGATGAGGGACTAAACCCAAATTTCGCTCAAACTTGAGGGATCAAAAACATATTTAACCCTAAAATAAATGATATATTCTAAGTGTAGGAATAAAAATTAAGTTAGATTTTAGAAAAATTAATTTAACTTTCCTTTCATATCATTTTTAATTAAATATTTTCTTAATAAATAAAAAATGACTTATTTATTTATTTTAAAAAATAACTAAATAAGTTTTATTTATTTTAAAATAATTAAATAAATGTTTTAAATAATTATCACATAATCTTTATACTATTTTTATAAAATTACTTTTGTAAATTGCATTGTTTTTCTATTTCTAAATGAATTAATCATACCAATAATAAAACTTATAAAATTACACATAATTTTAAAATTATATTACTTTTAATGTAATAGAAATATGAATACATTCTCTCAAAAACGTTTTCCATATATAATACATTTCCATGTATAAGACGAGGAGTGATGTGTAGCAAGATAGGAGTGAGAAGGGTTTACACATACATGTTTGACGGTTTTAAAAATTTGGTGTTATATAGATTTAGTTAAATTGTTATTGACAAAGTGAAGAAGCACCTAATTTATGTTTTGGGATAAATTATTAATTAAATTATATGACTAGTTATATATATACTAAAAAAACTCATATTTTCTGTTAATTTTGTTTTAATTTTTTTTTATATTTATAAATTTTGTTATGAAAAAAAAATTACAGAAAATTGTTGGCAATTTTTTTGTAAAATATTTTATATAAAACATTTTTCACAACAAATTTTGCAGGAAATACATATGAATTTTATAATTTTGTAAGAAAGAATTACCTACAAAGTAATTATCATTCAATTAAGATTCTTAGACAAAATAGTAGAAAAAAGTTTTTTATTTTTTTACAAATTTGCAAGAAAAATCATATATAACATAGGAATTTTTAGTACTGATATATATTGTAAGGCCCATTTATTTTCTGCCTTTATTTTAAGGGTTGCCCCAATCGTTTGGGCCTAAGGACAGACCCAAAAAGGGGATTCAGACCTAATCTGCCCTAGTCTCACCCATTCACTTCACTCTACAGAAAGCGCAACCATCGAGCCCCTATCTTCTTCCACAGATCCTCTGTTAGGGTTTGATCCTATGTCCCTTTCGAGCTAGCCCAACCTCGTTCTCCCTTCACGTAAGTTGTTCTTGAACCGTGCCCTTCGTGTTCTAAGTTGGTTCTCATGGTTCTGTTGGGCTTACTGTAGCAACCTTGCTATTTCTTGTGTCTTTATTCTCAACTCTTGGGTCCATTTTCGAAGCTGTTGGGTTCGTTGAGTCAGGTGTCAAAGTTTTTTGCTAAACCCTTTCCAGGTAAGGGAAGCTTAAGTTTATAGTTATCTGTAATTTTTGTATGCTTTCTGAGTCTGTATCACATGCGTGAAGTATGCTCGTGGTTTGATTGCGTGATATTGTTGAAAGCATGAATTTTTTTGGTGTTGAGTTCTGTGTTTTCGCGAGTGAACAATGGTGGGCACTGTTTTTCTTGCCCAAGCGAGTGTGTCTTGCCTAGGCGAGACTAACAGAGGCTCGCCCAAGCTTTTCTACGCAAACTGTCGCCTAGGCGACTGCCTTTCATTTTGAGCGAGGCATGATCTCGCCTAGGCGAGAAGGGACTCGCCTGAGCGAGAATCCACAGGGGTCGCTGTTCTACTGCTCGAGCTCTCGCCTAGGAGAGGAGGGGCTCGCATGAGCGAGAGGATCTCTTGCCTGAGCGAGGTCTTCTAGCCTGAGCGAGACTGGGGCAGGTTTTGTGCTACGGTGTAAATGGCCCACTGATATGGTTGCTTGCGGTATGAATTGGGAAGCATGAGATGTATGATTGTTGTTTATGCATGATGTTGGTATTACGGGAACTTTCTGATTGGTTTGTGAAACATGTACAAAGTGTGAGTAGGACGTAATTCCATGACTCTTGTAGGGAGAGCTCATGGTGGTGGCCCACCTAATGGACGTAATTCCATGGGCCCTCCTAGGGGGAGTCCATGGTGGTGCCTCATCTATTGGACTTAATTCCATGAACCTCGAGGTGAGAGTTCATGGTGGTGCCTCAACAACAGGACATAATTCCACGAGGGTAACGTGGTGGTGCCTCAAGGCCAGGACGTAATTCAACGAAGGCCACGTGGTGGTGCCTCATGTAAGGGTGTAATTTTGCGAAGGCCTCGTGGTGACACCTCACTGCTAGGACATAATTCCATTGTCTCGTGGTGGTGCCTCATTATGCGTATCCGGATAGTCTAGTATTGGAGTTTTAAATGGTTTGGTACCTCATGTGTGGTTTTCCATTATTTATGCTCGACTATGTGATTGGACGTTGTGTGTTATGATGTAAAAATCTTGTGCTCTAACTTACCCTTTCGCTTGTTTGTATGGTTGTGTGTGGTTTTTCCTCCTTTGCGATGATCATCAATTTTATTGATGTGAGCAGATGTGAGAACCCTTGGCAGTGGTAATGATAATAGCGATGCTGCAACTTGATGGTTATGAACAGGTATTGGGCCCACTATGGCGCCCATCGCGGAAGGAGTTTTATTAGTTATGATGCTCTTGTCTGTACAAGACCTAGAACTACTATTTTCACCACTGTACTTTATTTTAGGCCGTGTGGGGCCTCTTTTTATGTAAAAAGGGTATGTTGGGTGTTCTGTGTACCTTTATACTCCAAACTCTATAGTCTATGAATATTCATGTATGTGACGTTTTATTAATCTAAGGTTATCCAGTTTTTGGGATGTTACATATATATATATATATATATATATATATATATATATATATATATATATATATATATATATATATATATATATATATATATGGATTTTGATAATAATTTTGGAGAATTAAAATAATAAATTTAGAATTTATATATTTATATATTTATTTATTATCACTCATACAACAAAAATAAACATACAATCTAATATAAACATAACTATATAAGAAATTCTAAAGATCGTCCTTCATTCTTTCAAATTTTTGAAATCATCATTAGTTAAATAAAATATTTTTAGCTATTTTTCTTGGATGTTTTTCTATTACAAAAAGGATTGTATTTGATATGAATTTCATTTTAAGTAAGTTCTTTTAATTTCTTCTCTTTGAATTATTGGATATTCCATCACATTTAAAAAAATTCATCAATTGTAATTTGTTGAATCTTAAGAAGAAATTTTTATAAGAGTTAAAAAGTTGAATTTGTCTTGTTTTCATCTCTACATATAACTTCTCTTTTATCACTTTTAAAAAATAATCCTTTAATTTTTTTTCTTCATCGGTATATCTGTTTAAAAAAACGTTCAAGACTAAAAAAAATAAAGTTGGGAGAGGGTAGAAAATAAGCGCAACCAGTTAGTAACTTAGCAGACGAAAAGAGAGAAAATAAAAGAATTTATCTTAATAATATTTCAATTCTTTATTATTTAAATTTTATAATTTACTATAAATGGTGTATTTTATAAAATAAATTAAAAAATTTACCCAACATTTTAAAGTTTGAAGGTCACACACTTTTGACCCAAAGAAATATATATATATATATATATATATATATATATATATATATATATATATATATATATATAGAGAGAGAGAGAGAGAGAGAGAGAGATACATGTGTTGCATAACATACAAGTGTTAATTATATTTGTGATAATGCATTATGTGTAATGGCTAACTAAATATGGTTACGTAGATTCTCAAATACATAAAATTCACAAAAATACACATAAAATAAGAAAATTTTCATCTTTTGGTTGTTTATAACTTCTATTTAGAGAATATATGCAATGGCATTATCAACATATCCTCAAATACTTAGACGAGACATTACAACCTTATATGCGATTACATATTATTTTAAAAAGAAATATAAATTATTTTTCTAGTATATATGATATAATGATGAAATACCTCTAGAAAAGGAACCTACAACAATAGTTATGGCTAGGAGGATACAAGAAAACTATGCCTCCTCTAGTATGCTTGGCCCAAGTTAAAGTTCATCTAGGCTAAGGAGTATGTGAAGACATAGCCTTGGACTCTTTGTTTGTAAATATTAGTTTAGGAATTAATTTTAGGCTTTGTATTATAAGCTCGGTAGAATAGGGTGTTCTTTTGGGCCATGAATTGGGCATTGGACGACTCGTGGGCCTTAGAAGTGTTTTGGACCAAAAGAGAGTTGTGCTTCCTAAATGGGCTTTGAAGAGAACGCCAAAGCATATAAGGTTTTAAACCTAGTTTTTGTGCCAAGCTTGGTGGGCTAACCACTCCAATTACTAACCTTAAGCATGCTCCATGTGACTTGCTTAGTTGGCAAGTCACACCTTGCACATGCTCTCTTTTTGGCTCAAAATACAACATTCTAGACCCTTTTTTTTCCTCTTTTTTTCTGGACAACCCAACTCTCTCTTTCTCATAAAATAGAGAACTCTAGGTCTTGTAAATTCATTTATGAATATAGTAGAGAAAATATGTTGAGAGGACTCCAAACCTTTCTCCATTTGTGAACCAACTTAGGTTAGAGCTCCTCTTAGTGGCTTCTTTTAGCCTCCTCCCTTTAGTGTTGACCTAACCTCACTTGATAGATTCCTCCAAACACCATGGTCAAAACACTTCCTCTACATTCTACCTAGCTTATGCGCCTTACTTCCTTCCATGGAGTTCTCTCGCACTTGCTCATGGGCTCCAAGCTTAAAGATGGACTCATCATATGGTCTCATGAGCCTTGGTTGAACACGGTTCAAGAGATAAGTTCATCTTCTTGTTTTCTTCATTTCCTAGTTATCTTTCACTAATTTTTCTTCTTGTCTTGAATTTCTACCAATTGGAATTGTGTTTTATTGTCTTCTTCTTTTGGTTCAATTCATTTGCTTCATTTTGAACCATCCATGTGTGCTTTTAAGTGTTCTTTGTGTTTAGCCGTGAGCTTTTTACCTTTTATTAAGTATGTTGTTCATTTTTTTTGGTTGAATTGTTCAATTTTGAGTCATTTTGATTTTATGATCCATATGTTTTTTCTAATAGTCATGATTAGTCTTTACATGTCTTGAATTCCTTATTTTATCCTTTTAATTTTTCTACCTTCTTTATATGGAGATTTGCACATTTAATTCAGATTGTGGTGCGGTAATTTTATTTATAAATGAACAATCTCTTCTCTCTTGGAGCCTTGGAAATGCACCTTCACATCTAGATTACCTTGGTTATCTTAATATCTGGTGGGAATTTTCCTTGTGCTACCTAATCACCAATTCTTAATTCTTTTGTGCTTTTGAGTGCTTTGAATTTTTTGTTTTGAGTTCATACTTGTTAATAATTACTTTTTAACAAGTTCTTTAGAGTTAAGTTTCCATTGTGTTTTTTTCAAGTTCTTACTCGATCATTTGATTCCTTCAAGTTTCCATTCTATTATTTTTTTTCTTTTTTGTTTTCAATTACAAGCTATATCATGAAGCATTGGTAGTGGTGATTATGTTTTTAGTACCAAAAAGTGTTGTTGTACAAAGATTTAAAAGAAAGAAAAAGAGCACAACAAGAACAAAAGAAAAGTGCAAAAAATAATTAGAAAAAAAAAGAACAAAAGAAAATGGCAAAAGAGTGCACTAGAATTGTAACATCCCGTTAGGATATTACGGATTTAAATAATAAAATAAAATAAGAAAAAATAAAACTCATTAATTATAAATCCATTTCCCAAAAACGCGGGAAATTTCAACTTTATTAAATAAATAAAGATGCCAAAATCCTTGAATATAATTACTATTACCATAAAAAATAGTCCAATAATATTAATAATTACAACTGATTTGAAATCATAAAGACAATGTAAAAACTCTGAGAAAATTGCCCCAAGACTAGCCTCGCTCCGGCTCTATGCCTCACCAGATCTACCTGTAACACCATCTGCTCACGTATATCGCGTATACAATCATCGCCAAACCCAAGCAGATAGGGTGAGCTTAACAGATAAAACATATACAATTATATATACCTATATACAACATATCAATATAAACAACACAATCATTCCAAAGGATTTCCCTTCCTTTGATTCATACCACCTGGCCACAACCAGGTTATTCGTGTTCTACATCTTCTAGTGATTACTTCTAGGTGACTTGCTGCCATACCTATCGGCCACAATCGATAGAGCACGTGCGGTAAACCATGTTACAAATCATACACCGTAACGCCAGGTGGAGTTCCCAAATATGAACATAGTTCGCAACGTCCCAAGACTACCAAACTCGTCAATCAACTACTGAGGAGGGCAATCTATCTGGACCCATCCGTACTGGCCACAACCAGCACACTCACACCGGCAACACTCGCCAACCCGAGCCACAACTAAAGAGTTCCTCGTGTTCATCCGCCATCCCGAGCCACAACTCAAGAGATGCTATTTCGAGCCACAACTCAAGGAATACCACGTGCTTTAACCCCTATCCCGAGCCACAACTCAAGGAATACGTTCCGAGCCACAACTAAAGGAACACCAGCAATCCCACCTTTGAAGCATCACCATAAGCCTTGTAGATCACGCCCACAGAATCAAGAACACCAATACTGCTGCAGTAAAATCGCCTGGCGGAGGACATGTACTGCTAGGTGCTTCCGCTTCCAGATCGCCTGGCGGGGGACACGTGCCGCCAGTCGCTACACCAGTACTTGCACATTACTGGTTTTAGTTCAGTTTCAAGCACACTTCACACAGATTGCTCTCATTTGCTCTCATTCTAGAGTACCCCTAATGAAAAGCATTGCCATCTATAATGTTCTAGGCCTTATAGCATCTCACATGTGCATTCATCCCCTAGTCATATAGACCATCCCAAGCATGCTCAAACAAAATATAAGCAGCAACACTCTAACAATTTTAAGCACATGATCTTATGCACCGATGCAATTTAATATTGACACCCATGCCTTCACCAAACCAATTCTCCACATGTGACTAACTCAAAGGAACATTGAAATGGATAGAGACTTACCACATAAGCAAAATTATGCTTCATTAGAAGTTACTTGAACTAATCAAGGGCTTATTCATGTATTTTACAAACTCCAAAATCAGCAATATTAAGTAATGTATATCTCTAGCTACTGACCTCCAAATCCAATCTCCACCGTTCAAAGTGAAGAACCACATGTTATGGACCACCTGTCAAAATTTCACCTAAATCGAACGGTTAACGAACCAAGAAATGCAGTTTTACAAAAACTGCGCGAACTAGAAAAATTGGTGGCGCCTAGCGCCCAAAATCAGGAAGGTGGCGCCTGGTGGGACTAACCTACCGCCCGACGGTTCTTGTTGCCCAAAAGTACGAAAAACAGCATTTTTCGTGAATAGAACACCACGCGCATCACCTGGCAGTAGCTCTTTATCGCCAGTCGGTTTTTTAACAGTAACCCAGAATTTTAGTTGTTTTAACGTGCGTCGCCTGGCGGCAATTCATGCACCGCCAGGCGATGTATACAGTTCTGGAAAAATCCCAGATTGTTCTGCATCTACTTAAACTCTAAAACCCCAAATCAACAATTCTAGCATTCGTCTTGACCTAATTATATTGTTTACTCATCATATTTATTCAATTCGAACTATTTTTATATAATTATAACGTGTAGAATTTAGCCTCACCCTCACAAAATCCCAAAACGCGTCCCGACCAGTCACTGAATGCAATTTCCACTACTTCGACGTCTATCGTCTGGTGGCACATACTTGCCACCAGGCGACACATCGAATTCTGGGCCAAACCCTAGATTTTTCCCGTACCCGTGATGAACCCTAAACCCTCAAAGCTAGTCCTAGTTAATCAAGCGCATAAATTACAAACAAATTCATTTCTTTCATGCCTATGAATTCAATAATTCCATAATCTCAACTTCGTTATCATTAATTTCCAAGAATCAAATTATCAATTCGACCCCAATCCCAACACGACCTCCTTTCACTTTGATGCTTCTCAATCAATCACTTGAATTCATACAAACATAGTGATAATAATTGATTTCATAAGTTTATACATTCAAATCATGCACAGGAACCTTGCTCAATATCCAACCATCACATAGTCGCTAAATAAGAACACAAGGATTCGCGTCGCTTGGCGGAGTCACCCTTGCCGCCAGACGATTCATCTCAAAACCCAGAAATGGGTGTCACTCTCATGCATCGCCTGGCGGGCCTTCAAAGCCGCCATGCGGTTTCTGGAAAATTTCCAGAAACTCAAAAAACGCAACCAGAATAAGATACAAGTATACAATTATCATTAATCATTATACAGTTCATGTTCATATATAAAAATTAACGCGTAAACTCCCCTAACCTGGTTTCCTTTGCTTAAAACTTGTGTAGCCCTTGGTTCTCCCTTACTTCCAATAGCCTTCCTTAGTTCTCCTCAATTTAGCTTCAATGTCTCACTCAATACACTCACCTTACTCTGATTTTCGTATTCCTCTACCCATCCAACAAAACCAGCCACAAAACCTCTCTCTTTTTCCCTTAATTGGCCAATAATTGGTGTCTTAATGTGGGATTAATGATGCAAAACGAAATTACAATTAAACTAAGGTTAATGCCATTCAATTTGTTGTCTTATGATGGTTTTCCAGCCCTCCCTTGACTGCTTGGGTTTCCTTGCCCTTTCACCTTCATGCCAAAGAACATTTTGGCAAAAAAAAATAAAGTTTAATTTGGGTTCACCAAGGTTTGAACCCCTCACCATGCCAAAGCCAAATCAATGTTCCACCATTTAACCAATTCATGTTTCATGATGATTAATATAATTTTATGATTATATTATCACTCAACATGCTCTAGCATATTATTAAAACAATAATAATTAAATAACACACAAACAGCATACATAGGACTTGAACCCAAATCCTCTCACACATTTAAGTACTCTCAACCATTTGAGCTAGTACTTTTCCATGTCTTATTTATCCGCATTAAATGCCTTAAAGGCTCTTACTACCCGCATTTATTAAATAATTATTTAGAGTTAAGTTTCCATTGTGTTTTTTTCAAGTTCTTACTTGATCATTTGATTCCTTCAAGTTTCCATTCTATTATTTTTTTCTTTTTTGTTTTCAATTACAAGCTATATCATGAAGCATTGGTAGTGGTGATTATGTTTTTAGTACCAAAAAGTGTTGTTGTACAAATATTTAAAAGAAAGAAAAAGAGCACAACAAGAACAAAAGAAAAGTGCAAAAAATAATTAGAAAAAAAGAACAAAAGAAAATGGCAAAAGAGTGCATTAGAATCACCATTAACACTTGCAATTTGAATTGTTTTGTGTGCTAACTTAAAAATTTTCAAATTTGGAAAATACTGCACATGTATGTCTCAACTTTGAGCTTATTGAGTGTCTTAATGCACCAAAAGTATTCGGCCTAGAAGAGACAAGAAGAAACTTTTTAATTCTAGCTTGTTTTTGGTTTTTGTAATCAATTCTAGTACCTTTCTTTTGGAGTTTCTTTCTTGTACCTACTTTTCTTCTATACCTTTAATTTCTTGCTTGTCATCTAATTGTTATTCTTAGAGTATGTTTCACTTATTCAATCCTTGAGTTGAGCATTTCTTCAATTAAGCTTTTCTTGCTTTACTTTCGTGGCTTCTTTTGGTATTGGTGTTACATTTTGGTGGAAGGCTCTCTTTGGAGGTGGACCATTTACTCACAATAACATCTTAGGGGGTGGAGGCCTAAGTGGAACTCCAAGCTACAAGTGAAGTTCAGAAAGGGAAAAGCAAAAGAAACTCTTGAGTGAGCTAAAAGAAAGGAGTGGAGTGAAACACTTGAAAATTTTCAAATTTGTGTTTCATTTGATTGTATTACTTTGAGTTGTATTTGTTTAAGTCTTTATTTTTGTAACTTAAACTAATTAAGTATCTTGGGGGAGCCTTAGGTGTTCTCTCATGTCTTTCATATAGTAAAACCACTTGTAGACGTGAATGTGTCTTGCAACATCAAGCCTCACCATTAGGCCGCTTAGTTTAGATTTCAATTCTTGTTCTGTTTAATTTGTTTTAAGTAGCTTAAGTAGTGGAGAAGGAGGCCATTGGACGTAAGTTGGTTGGAATCATCACAGCTTTGTTGTGTTGATATTTGTTGTTAAAAGAGATGAAAAAAATTACATGGAGCAAGTTGGTTGTAAAGTTTAATGATAGTGATTTTGATGGCTATGAACATTGGCATATAGGCATTGGAAATATTGTGCATAATTTATGTTAATGAAAGATTAGGCGAATGATGCAAGAGAGAAATCGGTATTTGTATATTGGAGAATGGTGTTGAGTTTGAGCTGATAATTGTTTTTGGGGTTAACTTTGATCAAATTGGGTGAAAAGGTTTATAAAGTGAATAAAGTTTAAGTGTGTGCAATTTATCTTTGTTTTTTTTTTGGGTGCAGAAGAAGTTTAGTGGTAATAGGAATTCATAAGGTTGTGTCATGATTGATTGAGATAATTTGTGCTTAGGGTGTATTTGGATTCCTTGAGTTAAGTAAAGATGTTAGTGCATGGTTGGTAAGCTTTGTGCATGTTTTGGATGCTTGGTGTGTGTGAAACAAGTACCTTATTCATGAAAAAAACATTAGTTTTCATATTTTTGCGCAATAAGGGGCGTCAAGTGTTGGCTTCCTTCTGCTAGGCCTCGAGTCTCGGGTTTTGGGGCATCGAGAGCTGGTTTGCTACCGCTAGGCACTAGGCCTTAGGTTTCTGGGCGTCGAGCGCCACTGTTTTTTCTAGTCTGCACAATTTTCGTAAAACTAAGTTTTCCAGTTCGTTAACCATTGGAATGAGTTGAAATTTTGACAGTTGGTCCATAACATGCTGTTCTTCATTTTGAACGGTGTGATCTTAGTTCGAAGGTCTGTAGTTGGAGATATATGTTATGCATGATTGATGTTTTTCATGGTTGTATTATGTTGATACTTTTGTTGTGATAAATTGTGATAGGCCCTATTTGTAGTGTTCTGGATGTTTGGGCATGATGACTGATGTATGTTAATATGATGATGATGATTGTATGATGTAAATGTGTTGTGATACATGAGATGATGAGGCCTTGACGCGCTTGTGTGTTTATTGATCATGAACGCAAATAATCATGTGACTATTGATTGATGTGTGATCATGATGAGATAATGTATACTTGGATATAAATGTAATGAACGATATCTTTGCATAAATTGTACTGGAGGTGCACTTCGTTGGGGCTCTCGATAAGAGTAATGGGAAGTTGACACTTCGTCGGGGCTCTTGATATGAGTAACGGAAAGTTGTGCACTTTGTCGGGGCTCGATAATGTGAGTATTGAAATGGGAAATTAGTTAAGAAAGGGAGGGGGTTGAATGGGCTTATTAAAAACTTTGGTTACTTTTGAAAACTTAAAAGACCTTTAAATTTGAATCAGATCAATCATGAGACGAGAATGCAATTGCTATTGTACTGCACACTTTTAATCAATTAAAAATAGGGACAACATGCTGATTTCATTAAATAGTTAACAATACATTGTAAATTAACATATCAAAATATTAAGACAGCCGATTCAGATATTGGGTATTCTCCAGAATTTCAAATTTATAGTTTAAACTAAAAACAACATGAAAGACTTATCAAAATTGATTCATATAAGCAATGCAGATATGAACCAAGCCTTAGGTCATGCTAGAACACACAAGAGCAATTAAAAGATTGTATAACTCAAAATTCTTGAACTTTAAAACATAAATCAAAAGAGAAGGGATAAAGACAAGCACAAGGATACAAATTTTTTATAATGGTTCACTCAAATATGAGCTACATCCAATTTGTCAAGGCAACCCAAGCCTGACTTGCCCTATTTCAAAAGATTTATACAAACCAAGACTCTTGAATCACAAAAGAATATCAACAAGCACAACAAGATCACACTTACAAACTTGGAAAGCAACCAAGTAACACACTGAAACTTGAGAAAGATCAAACATGACTGAAGGCTCTCCCTAGCCAACCAAACCTCTTTCTCCAAGTTCCTAAAACAAGAAAAATTGCTCCATAAAAAGATCAAAGATCAATTACCAAAGGCTGTAGTTTTGTATTATCCAAAGAGATATTTTTTCCCATATTTCACGTTCAAAATTGTAAGTCTTGCCTCTCTCTAGATAAACATAACTTGTAGTCAATCTGTTAGCATATTCAACAAGTTGAATTTTCATTCAATTTGTTTATTTCACTTAACTTAAGTGAAATATGTTGATTAAAAAACAATTCAAATAATTGAATATGTAAAAAATAAAACTACTACAACACACCATTTAATCTGTTGAAAAACCATTAAACAGGTTAAAAAACACCAACCAGACCCTAGACATTTATACATTGCGAAATGGTCTACACTATGAGCACCAATCTTTAAGCTTTGTGTTCCTCATGTGAAATCTAGATTCAACACACACTCCAAGCTTGATCAACACGTGAATCTTCAAGTATTCACATCTTCATCAATTTAACCTGGCTTTAACACATTCCAATACAATGGCTTCACATATCTTTATCAAACATCAAATCATCAAATCATTTGTGCTAACAATCTCTCCCTGATTTGATGAAGCCAACCTCCATTGGATTTTAATCAATCTTTATTGAATCTCCATTGAATTGATGAAGCAACTTCATTGAATTTGTGAATCTAAAAAATATATCCCAAAGAAGGACATAAAAGATAACAAACACACAAAAATGCACATGCTCCCCTATCAATAATATGGGTGTTATAACACTGTCATTGACGCGATCAAATTAATACTACTTATCTATAACAACTTCAGTATTGTTAAGAAAGTAGTCAACAAAATAGTAAAGGTAAAGTAACCCAAAGTCGTCTCCCAACGAACACAGAATTGATTTTTAACAAGTTAGTTCTTATAAAACTATACAAGAGTTAGTCAAATAAAATAAAAAATATAGGGGATTAAGATAAACAAAGATAGAAATAAAATTTAAAAGATAAAAAGAAATAAAAACAATAGTAAAGAAAATAGATTGATTCCATTACTTTTTCAAAATAGATTCATCATCGGTTATCTAAAGATTATTGCTCAATTAATTATTGTTATAGATTTACAAATTAATCAATGTAAAGTCTCAATTAATTTGTTGGCATTCTCACTTTTAACCAAAGTACAGTCTCAATTAAAAGTGAGAACTTTTAGATTATCCATAGTAAATTCAATCAAAGTACAGTCTCAAT
>Ga0209589_1010501_pt1 | contig 13466 bp, 10 predicted proteins | sample CowpeawhiteBW_FD_187525 | JGI IMG/M metagenome (GOLD analysis project Ga0209589, IMG submission 187525) | Root nodule microbial communities of legume samples collected from California USA - Cow pea white BW (SPAdes) (version 2) | ecosystem: Host-associated > Plants > Roots > Nodule | place: USA...
ATAAAAATATATATATATATATATATATATATATATATATATATATATATATATATATATAACATTATTTTGAAATTATAATGCCAAATTATAATGTAATGGTTATTTTGAAAATTAATATTTTATATATAATATTATTATTAATGTAATATTTAGTAAAAGCTACTGATATAGTTTAATTTCCCTTATGTATATAATTTTAAAAATAATATTTTTATTCAAATGAAATAATTTTTATATAAAACAATATTAGCTAGGAAAAATATGATAAAGAGATACAAATATGAATGGATGGTAGTAGGGGAAGCAAATGAGCGTGATAAGAGAAGGTTTGGTCACTGAAAATGGACAAATGAATATGATATGGTATGATAAAGTTTTGGAATTGCATAATTTTTTGGAAATAATTTTAATATGAAAACCTGTAAAAAGACAAAAAAATATTAATACACAATTATACATGCATGGACCAACTTTATTCCAGCAAGGTTTTTTGTACTGCCACTAAAGACGAGACATTAATTATAAATGAATTTTTAATTATTTTGTCTCGTGTGGACCAACTTCATCACAGAACAAAACTTCACCTCCATGTGCTTCATTTCAAACGCTTTCTGCAAAAAACATCGATAAACATCGATGCCTCTCACTCATTCATTCAAACTCATAGTCTAAATCAATCATTTGGCTAGTGCATTTCCCATTTACCATTTAGTTTAATTCTTTTACTAAAGTTATATATTCATATTTTATGATATATATTTTAAATATTTATAAATTAACAGTTATTGTTTATATACCAATAATACAGGAAATTCTTTTTTTGATGTACACAATTTTTCAATTTTAACATCTAAGTAATATTCTTTTTAAGTAAAATAAAAATTACATATATTTTGTTTCTTCAAATTATTATAAAAAATATTATCTCACTTTATAAACTATTTAATTCCTAAATTTTATAAAAATTATTTAAAATATCCTACCACATATCGGTTTGCTGTAATAATCTTTTATATGACATTTACGAAATTCAAGAATTAAATATTTTATGCTTATTTTAAAAATAAAAAAATATTATAATTTGCCAATAAAAAACATATTTAATCTATAAAAGAATTACCTTACTAAATTTATTTTTTGAGGGCTCTTTTATTTAAAATAATTATCTTTCAGTTATATTGGTTATTTGAATTTAACAGTTTTTGAAAATAAATTAATTACTTACAATAAAAATGAAAAACAATATGTACACTTAATTCACTGTCTTTCCACTAATAATTGATGGAGAAAATTTTTTTCTATTAGTGTATGCAACTTATTTTCTAATTTTATTCTTTTAATTACTACGTGTCTTAATTCAAAATTAATATATAGTAAAAGAATTACATGTAATAAAATTATAAAATTGTTTATTTTTATAATTACCTATTTATAAAACATATTTTATAATTTTATAATTTTTTATTTGAATAATTAAAAATTCTTTTATATTTTAACAGACTTGTTATAATAAGAAAAAGTATACACATATGTAAAAATTTACGGGAGAAAATTTTATCATATTTAATAAAAATAGAAAAATTGAGTAACATATAGAAAACAAACACTTACAAAAATTAAATATTGAAATTTTAGATGGAATGATTTACTAGGAATCCTTGGTATTTATATTATTTTTTAATTTTATCTTTAAATATGTTTTTTAATTAAATAATTATTTTATGAATATTGTATATAAAATAAATAAAATTATTTAAAATAAAATTATAAAAATTAATTATATTTAATTTTATAGTTATAATCACAATAATAATAATTTTATTATTTATTATTATAAAAAAATTAATACGTGTCATATATTTTTATGGTTACGGTGTATATTATTTAGACTCAATCAATCTCTATACAAATTCTAGCAGTAATATTCTCTTAATAATATTAAAAAAGGAGAATTAACCCAAAACTATCAAAAGTATTTTTTGTAAAATATTTTATTGATAAAATTGACAAAAAAATATTAAATATAATATTTTTTAAATTTTGTATAGAAGTTATAAAATAAAAGTAATAAAATTTTAACTTTTTTACCAAAAATAATAACAAAACTTTATTAAACTATCATTTCCTCAAAATTACACAACAATAAATTTGTACATTCTTTATTTATTATATATTATTTATTAAAGTCCGACAAAGTTCACTTCCATGCCTTGCTTTTGAAGTGCAGTTTTTCAATCTAAACATATTAAATAAAAAACTAGCAGTTTCTTTTTTATTTTATTTATTTTTTACTTTTTTACTTGTTATTAGGTTGCATTGCATCATGAGATTGTTTTTGTATTTATTAATAACGTTTTCTGTCACATTCAGTCTGCCATTACCTGTAAGCTGTCCCAATGATCCAAAACGGCCTTAAATGGAAGCATGTGCTCTGTGAAACTAAATTCAACTAAAATCATTATATACCAACCCAACTCCTGTACTATGGCTTCCTCCTCATGTCAAACCAAATCACACATTATTCACGTGTACCCTTACTCCAAACATCTACAATAAATCATTTCTAAAATTACACTCTCTTTTAATTAGGGTTAAAAATAAATAAATTTTAAATCTAATTTAATTTCATAATATTAACTTGTAGTATAAAATTTGTTCATATTTATATATAAGTGAAGTTAGATTATCCTATGTCGAAGTATATATATATTTAGAATATAAAATTAAATATTAATAATAATTTGATAACCATTTAATAACATGTAAAATAATAATTTAACAAATCTTATTGAAAATAAATTTTAACTTATAATTCTAATATATCATATTAAGAAATAAATTATAAATATAACTCAATTTATGAATTTCCAACACTATAACAATGTTTATTTCATTTTAATAATAATAAAAACTTTATTAATTTTAGTAGGATTTGACACCAAAACCATAAATTGTGCAAATTTAATGAGTAAAAAAGTGTAGCTAGTTCTACTTCATGGAATATATATCTCACAAAGTCATCTTACACTCGGGTTTGATCGTAGATAAAAGGTATAATTATTGATTTGGTTCCTCAATTTGTTGTGTTGGTTTAATTTAGTTTCTGAATTTTTGGAAGATTCAATATAGTATCTTTATTTTGTAAAGTGGATCAATTTAATACCTTCCATTATATTTCAGTTAATGTCGTTTGTATAGTAGTAAATTGTCATTGTGCAACAAATTAATCAACTAATCTTAATATCATACTGAATACACATGATCAAGGAAACATCAACAAAGACACAAAAATGAGGTTAACTACACCCAACAAACAAACCAACCCAATTATCAAATTCATCCATGTTTCTATTGCACATTGATAGTTCACCACTATACAAACGTTAAATCAAAAATTGAGAAACCAAATCCATAATTATACGGTAAATAAAAAATTTTATTTTTTTATATTGACTCTATTAAAAGTGATGGGACATAGTTCAAAAAGTTTCTTTCTTGCAGTGTAATGTCACAAAAGTCCGTAAAAGTCCGTATTTGTGATCTGTTGATCAATCCCAAACCAAAGAACTCCCTCCTTCGTTGAGGAGTTTAGAATATGCAAGTACTGTGTTGAAAATCTTATATAAATGGGTCTAAATAATATTTTAGAAATCAACTTTATAAAATTGAATTAAATTAACTTCTCTTTTTACAATTAGTATAATCATTCAAAAATTACTTTAACTATGTATTTTAAATGTATCATTTATCATCAATTCTCATGTCTCGTCTATTTTCATATCTAATATCTTAAATGTTAAACATGTGTTAGAGAATATCAGTTTCTAACACATCTTTAATACATTTAATACCATAAATTTTAGGTATAAATTCACATCAAATATTAGTTTCATTATAGAAATATTGTAAAATGGGATATTATAATATAATATTAGCCTTTTATATACATAGATGTCACTGTCTTTTGTTTCCACGATAATTATATATATGGTAATATGTTGTTTTTTACTCTTAAGATAATAGTATCTAACTCATGGTACACACACATTCTTACAATTCACTGTAATATTTTCAGAAGAATAAAAAAAGATACGAGATTACAAGGCATAAAGTGAAAAATGAGTAATTAAGTCTATAAACATGTAATTCACCACCTCTGAATTAATATACAGCACAAAAACTGCACCATCTCTCGCCCCCAGATGAAATAGAATGTCCAAAAAATTTCGCTAGGATAAGTTTTAATCGGGCTCTGATACCATATTAGAAATGAACTTTAAGTCTAACTCAACTCCACAAATTGGCTTGTAAGATAAGGATTGCATCCACTTATATATTGTAAATTAGTCTTATCTTTAGTCAAAATGAGATTTCCAACACTCGCTAATAAACTAGGTTGGACTATTTTTTGTTGTTAAGTTTTAGTTTTAAAGACTAATTTAGTATCATGTCATGAATCATGATATTTTTATTTGGATAATTTATCCGGTTTAACCGTTATAACTTTTAATCTAATAATAAATAAATAAGAAAACAATCTTTATAAGATTGTTATAATATTTAAAAAATTATGAAAGGAATTTTCATTTTGTTCAGTAACTAAACATACAGTGTCTCAGAGAGCCAGGATAAGACAGTGCAAATTGTCCTTGTTTGCATGAAGGTTTTTGTAGCAGTGAAGCATACAATGTTGATACATGTTCTCATTTCAGTACTTTCATTTTCAACCTGTTTCCACCTTTCGTTCCCATTCAGTTCTTTCGTTTTCAACCTCTTTCAACCTTTCATTCGTTATTTCTGAAATATATATATTAGAAATACTATATATTACGGGGATTATTGGTTCTGCATCACGGATCTTTATTCCGATTCCGTGGTAGCACAATAATTCATCCCTCTCATCAAAACCCTAACTCTTCCCATGTTGGCCACATGTTCACATTTATGACTTCATATCCTCAAATTATAATCCTTCTCTCTCCTACTTCTCAGAAAAAAAATAATACACACACACCTTTCAGAGTTTTGGTCACAAAATTTCCATTAAAAATAATACTCAGATGCAAGTTGGAAACAATGGAGCAAAAGCATTGCCACTTTCTTTGCATAAAATAAGACAACCTCGATGATTGATGATGTGATGTCTTGTGTTGGCTTATGAGGTAAAGCTTTATTATTATTTTGTGTTTGGTTCAGATCACAAAAATAAGACAAAATTTATGTATAATAAGACGAAATTTATATATGTGTATATAGAAATTTAATTTTAGATGTTATTTTATAATATTTGTTTCTGTTCTTAAAAGATTATAGAAATTAGTCTATATCATTTGTTGTTTCACAATATTTGCAATATCATTTTAATACTAACCACATAATCTCGCGTCTTAACACGCAAAGACAAACAAGAAAGATGATAAAAAAACGATAACATCATCTAGTTAACGAAAAAATTGTACGACTCAATGTTTTAAATACTCAATATTAAAAAAAATTAATAAAAAATTCAATCAAAAATAGGATTTGAAAATTACTTAATAGGGGATTGAAACTTAATTAAAGCAAGAGAAAAATGAAAACAAAAGCATGAGGACAAAACCAAATCCATGCTTAAAACTTCTATAACAAACTCATTGGGAAAATATCTACAAAACCAGTCTAGAAATTGGTGTTGATGATTTTCTGTCTACTTCGTTGATGTTATTGCTCATGTGACAATATGGAAGATATGTCACATAGTTACGTGTGATTAATAAATTCATAGTAATCAATACTCTATTGGACATGTTAGTTTTTATTGTTAATTTATTATTATTTTTATAAATTCTTATTAAATATCTAATGTTGATATGAAAAGGGTTACATTCTTTTTTCTTCTTAATAATTAAATTGGTTGGATGAACAAGGAGGGAGAAAATATCTTCTTCATTGATTAGGTTGTATTCACGTAGGGACCATGAATTTTATCTTTTTCTAATGAATGCAATTAATTTTATGAGTATGGCAGTGCACAATCTTCTCATTCGCTGGGTGGAAACAAACTGAATGAAAATGGACCAGTGCTGTTTCCAGAATTAATTTCTGTAAATCTTCTCTGCAAGACTGAAAAATCAATTTTAAAGTTTAGAAATTGTAGGATTTTATACCGAAAGACTAAAAAAAATTATATCTAATTAAGGAATTAAAAATATATTTAAGTTTATTTCTAAGAAAAGGTATACAAATTTTATGTACTAAAATAAATAAAAAATTATTAAAAACCTCTTATAAAAAATATATAAATAAGTAACAAGTACATCTCTTTAATTAATTTTTCATGTCAAAATATTTATATAAACCTTTAATTTCTCACTTAATAGAATGTATTAAAACCCAAATGGAAATATAGTCCATTTTTTTACCATGTGCATGGTTTAGAAACGAAAATTACCTAAACTTTTTCTTATGAAAACATATTTTCCATTGTTTTATATCAGACAACCAGTTTCTCATTCACAATCTTAATGGGTTCTTCTATCTTATGTATAATTTTTTCTTCAACGGTTACGATATTTATTATTATTATTATTATTATTATTATTATTATTTTAAAATGAGTTAAATATATTTTTAATCCTTTTATTTTGACGCAAATTCAGAATTTGTCTCTAATTAGAATCAATGCATTTTAGTCCCCAAACTTTAAAAATAATTAAATATAGTCTTTTTTAACTCAACTAGTTCTAAACTCATGCTTACGCACATGCTGATGTTTCTTTGTGTGTTTTTTTATATTATTAAATATATATGATATTAAAAGATATTTAGAAAAAAATAATAATATTGTTAAGTTTATAATTAAATTTTGAATAGAATCAATGTAAAAACTATTCATAAGTTTAGAAAGTCAATATATATGTAAAAATGTAAAGAGTAGATTTTGTAAAAATACAAAGGATATAACACATTAAAAAATGAGTAAACTTTATAAAAATACAAAATATAGACTATGCAAAAATATGTAGAATATATTTGGTATAAATACAAATCATTGTATGAAAATATTTGTCTAATGTTTATTATTAGACTCGTATAATTAGTGTATTGAAAAATTCATCTAATATCTAATGTTAGACTCGTCTAATCAGTACATGGACACACTCATCTAATGTGTATTGCTACACTCATCTAATGTGTATGGACAAACTTATCTAATGTGTATTGCAAGACACGTCTAATTAGAGAATGAATAAAGTTGTCTAATATGTATGAATAGACTCGTATAATATATGTATAAATAAACTCATCTAATGTGTATTGCTAGATTCATTTAATTAGTGTATGCACAAACTCATCTAATGTGTGTTGCAAGACTCATTTAATCAGTGTATGATAGACTCTTCTTAAACTTGTCTAATTAGTGCATGAAATGACTTGTTTTATGTTTTATGCAGAAAATACTTGTCTAATTAGTGCATGGATAGACTCATATAATGTGTATTACTAAACTCTTTTGATTAGTGTATCAACAAACTCGTCTAATGTATATTAAAAGATTCATCTAATTAGCGAATGGGCATACTCGTATAATGTATATTAATAGACTTGTCTAATATGTGAATGATAAAACTTGTCTAATGTATACTGTTAGACTCATTTAATGAATATATGAATTACTTGTCTAATGTGTATTGCTAGACTGGTCTGATAAATTCATCGACAACTCATCTAATAAAAGTATTTGTAAACTCATATAATCAAAGTATGGAATGAATCGTCTAATATCATTTTGTTATACTTTTCTAATTAATGTATCCACAATCTCGTCTAATGTGTATTGTTAGACTCGTGTAATATTTTTTGCTATACTCGTCTAATAAGTATATGGAAAGACTAGTTTGATGTGTATTCCTAGACTCGTCTAATCAATGCATCGACAAACTCTTCTAATATGTATTGATAGAATTGTCTCATAAGTATATGGACACACTCGTATAATGTATATTGTTGGACTCGTCTAATCAGTGTGTGTTCAAACCTATCTATTAGGTATTGAGAGACTCGATCGTCTTATCATTGAGTGAACAAACTTGTCTAATGTGTATGAAAAGAATAATCTAATGTATTTTGGTAAGATCATCTCATCAATGTAAGGACAAACTGGTCTAATGTTTGTTGATAGACTTGTCTAATTAGTGTATGGACAAACTTGTTTAATGAATATTGTTAGACTCAACTAATCAATATATGGAATGAATCATCTAATGATTTTTGGTAAACTAGTTTAATTAGGCTCTGGACAACATTATCTAATTAGTGTTTTTTCAAACTTATCTAAAGTGTATTGTAAGACTCGTCCAATTAGTGAATCAACAAACTCGTATTGTATTAATAGATTTGTCTAATTTGTGTATAAATAGACTTATCTAATGTATATTGATAAGGTCATCTTATCATTATATGTTGTTTGTAAACTCGTATAATCGGTGTTTGGACAAACTCCTTTAATATGTATTCATAGACTCATCGTGTAATCAATGTATGAAATGTTTCGTTTAATGTTTTTTTGCAATACTTGCCTATTGATTGTATGGACAAACTTGTTTAATGTGTATTGTTCGACTTGTTTAATTAATGCATCAATAGGCTCCATTAATTTTTTTGTTATATTTGTTTAATCAATGAATAGAATGGCTCTGATACTGTAGTTTTGGTGTAAACGAGGCATATCGAAAAGCGATGTCATTTTTTAAATTTAATTGAATTTTTATGCCTCAGTTGTGATAATACTTAAGGCAAAATCTGTTTTATGCTTTGGTTCATCCACAACTGAAAATGTCTCCCAAAATTTTCAAAATTCTCGCTATTTTGAATTTTTTAAATTGATCGTAGAGTTTTATGCTTCAGTTCCCTTGAAACCAAAGCATAAAACACATTCTACTTTAGTTTCCTGTCACCCAAGGCCTTTAAGTTGGTTTAATTTAACAAAATGACATTGTCGATGTGCCATCAAACAGTCATTGCAACGTCGCACCTATTTCCGTTATTCCACCCCACCCCTTTGTACAATATATTTTTTACGTTTTTCTTCATTTTTGTTTTGCGTCCATTTTTATTTTGCATTTTTGTCTGTGTTTTTGGTATGTTCTTAAGTTTTCAATTTTAAATTTGTTATTATAATGATTTATGATAGAAATTGGGTTTGTATTTTGGTAGAAATTGAGTTTGTAAAATTTGTTTTGCTTGTAAAGATGAGATTGTTGATGATGGAAAATACTTTGCTTTTAAAAGTGGGATTGATTATGATGAACTATGCAAAATACTTTGTTTTCTTTTCAAAATTATGCAAAATTATCATATATGCAAAACTATGAACTTCTCTTGCTTTTCCAAATATCATAAGTTATTTTGGATCTTAGTATTTAGTACGCATACATTTCATCGAAGTTTACTACAAACTTTTGTTAGTGTTTCTTTATATGGTTGCATTTGTGAGATCTATGTGTTTAGGTATTGTTGCATTGTTGTGGGACTATGGGGTACGGTTGTATTCTCTTTCATTGTTGCTCATGTTTCACGTTCCCAAGTTCTTAACTTTACTTTGACCCTATGATTTTTTAGTATATTGTTTATTTTTTGTATGTTAGATAAATTGATTTAACTTTATACTAAAATAAATGTATGTTGTTGTATGTTTATTTAATTATATGCTTAAATAAATTGATTTATTTTGTTTGATCTGAGATCGTTATTGCATAGAGTTAGCCTTAGTTTCCTGTTTGAGATTAAATTGAAAATTATTTACTTGTCACCAATTTTTTTTTTTGTAAGAATATCTATTTTTTTTAAAGGAGACAGTACTAATAATTTAAATGTATTCAATCTTGAACTGTCCAATTGGACAGTTTAAGAAGATTAATCACTCAGTATTTGTCATAGGATTGATTTAGAGGTGGTTCTAGCCTAGGAAGGGGGCTAGAGGTAAAGAGAGTAAGCTCTATAAAAGATGACTCTCAAGTGGCAATAGTGAGGAATGTTCTCAACTCAAAGTGTCTATTGCACAAAAATTCAAGAGTGTCTACAAATGAGTGAAATTTTGGCTTTTATATGAAGCCATTTACACATGAGAAAGGAGAGCCATTGGATGGAGTGGGTCTTGATCTTGGCCCTTAGATCAAGCTTGGAGAAGGAGGCTTGATCTTGGCCATTGGATGATGTCTTGGAAAAGGAGGAAGCATTCCTAACCCTTGGATGCTTTGGATCCATGAGGTGTAGGAAGAAGTGTTGACTTCCACTTAGTCCACCTGAGCTTCGAGCGGACTTGTCTGAGGCGAGGTAGCAAACCCTAACAGAGCTCTATTGACGTAGTTGAGAGAGACGGCTGAAGTCTGTGAATGAGTGAGAGTGAATGTTAGGGCAGACTAGGATTTGGTTTTATCACTTGGACCAGCCCTAGGCCTAATTACAAGAGACAGCCCTTTACTTTAGGACAGAAAAAAATAAAGCAATTTAATGGCCTTACAGAAATTGATATTTTTATATTAATTTTACAATCGGTATAAAAATACCGAATCTCAAACCATTTTAAAAATCTTTTTTTAACGGTATAAAAAGACTTTTTTGTCCTAATTTAACCTAATATGTTTTATTTTATATTATATTTTTCATTATTTCTTGCCCTTTCTACCTCTTTCCAATCCAAACAAGCCCTATACTTCTAACAAAAGTATTTATTATATTCTTTATGTCATATTTAACCAACAAACCATGTGGGAGAGACCTACATTACCAAATGACGAAAAATTCATCATAATTATATTCTCCCTGCATTTGAAATGTTACTGTATGAAAAGGTACCTTGGTCAACACATTAATTGTAACTGTTTGGCACAGACAAGAAAAAAATTGAATGGCTCTCATCGTTGTATAGTTCTAATCAATCACTTTTTTAAATTTGGTTTTACCGTTTTAGACACACTATTTAACTAAATGCAATATACGAATTTTATATTTGAGCAGAATCACGTGATGAAATTCAAATAACAACTCATCTATGTTCCTTGCTTGGTCAATAGATACTCAAATTGATTCTCTAAAACACCTCTTATAAATGACATGTAAATCTATATTGACGATGTTCACAAATGAATATCCGTAAATGCTTATCCGTAAAACAAGATATTTTTTCGTAAATATTTTTAAAAAGAAAAAAGGAAAAAAGGATTTCGAGTTAAGAAATTTTTATGCTGAAGTTTTGTCTTTACAAAATATCACTAGTGCAAAATAAAGTAATTATTTCACTTTGTTAAGTTAATTCATGAAAAAAAAAAAGCACAGTAAGAAATCCTTAAATTTATATTGAACATTGGAAGAAGGGACGTAGAAAATGCTTTTTTACATTATGATATCATCCAACATAAAAAACACTTTTTTCGTTTATTTCTTCACAACTGAAGTAATATCCGTTAAGGTCGTGGGTACTCACTTTTTTCTTCAATTCTTTTTTATGGCACTTTGATATCAGAATTTTATTTACACATTATTCTTTATTATCTTTTTACTTTAAAAAAAATAAAATATATATAAGTTAATTTTTTATATAAGTAATTATTAAAAATTATTAAATAGTAGTTAAATAATGTGAAATAATATTTTTCTTTTCAATCTTTTTCTTTAACTTGTGTCTGATTCTATTACATTTTACATTTGATCGCAATCCTGTTAACGTTGGCATGGTTTCCCTTTCGGGACTCTACATTCCCCAAACTTACCCGGAGTTCTGCACCACTGCTCCCACCACCTACTATTCAACGTTTGTACTACCATCACTCACGTTTATGTCCCTGCTTTGTCCCTTCCTTGTCGCTGCCCTTATTGTTACGTATATGTTTCTCCATTCTAATTTTTTCATTTATGAGATAATTGTCATATAAATTAATAAGATACTACTTAAGTAAATATATTTTAACGTTAATACTGTACAAAATTTAGCTTAAATTATTCATCAATATTTTGTAAATTATTTTGGAAGTTACATATAAAATATCAAATCTATATATATAATATGTGTCAATTATTTCAATATATATATATATATATATAAATCTAACATTTCTTGTTTTAATTAATATATCATGTTTCAATTATTTTAAGATCCAATTCTATTATTCAATAATAATACGTTACGTGTTAATAATAATAATAATAATAATAATAATAATAATAATAATTATTATTATTATTATTATTATTATTATTATTATTATTTATGACATCCAGCGTGTGAATCTTTGGACAGGTGACAAAATTTGAGTAAATTGAAGAATCTTAATAGATGCTTCTCAAGACTAATGTAATATTAATCAATATCAATAAAATAACAACTTTCCTTGAATAATAATAATAATAATAATAATAATAATAATAATAATAATAATAATAATAATAATAATAATAATAATAATAATAATAATAATAATAATAATAATAATAATAATAATAATAATAATAATAATAATAATAATAATGTGACATCTTACCCGATATATCAAATAACATGAAAATATTTGGTATCAAGACATAATCAAACTGCAGAGATTTGTCATAATTACCGTTAAGATGAGAATATTTGTCTCAATAGATATAACTTATAATATTTTGTAGTTTTTAGGTGATGATGCTAATTAATCTTATTAGGTCGCATTACTTAGCATCATCTATTGGATCGGATAAGTACAACAACAACAACAACAACAACAAGTATTAATATGTTTTTTGCCTTCAACTTTTAGTGAAAATTAAAATTAGTCTCTTTCGAAAACTTTGAACCAATTTAGTCTTTCAACTTTGTAAATGCGTGGATTTAGTCCTTTTAACCAATTTTTATTAAATTTATTTGTTTACTTGACGTTTTAAACACATTTCATTATAGTATTTTAGTTTGTTTATACCGTTTGACACATGTTCACTTCGATGTTAGTTGAGAAATGAAATGAAACGTCAAATAAACTTACAAAAATTTGGTTTAAAGGAATAAAATCACGCATTTATAAAGATAATGGAATAAATTGGTTCAATGTTTCCAGGAGGCACTAATTTCAATTTTCACTGAAAGTTAAAGGATCAAAAACATATTTAACCATAATAATAATAATAATAATAATAATAATAATAATAATAATAATAATAACAATAATAATACTAATAAACCTAAATTTTAATATATTTAATTGTGTTTTATTAACATATTTTAGATTATTTACTGTGTTAGGTAGTTAAAATAGATCATTTAATTAGTCATTATATTTTTTTAAAATTAACTAGATAAAAATTATTTATTGTATTTTAATTTTATGTTACTGTGGAAACGAGTAACTTATTTGAAAAAATGAGATTTTTTATTAATTTATTTAATAATTAATAGTTATTTGATGACTTAAGTAATTCTTATGTTATCGATAATTTTGTTTTTTTTTTTTCGGTTC
>Ga0209589_1010506_pt1 | contig 13462 bp, 9 predicted proteins | sample CowpeawhiteBW_FD_187525 | JGI IMG/M metagenome (GOLD analysis project Ga0209589, IMG submission 187525) | Root nodule microbial communities of legume samples collected from California USA - Cow pea white BW (SPAdes) (version 2) | ecosystem: Host-associated > Plants > Roots > Nodule | place: USA...
TAATTAAGCTTTTTATTTGGTGAGGAGATAAAAGAATAGACATGATTAGGCATAGTAAATTTGATTGAGACTGTACTTTGGTTGAATTTACTGTGGATAATCTAAAAGTTCTCACTTTTAATTGAGATTGTACTTTGGTTAAAAGTGAGAACGCCAACAAATTAATTGAGACTTTACATTGATTAATTTGTAAATCTATAACAATAATTAATTGAGCAATAATCTTTAGATAACCAATGATGAATCTATTTTGAAAAAGCAATGGAATCAATATATTTTCTTTACTATTGTTTTTATTTCTTTTTATCTTTTAAATTTTATTTCTATCTTTGCTTATCTTAATCCCCTATATTTTTATTATTTTATTTGACTAACTCTTTTGTATAGAGATTATAAGAACTAATTTGTTAAAAATCAATTTCGTGTTCGTTGGGAGATGACTTTGGGTTACTTTACCCTTACTATTCTATTGACTACTTTCTTAACAATACTGAAGTTGTTATAGATAAGTAGTATTAATTTGATCGCGTCAACGACATCGTTATCAATATGTCGAAGCTATCAAGGAAGCCAATGAATGGGGATTTGGAAACTTCTTGAGGAGATTATTCGTAATTATGCTCATGTCAAATAGTATCAACAAACCTGAAGAAGTTTGGAAGAAAACATGGGAAATGCTTTCTAATGGAATTCTATATAATGAAAGAATTATTGCACGAAATCCAGGTGAAATAGTTTTTAACAATATTAATCTCAATTTTGGATATGAAAGTATGTTAACTTAAGTTGTTTGTTGCAGGCCTCAACCTGAATTTGGAATTGTTGAAAAATTTGACTTTGATTGAAATTGAGAAGCTTTTATAGAACAATAAGAGATCATTAAAGGAATTTCCCTCCATGCCTTATCCTAATGATTTTGCAGTAAATTACTGTGGCAACCGATTAATGTATGATGAACTTGATTATAACAAGGATCATGAACTACATATCTTTCAATCAAATTTTACAAGTATGACAGGTTAGTCATTTCTTCTAAATATTTTTGCAATACAACTCATTGCAATTTATCTAAATTATTATTGATATGCAGATGAACAAAGACATATTTTCCAAAAGATTATAAATGCGGTGCATGATGAAAAAGGGGGTATGTTCTTTTTATATGGATATGGAGGAACTGGAAAAACATTTATGTGGAACACATTATCTTCTGCTCTTCGTTCTGAAGGAAAAATAGTTCTAACAGTTGCATCAAGTGGTATGGCTTCTTTGTTATTGCCTGGAGGTAGAACAGCTCATTCAAAATTTAAAATTCCAGTTCCAACACTTGAACACTCTGTCTGCAACATTACAAAAGGTAGTGAACTATCAGATTTCATGAAATTGACCAACCTCATAATTTGGATGAAGCACCAATGGCACACAAGTTTTATTTTGAGGCACTGGACCGAATTTTAAAAGATATCATGAAAGAACACAACAAATCAGATTTCGTTTTTGGTGCCAAAGTAATAGTATTTGGAGGGGATTTTAGACAAATTCTTCCTGTTATCCCTCAAGGAAGCATATCTGATATTGTTCATGCAACTATCAACTCATCCTATCTTTGGGAGCATTGCCAGATCCTGAACTTGACCAAAAACATGCGACTGTTACAACAATGATTGCACAGCTCTACTATTGCTGAAATTGAAGAGTTTTCTTCCTGGATAATCAAAATTGGTGATGGTTTACTGAATGAACCTAATGACGGCTTAGTAGATATAGAAATCCCTCCAGAATTTCTAATCAAGAACTACAAAGACCCTATCCAAGCTATAATCAATAGCACTTATCCACAACTACACCAAAAATTCAATGATGAGATGTTTTCTATATCAAGAGCTATTCTAGCCAGTCGAATTGAAATAGTGGATGAAATCAATAAATTTGTTTTGGATTCTATTCCAGGTGATGCTTAACTCATACTTATCATTTTTTCATACATTTGTCATATTTTAAAAGTTTAACAACTGTTATTCTTAAACTTTAGGTGAAGTAAAAGAATACCTCAACACAGACTGCATTGATACTTCAGATACCATGGACGTTGATGTATATGACGGTATTACACCAGAATTTTTAAATTCATTGAGAACATCAGGATTACCAAACCATAGTATAACACTCAAAGTTAGGACACCAATAATGCTTTTGAGATTAGATCAATCTGAAGGTCTTTGTAATGGAAGCAGATTAATAGTCACTAGACTAGCAAAGCATGTAATTAGTGCAAAAATTATAACTGGGAAAAACAAAGGAACAGAAGTTTACATCCCGCGTATGTCTATGTCCCCATCTCAGTCACCGTGGCCATTCAAGATGATTAGAAGACAATTCCCAGTCATGCTATCCTATGTTATGACCATAAACAAATCTCAAGGTCAATCTTTAGATTGTGTTGGATTGTATCTGCCTACACCAATTTTTAGTCATGGTCAGTTATATGTTGCAGCTTCCAGAGTTAAAAGCAAGTCAGGATTAAAGATTTTAATCCATGACACCGAGAATAACCCTATGACTGCTACCACAAATGTAGTTTTCAAAGAAGTTTTCAACAATGTGTAATTAACGATTGCATACCTGTTCTTTTTTTTGCTAAGCATGCATATGTGGAAAAGTTACAGAGTAAGAATGCTTAACTGATGTGCTTAAATATGATGTTCTGGCGTAATGTATAAATTTTTTGTCACAATGCCTTGCAGTAATAAATGAAGATGTGGTACTTTGATGTTATCCCTTGCATTTATCATGTCTGAACTGGCAATTACATTATGGTAAAATCGTATTGGGCATAGTGCATTAAATATGCAAACTGCCATACACCAACAAGAAAACAAGAATTAATTATATGCAAACATTCAACCAACTGATGTTTGTACTTATTACGGAAAACATCCTAATTCTTCGGTACCCTTGGGATAATATTCTCAAATAACTCCTGATGTAGGTTGATATAGCAATTCCTTATATAGAGTATTACTTTGCAGCCATATAATTAGCCCAATTGATATTGAATCTCTTTACTTGACACACCACCTTAAATATGTAGTTGACCTCCCACAATTTTCAGTTTAATAATGTTTTGAACCCCAACAAGACCTTGCAACGTCATATGAGCAGCCCAAGTAATACTGAATATTTAACTAAACACACTACCATAATTATCAAACGCACCTCCCAGATGTCTAATATTATTAATCAAATATGCTGATGCAAATGAAGATCCGTGTTCATTTATTAACAACTATCCATACTATATTAAATCCAACAAATTATGAACATTATAATTATTTATAAAATTGACTTTTTAAACATAAATATAAGTAATATTATATAGAAACAAATATAGAAGTTATTTTGTTTTTTATATTAACGTAATATTATAGTAAGTTAAATGCTAGAAACAAATGGTTAATTTGTTATACATAATAACAATAATATATGAAGTCAATTGTTCTTAGGTAATATTATTCCAAACTGGAATACTTATATTAATTTTCACTTGGAACCATTTTTATCGAGTAAAAGTTATATAGGTAAATAATGTTGTTTATGAAATCATATTAGCAATAAGAATACTAAGGTTTAAATATAGTTTTACTAATTATAAAATAATTTAATATTTGGTAATAATACTTTATATTTATTCAAAGTTTTCGCTAAATTAAATTTATATTAATTCAAATTTTTAACTTAATAAAAAAATGTACATAACGAAAGTTGAAACTTGGTATAATAATCACAAGGCACATGTACATATTTATGATTAAGTAGACATAGTCAATATAAATAAGCAGTTCTATATAAACATGTATATCAACATTCCAAAATACATTAATGTTGATATACTAAATATTTAACATCTACAGTTCATAAAAAAGAAACTTAAACTAAGTGTTCATAGGTCCTACGTAATACTTCGACAGACAAAATATTCAAAAGATTACAATAAGCTAATTCTTCAATATATGGATTACGCTATTTTCTTCATCCTCTACAACAAATCTTATCCGATCACCAGCAGCCAATCCATTTTCTTTGCAAAACTTCTTCCAACCACAGGTCAAGTAACACTCATAGGAACTTCTGCCCGTCCAACGTATTTTACAGTCCCAGAATTGAGATTGACCATTCGTCAGTGTGTAGCTCTTGCGTCCCTTGATCAAGCATTCTTTTGCAAATTTGGAATTCAGATACTACATTCGAAGAAAATATGTTAAGCCATCATAGATATGAATTCAAGTATAAAAACAGGACTATACATATCAGTCTTACCAAAGAAGATGCTTTAACATCATAATTGCTTAATACTTTCTCAAAATCAGGAGCAGCAACTGGAACTTGGTTGTTTGCAGCATTGCCCGAATCTCTGTTATAATCCATTTCTACTCCTTCGGCCGAGAATATCCTATGAAGAAATACATTGTTTCCTACATAGTTTAAATGTAAGTAACACGAACCAGTCAACCCATAATATGGAATGTACATACTAAAACCAAACAGAACCATCCTCAAAGACTCATCTGTATCCACATATATTTCAAACATCTTCGACAGAGGGTCATACAACTTGACCGCATAATTAAACGCAAGTTTATCCTGACAGAATATTTGGAAGTAATCTGGGACAATAATCAACATCTAAGACAACAATCAACATATGAACTATATTAGAATCAATGCCATACAAATGCAGTTGTAAATGTAATAAAAATGGATTAATATTGCATACCATGGTTGGGATGAACTGCACCCTAAACGCTTGAAAAAACCTTATTGAAGACAAAGGGTTACATCTAAGGGAATTCTTTGCTTTACCAGGATACTCAAACTCGGTCCAGTCCAAATCAAAAAGCCTTATACGAAAATAACGGTCTCCACAATAAACAGTACAGACATAGTAAACATCGTTGAGGTTATAAAAGGACTGAATCTTCTCAACACCATGAATCTGTCTCTGACCCAAAAGACCTTCCTCAAACTCTATATTTATTGTATTTCCTTTCAGATCACTAAAAAAGTTGGTCCCCAACAGTAGAATTTACCCCATTGTTCATAAAAACCAACTTCGAACTCGAGACACTCCTGACATATACAAAACCAGAAGCATTCATAAAAATCAAAACTTTGAACAAAAAATTTTACAAACACTTCAACCACAACACCATTGTACAAAAAAATATGAACTTTACGCCAGAACCTAGGTATTCCTATCCAAAAAACCAAACTTTAAATAAACGAAACAAAATAATGCACCAACCTCTGCGGGCTCCATCACCATGACTAAGTTCTGGTAAAAGTTTGTGAAGCTGATAGCCCTTGATGAAGACATTTTCAGGTTTGGACGCTGTTGTAACTGCGAGAGGGATGATGGTTTCTTTCTTCGTTTCTGACCAAACACACGCACACTGATCCAACTTACCTTTTAAAGAAACAAAACGTAACGTCTGCACGAAATGAAACCCCTTGACGAAACCAATCAACGTGCAAAATAAATATCACCCCGATAAGACATGTAATAAGTTCATATTGCCGCTATCTTTTCGTATTCTGATAGAAATATTATATTTATTTTAATGATATTAAATTGGTAGTAAAAACGTTTACCATAGCACTTTAATGATGTACTATTAGGTCAAACAAGAAACCATAATACCAAAACATAAAACAATTAACCGAAATTGACCTTAAATTCAAATTAATTGTCAAATTAATAAAGCAATAAGAGAATAATATTACAAATATAACAACACTAATATATAACCGTAATTAATTCTAAGAAATTATATCAAAATTATATTTATTTAAGGAATATAATTATTACATATTCTTTATAATCATGTAAATATAAATAGTAATTCGTTTATAAAAAATAACTTTGAAATCTGACAAGAAAATCCAAAACAAAAAAATTAACACCTGTTTTTTACTCTTTAATCTTGACTAAAACTCTAAACTTATTATCACAAACAATGTTTTGTAATTAAACTTCTAAAAAACATGATACTGACATTTCTTAATCTAAACAAAATAACAATCTATGTCATCACAAATAGATTATTCCAAATTACTTAAAAACACATAACATATAACACATAATACATATCAATAATTAATTATACGTAAATATATAATTATATCATTGTTAGATGAATTTATCGTTTGAATATATTTAAATTGACAATTAAAACATCTATAACTTTTAAATTAAATTATTGATTTATTGATAATAATATTAAAATCTGTTTTCTAAACAAAAGTTTTAAAAAACAAAAACACGACTCGTGCGTACGCATGGGTCTCATGCTAGTTTGAATTTGAAAATTCTGTAACATCGTCTCAGATACGTTACAGTGTTGCATTTATTACTTTGTAAGGAGAAAGACCGAAAAACCAAAAAATTGAATTCTTCAAAGAGTAAAATGAAGGGTAAGATAGTAAATTAACTAAAGAAAGCTTAAATGACGAAAAACTCGAACCTACAGCTTTTGCAATGAGGACATTAATGGAAAACAAAATTGTGAAATGACGAAAAAACCAGAAAAAAGGACAACTGTCAAAAATTTAAATAGGGGTATTTAGGTATTATCCCTACCAGTTTGTTTTCTTATAGTTATAGTAGATAAATGCAACAAGCCTTTTAACCCATTAAAAACATTTTTATCAAATTGAAAAGGGCACACATAAGACAAAACGACATCTACACTATGTCATACACTCTACAAATACAATCAAACTCCAAGCTTTGTGATCTTCAAGTCATGTCCAGATTTAACAGACCCCTAGATTGATCATAACGAATCTCATCAATTCTTCATCAACCACACATGATATCATGCACTTGCTTCATCAAATCCATGCACCAAGGTCACTTGTGCTAACAATAGGTAAGCACGCCAAATGACTCAAATTGCATGTCACTTGTCCAACTCACGTGTGGCATTTTAACTCTAGCATGGAACAAATGCACATTGATTTCCAACTTAGTAGTTGGTTACCTTAAAGTACTTCAACAAGCTTTGGATAGACAAATTAACTTGACAAACGTCTTTATCGTTCACTAGTTAATCACTTCACATCAGCTACACCTTTACATAATTCAATATCAATATCAATACAAAACCAAAACCATTAAACTACACACTAGAATTTATTTAACAATCTACCTAAGTGCAAATATGTTCTATGAAAGATATTAAAGTTTCCAAAAATAAAATGTAAAACTTCTGAGATGCAATTAGTTTAATCATAAAGGTTAATATGCAAACCAAAATTGAAATAAGAACTAAGTAGACTAGATAAAAACCTATACTAAACTACAATATATCTAACTAAAGGATCTAAAAAGAGCTAATTAGCAAAATGACACTCTAAAAACCTACACTGAAAACTATGAATTAGACACTAAAACAATCCTAAAAAAGTGCAAATGGTCTAGAAAAATTTCATCAAATTGAGACTTATCAAAGACCTAGTGGAAATTGCATATATACCTCTTCATGAAAATTTCCAAGAAAAAAATATATTATTGATGTTGTTTATTTAAATCAATTGTTTTAACTAGAAACTATCTAAATGGTATTAGTTGAGTTGTACCCAAAATTGTAATACCCCTTTCAAGATGTCACGTGCGACATCCCGACTGGATATTACGGATTTAAATAATGAAATAAAGAAAACAATAAATATGCTCCATTTATTATAACTTTATTAAATAAATAAATAAATAGTCCAAAATCCATAAATTATAAAACTAGAAGTATGATAAAAACATCCATAGATGTTTACAATTTATTCCAAAATCATAAAACATAAAACTCCCAAGCTATCCCCGCTTTGTCGCTAAGTCTCACCAGACACACACTGATATATATATATATATATATATATATATATATATATATATATATATATATATATATATCACAATCACACCCGAGGATTTCCATTCTTTGATTCCATACCACATGGCCACCACTATGTTAATCGTGTTCTACGTCTTCTAGTGAGTATCTCAAGATGTCTTGTTGTCATACCTATCAGCCACAGCCGATAGAGCATGTGCAGGAAACCACGCTACGGATCATACATCGTAACGCCAAGTGGAGTTCTCAAATACGAAAATAGTTCGTAACGTCCCAAGACTACCAAACTCGTCAACTAATTACTGAGGAGGGCAATCTATCTGGACCCATCCGTACTGGCCACAACCAGCACACTCACACCAGCAACACTTGCCAACCCGAGCTCAGCTCAAGGGTTCCTTGTGTTCATCCGCCATCCCGAGCTTAACTCGAGGGATGTCATTCCGAGCCACAACTCTAGAAACGCCACATGTTTAACCCCTATCCCGAGCTCAACTCAAGGGATACGTTCTGAGCCACAACTTAAGGAACACCAGCAGGTCGACCTTTAAGATATCCCAGAAGCCTTGTAGATCACGTACACCAAAACAAACAACCACCATTGCTTCACGATACCGCCTAGCGCAGCACCTCAAGCGCCAGGCGCATCATGCCTCCAAACCGCTTGGCGGAGAACACGTACCGCCAAGCTCCAAGCACCTCATCCCTCACTGCCCTGCATCTATCGCCTGGCGGGACACTCTCTACCGCTAGGCACCACGCATACATGTTGCTCTCTGAATCCAAGCTATCACCTGGCGATTCGCACACCACCGACAGACGCCATATCAGTAGTTGCAGAAAATATGATTTCTGGTTTAGGTTTTGACTTACTTTCTCACACACTCTCTCACAATTTCACTTAACTAGTTCCATCGTCATGTATTGCGCACATCATGAGTGCCTACAGTACTCTATCACCAACAGGATTACCAATCCAAAAGTTCCTCAATTCCAATTGTGTTAATGGTAATCATTAGTATCACTTATTCCCAACTCGCTCATATGCCTTCTATCAATGATTTGAACCCCACTTGCCTTAGAATTGAACCACTACTGATATCAACCCAGTTCTCCATGGGTCAGATTTATCTCAAGGTATTAATCTCCTCTAAGGTCTGACAAGTTTACTTGGATTCATCCTATTTATTATATATATACTTGTATGAGCTCTTACTTCCCATATCATTAGCACCTTTGCAATGAATTCCCTATATTATCTAACTAGTCACTCAAAATCACCATTTACACTTCACCAAATACTGAATTTAATTCCCCCTTTGCAATTGTACAAGATATCTCCAAGGCCTATATCTAAATATTGTCTCCAACTTTGCGCTTATTAAGCCCCTAACCTTCCAGAATCACAGAGCCATCACAACCCCGCAGCCACGCCAAGATAGCTACCTCTGCGATGGCACCTGGCGATGCATAAGATTTCTGGGTAACTCAGAATTTGCTCCATTTTGAGAGACTCCCAAAAATTCACCAGTTTGTCTTCTCTCTGTCCAATTCCTTCAGTTCTCACACGATTTTCCCTATATTTAGATTGACGTACAACCCACACTCAAACCTTACCAATTTCTGCTAGAATTTCACCTCCAATTGATCTCACAATTCAATTGAAACCAACTCTCCCTTCGATCAGAATCATCCCAGAGTGCACAAAACGTCAAAATTGAACCAAAAGGCTTGCGTCGCCTAGTGGGTCGATTCCCCACCGCCAGGCCCTTCATCAAACCCTAGAAAACGGGGTGAACAGCTATGCGTCGCCTGACGGTCGGGATTTTACCGCCAAGAAGTTCCTCTTCAAGAACCCAGTAATAGGATAAAATGCATGTGCTGCCTGGCGGCTATGAATAGCCCGCTAGGCGGTTTCTGCAAATTTTCCAAAAACGCAAAAATGCATAGACAACAGAGGTTCATGGATAAAAATCATATACATATTGCATACAATTCATGATTAACATAAAACTAACGTGAGTAACTCCCCTAACCTGGATTTTCCTTGCAAAAATTGAATATTCTTCAATTCTTCCTTGTTCCCCAAATGGTTTGCCTTGGTCCTCTCCAAATTAGCCTTTAAACTTCACTTTAAACACCAATTTCCACTCTGAATTCTCTCTCTAAAAAATTGTAGTTCAATGGCAGCTCACAAAACCCTTCTCTCACTCCTTTTTCCCTCTTTAATTGCACCTTAATTGGGATTAATTAGCCCAAAACGAAAATGGCTTAGTGTATATGATAATTGCCATTCAATGATTCATTGTGGACTCATTTCCAGCCCCTCTTGGGGGCTAGTTCTCTCTCTAAAAAATTGTAGATCAATGGCAGCTCACAAAACCCTTCTCTCACTCATTTTTTCCCTCTTTAATTGCACCTTAATTGGGATTGATTGGTCCAAAACGAAAATGGCTTAATGTATATGATAATTGCCATTCAATGATTCATTATGGACTAATTTCCAGCCCCTCTTGGGGGCTATTTCAGCTAGGGTTTCCACTACCCTTTCATATTCAAGCCAAAACTAAGTTTAGCAAAAACAAAGTTTAATTTGGGGTCTCCAAGGTTTGAACCCAAAACCATGCTAATGTCAAATCAATACACAACCATTCAACCAATTCATTTTTCGTGATGACTAATAAATTAAATGATTATATTATCTCTCAACATGATCAACATATATTTAAAGATAATAACAAATAAATAACACACAATTTGCTTACATAGAACTTAAACCCAAGTCCTCTCACACAATTAAGTACTCACAATCACTTGAACTAGTACTTTTCCACGTCATACAAGTATTAATTAAATGCCTTAAAGGCTCCCATTATCCGCATTAATTAATTAATTAATTAATTAATTAATTAATTTTCACGGATCTTACATCACGTGTAATTTTATAATCACCAAACTTCCAAAATATAAAACTTTGATACCACCTATTAAATAGGAAAGTTCACAACATTGTTTTTTCCAAAAAAACACTTGCCAAAAAGGGCATTTGAACAAAACTTTATTATTCAAAATAAAACATTAATAAAATAAACCAAACCAATTTAATTCATAAAAAGAAAACATAAAGACAATTTCTTCCAAGTTCAAAACTAAAAACCAATCAACTATTACATTTATCTTATTCAAAAGTAAACATTTTCCAAATGCTTTTCACAAAAACTCCCAAAAGCTTTCCCACAAGCTACTCACAACTATACATATCCACTAACATCTGCATCAACATATGCTCCTGTATAACACACACACACATACTATACGATCATAGCATAAACATAAACAACACACAAAATTAACAGTGAGCTAACCAAATAAACATCACATATAATATTAATTATATCATTGTCGTAACCGAAATCGCGATGAGATGACGAATCAAAAAAGAAACAAGTTTGAAAAGAGATTTTGGAGTCGTCACCATAGTTATTTCTGGAAAACTATGGAAAACCATGAAAATAAAACAAGTCTGTGAAAAACCAGATTTTTAAGTTCGGGAGTCGATTACACATGGGGAAGGTGTTAGCACCCTACAACACGCCCAAGGACAAGACCTTTAATTAAACATGCAAATTTGATGTGATTTTCAAAATGTTAATTTTCCCTAAAAGTAAGACAATAATACTAAAAGAAAAAATATTTTTTTTGGTTTTTGGGCCCAATAAGGATTTACTTTGGTCCTACATATTCTCATTGAAAATGAGAAATTACGGTTATGTAGTTCTTTACGATATTTGGAAAAGTATTTTGAAAATGATTTTGGATTTTTGGGAGGTGAACCTGACAAAGATTGGTCTTGCTTCTATGTAGCTCACAATGGAGAATCAAGAATAATGTAGTTCTTAAGAAAGAATTTTTGGTTGAAAATGTTGATATTTTTGTATTTTAAAAATTTTATATTTTTTGGTATTTTTGAATTATTTGAAAATCAATGTCACACGACACAAGCAGCCCAAAAGAGACAGAAAAGAAAAGTATTATTTATTTTTATTTTATAATTTTGTGATTTTTATATTATGAAAACAAAAGTTTAGTGTAAGAAAAGTGAGTTATTAAAAAGAAAGTGAGGTGAAAGTATGAAAAGAATTTTAAAAAAAATAAAATAAAATAAAAGCCCAAAACAAAAAGCAAGACAAAAGAAATAAAAAAAACGGTGTGCAAAATAGTAAAAAGGTGGTGCAGGAGATAGCCATTGGAGATATGTGTAGTGAAAGATGCACTACAATGAGTAAATGAACGTCTAGCCCATAAATAAAAGGTGTGGTGTACATGAGAATGGGAGGTGTGCAGTGAGTCAAATAAAAAAACAAGTCCAAATTAAATAAACAAAACTTACTAATGTGGGGTGTGTGCAGGAGTGTAAGATTAGTAAACATCACGTTATACACGCAACATAAAAGTAAAAAGAAGGTCCAAAACTAAGAAGAGACATAGGGGTGCACAGAGATTAAAAAAGGGTGTGCAAGTAAATAACATGGTCAGACCCAAATTCATTTTAGAGCCCAATCAAATAGGGTTTCAGTTCTTCTTTGGTGATGAAGCACAACAGTTGTTCCTCCTCACAAGGCCAACCAACGCACCCACGAACCACAATCGTCGAACCTGCCACCGTTGATGGTGTCGTCGGTCACCAGCGTCGCTGCCTCCCACTTTCTCTTCTTTTTCTTGTTTTTTCTTCCTATGTGCGAGGCCCTTTCTTCTTCCTCTATTGCACAAAAAAACATTGAAACTAACCCTGTGGCCGCCATTGACTACGTTGATCAGCCTCGAGCCACTGCTCAGACAGCCGTGACCGAGACCGCCACCACAGCACCATTGTCGTGAAGACGTTTCTCCGCTCAAGCTTCGACCTGTCGTTGACGATATTTTCTCTTCCTCCTGTGGTTTCTCTGTTTTGTTATTTTTGTTTTGCACGTGGGTTGATGAATGGAGGACCACGAGTGATTCTCTATATGATTGTGTTGAGACCGAATTAAGAGGGTTGTTCTATGTTGTATTCACGGCTCGTTCAATGGTGAAAGTGTTGATGGGTTATGAATGAGGAAGGAGAATGGAGTCAGTGGTTTGGAATGTGAAAAATGAGGCTTGGGCAGTTAATGTGATGAAAGGAAATGGAGATGGAGGTAGTCATGAACAAGCAGGAATGAGGAAGAAAAAGAAGATGGTTATGGTGATTATGAGTTGATGAAGGATTATCTTGTTCCTTTTTAAGATTATTGAATATGGTGTGAGTTGATTAAGAAAGCTAAGTGAAATCCCCAATGGACATTAAGATAGCATGCTATCTAGATGTGAAGGTTCCTTTCACAAAGCTCAAGAGAAGAAGATGAAGGATTTATTCAAAAATGAAAAGGAAATGGAAAGCACATAAACCGTAGAAAACCAAGAACAATTAAAGGAAGAAGAAAACATAAAATGGAAAGGAAAGAAATGGTAAAAAATGTGAGAAGCACGCCACTACAAGGCTAGGCTAGAAGCCATGGCAACCTTGAAGATGAGTG
>Ga0209589_1010509_pt1 | contig 13458 bp, 4 predicted proteins | sample CowpeawhiteBW_FD_187525 | JGI IMG/M metagenome (GOLD analysis project Ga0209589, IMG submission 187525) | Root nodule microbial communities of legume samples collected from California USA - Cow pea white BW (SPAdes) (version 2) | ecosystem: Host-associated > Plants > Roots > Nodule | place: USA...
AAAAAAAAAAATATATATAATATATATATATATATATATATATATATATATATATATATATATATATATATTTGGGTGCTCATAATGGGAAGTATGATTTAATATATAATTAATAAAGAAAAACCTAATACAAATTTATTTATAGTATGTACACAATCTTAATACCATCAACAAATTAAAAACCTAGAAGCTATTGTAGGAGATGTGATTTTCAAGGAGTTCATTGTGTGTTTGGTAATTCATTTTAGATATAATTTTTTACGTACCAAAGTCATTTCGGTAAATCATGATTAGAATTTTATACTACAGATAAGATTAATTTTACAATATATAAGTGTGTACAAATATCGTGTTATAAGTCAGTTTTATAAGTTTAAAGTTCATTCTTTTAACATGATATTATGATTAGAGCGTATTTGGCAAAGTTCATTGTTTATTATGTCTATTGTATATCAGATCACTTATTAATATTTAACCTTAAATTCAAGATATATATACCTCGACGTGAAAAAATGTATTAAAATTCATATTGATTAAAGACAAAGTCAAATTACTCCGAGAATCATGATCAGCAACAAATCAGAAAATATATATTCTCTTTTAAAATTATTAATCTAGATTCATAGAAGTTCATAATCTAGGTTACTTAAGGAGTAGCTTAGTTTTGGTTGAGAGTTTTAAAAGAGCGATATATAGAGATAGAAAAATAGAATTGCATATGCATATAGATACGTAGTGACATAATAGAGGACACAGTGGAGCAACATTAATTGAATGTACTAAAAAACTTGAAGCATCTTAAAATGCGAGTTAATGTTTTAGGCGTAGGCTAAGTTGTCTATAATAATATCTGCAAGGTGGAGAATCTAATGTCACGTGAAAGGGTGGATCTCGGAATCTGTCAAAACAATTTTATGCTTACTGCGTTTAATGTTGGCATTGAAGAAATGGTCATTGAAAAGTGCGACTTGAATTAAAGTTGAATGTGATGAAGGTATTTGATTTTGATGAGAGGTTTCTGGTGAGTTTGGTTGGCACATGAAATGGATCTGTTAATGGCGTTTCAATGCTGCACTCTGTTCCGTAAGAGTAATCAAAGAAAAGTGGGAACAGATACCTTCTCTCTCTTTCTCTGGCTCCATATTTAGAGGCTAATCTGTAGCTATGCAACTAAATGCTTCGCATGCATTTCAATGAGGGGTTGAGAATTCAATTCACACTTTCATCAATAGGGTATTAAAATTTATGGCTTCGATCTGCTTCGATTGTACTATACTATATCTGTGTAAATGCACCAATTTTGATTCCATTTCATTCTTCTTAATCCACACTAATTTTGCATTTCAGTTTTCCACCTATGCACAAATCAACTCTTCTTCCTTCAATTTTTCATCCACCAAATTCTTCACACTCATTATTCTTTTTATTATTTTTTATTTTCTATAATTAATATTTACTGTCACCTGTAGTTACAAAATCTTCTTCTTATTTATGACATAAACAAAAAAATACCAAATATGGTAAGTTCAGTTTTAATTTTTCATCTACCAGCAATACAGAAATGATGGAAGAGATAAAGTAAATGCCTGAACGAGTGTGCAGAAATATTAGTTAATAAAATCAAATGTAGACTGGGACGCTCATATCTTTGACTTTCATTCATGAAGGTTTTGGTGTGTCGTTTTATGGTTTATTTACATAAGAGAAAACCAAAATGTTTAAATTTTCATTTTAAATCATATTTTCAAAGTTTTAGAAATGCTTCAGAAAAATTTTCATTATGGAAATAAATGAATAAACAACACTAGTAATGACACTATATTAAATTTGCTCGGTGGTGTTTGTTAATAAATAATGATGTAATAACTAACTTAAAATTTAAATCTGACATGAGCATTTGTCTAAGGTATTTCTTCTTTTAATCTGAATTTTTGTACTAACTAACGAAAATATTTAATATAATTTTGCTTTAGTAATTATATTTAAAAAAAATTAAAAAGTATTATTCATTTAAATTTGAAATTAGAAAATTTGTTAAAACATGATAACTGATAATATTTTCATAACATAGTATTAAACAGAATGTAAATAATTACATTTTCTTTATATATTTTTTTTTAAGTTTTTCTTCTTCTTAAAACTCAATCCATAAAAATATATTATATTTGAATGAAACAACAATGATCCATACAAATAGTAGAAAATTGTGTTTTTTAACTAAAATATGTAAAGATAGATTATTGGTGATGTCACTTTGGCTTGTTGAATAAATCATATTGAAACAAAATGATTTTTTTTTTGCTAAATTTGCAATATTTTGACATTGATTAAGGAATTTCGAGTTAAATTTATCTATATATATATATATATATATATGATACCACTTTAAAAAAAAAAAAGGTATGAATATAATTTTCTCACGGTTTTACCTTTATTATTATAATGATTATAATAATTGATATGTTATTTGTGGTAACTATTTTCTTAAGTAATATTACTTATATTTTTCTAATTGTATAACAAAAAATGTAAACTCACGTGGCACATATATTTTCACTTTTAAAATTAAAAAAAAAATATTAAAAAATAATCAATTAAAATTCTGTATTATTTATATCCATATATAGAAAAAAATCATTTTGGTGTCCCACTCCTTTTTTTTTTCATTTTCACTCTTTAAGTTATTATTTTATTTAAATTTAACTATTTTTTTTAAACTTAACCATTTTCTTTAAATTTAAATATTCTTTTAAATTGAATAAATAAAAATTATTTAATTGTAAAATTTATTTATAATTATTTTTATAATTATAATTTTATTATTTTTTGTTATAAAAGAAAATGAAAACGTACATGTATATATAAAACGAATATGGAAGTGAAATATAAGAAAAAAAAGTAAAGAAATAATAAATTTGTCATCCTATTTTTGTGGTGCATAGACATGTGTATAGATTATATAAGTGAGTAGTTTGAGATGTTACATATTGCGGAAGTGTAAGTGTGAAAATAATTTATCAGCGAAAGAGTTGTGACAGATACATTTGAGTTGTCAGAGTTCCAAAACGCAAAGATACTGGGACATACGTACATACATAAGATTAAATGTGAGTAATAAAAGAGGTATTGTATGAAAGTGAATACTGTGAAACCCATCTTCGATCTTGTTTCTCTACTGCATTCAATAAGCCCTAAATTCTCCTTTAAAAGCTGCCACCCAATCTCCTTTATCCACAACACAACATTGGACTTTCAATTAATTATACCAACAACTTCTAAATTAATTCAATTATTTATTTCGCTTTAAACATACTATATATTTTTCATAAAATATTAAATGAACAAGATACATGCAGAGATGACAAAAATATGTGTTTAAAAGTTATGCTGATAAAATCTACGACAAATAATTGATATTTATTATTTGTAGATTGTTGATAACAAAACTTTTAATACTCAAATATATTGGGTATGAGTGTCATATTATTTGTATCGTGAGTATTTATTATTCACAAAAATTAGAATTAAATTAAATTAATATTTTATTAAATTTAATTTAATTAAAATTAAAATTTAATCTATATTTTTTTAAATTAAATTTAATTAAAATGAAATTTTTATTTATACTTTTTATAATTTTATTTAAATTTTAATATAACAAGTTATAAAATATTTTTTTTAAATATCTGTATGTATTTATGAATATTCATGAGTTTTAAAAATCTATATATATTTTTTAAATGAATATCCGATAAGTAATAAAATGAGTAATAGATGAATTCTTTTTATTATAAGTCAGATTATGGATAAAAACTATCCATATCCGACGGATCTTTTATTATAATTATCATCTTTATTAACAAGAGGCTTTTACAAAATTTCATCTCGCACAAATAGTTAATTTTTAATACACTTTTCAATTTTTTTATTATTCTCATATACATTTATATGTCATTATAATTTTCTTTATATTATTAATTAGTCTTTAAATCTTTATACTAACTAATTTAAAAGTATAATTATAAAGATAATGTAATCTTGAAAATGAAAAGAATTGAATATAAAGAAAAAACGATCATTAAAAAACAGCGGAGTAAATTTAAAAAAAAAATTGAAAATAATTTAAAACATGTTTTCCTTGATTTTCTAATGTATAAAATATTTTGGAAAAGATTTAAAAGGATCGGAAGGACAGAATATATGAGGCAGATAAGGTACGTGATTTTTCATTATCAGTATAAAGCTGGATACGCATGCATGTGTTATATATTTATTTCACGTTCTTTTGCTGGTACATATTTATGAGTCGTGTGAAAATTAGACACAAACTTGCAGCAATGAATCAAGAAGCCGGATACAAATAATTAACATGAATTAATATTTAAATGATCATGATACTGTTTGAGTTCGAGTTTTAATAAAAATAATTTTTTTTCAGAACTTATTCATCTTCAACATTGTTCTTATATTGTTCTTATAGATCAAGTTGTACTCTACAAGTCTGAATAACTCTAGTACTTGGTTATTGGCTTGATGTCTTCCTACCCCGATGTAGTTTTGATGACGGCGCATGAGTGCTTGCAAAAGACACTTTAATGCTTAAGTTAGCACTAGACCACGGGTGATGTCAGGATTCAGGTGTTGCTTATTAAGTGTATTTGAAATGTTTTTGATGATGTCCATAATAGCATGACAATGGCTAACATGACATGTGTGTGATAATCTGAAAATGTTAATTTGCTGCCCCGATAGTCGACTAGCCAATTAATGTAGTCGACTATGTTCGTGCCTGATAGCAGCTTTATATAAAAATAGTTTTTGTACTTCCCGATAGTCGACTAGCCAACTAATGTAGTCGACTAGGTTCGTGCCTGATTGCAACTGTTATATAAAAACAGATTTTGCACTTTCTCAAGAATACCTTGTTGAATCAAAAGAAAGAAATAGAAGTGTGAAATAGGTTCTTGGAGCTATCTTGGAAGGTCTTCTTGAAGAATTCTATCAAGACACATTCAATTTTGACTTGGCAAGAAGAAGAAATTTCAGTCTTGGAAAAGGTGTACTCAATCCATTTTGTAGGCTTTGTTCTTGTGTTTTGATACAGTTTGAAACTGTTTGTTTTTGTTGTTTTCTGTCTAAAGCAAGTGTGTGTGATAGCCTTGCTGTTGTGTGGTTGTGCAAGTGTGTGGATGTCTTGCGTTTGTGTTCCTTTATCTTAGAATTTAGATTTATCAAGTATATTTGTAAATCTTGAAATTCTTGTGATATAGTGAATATATCTAGTTGTGGTTTGCTAGATGAACTGGATGTAGATTCTTAAGAATCGAACCAGTATAAAAATTATGTGTGCTTTATCTCTTTCTCTCTTTCTCTTGTCATAGTATAAATGCTTCATACATTAAGCATCAAACCATACTATTTCAATTGATTCAAAAGCAAAGGTTATTATCAAAACAATTTCAAAAGTGTTAAAACTGGGCAAAATTTGTTAATACCAATTTACCCCCCTCTTGGTTGTGAAATATTGGAGCATCAATTCTAACAAGTGGCACCAGAGCTGGTTAGTCGAATACATAGTCGACTAGATCCTGACAGATGGCCAATATTTCACAAATGTTTTCTGAAGGGCCTTCAATCGATAGACCACCACTGTTTGCTGGAGAAAACTATCTTTTCTGGAAAATAAGAATGAAAATCTTTTTAGAATCCATTGACATGGGTGTTTGGGATGCTATTGTAAATGGACCATTTATTCCTATGCATACTATTAATAATGTGCAGGTTGAGAAAGACTTCAATTTGTGGACTGCGGATGAGAACAAGAAAGTGCAATATGATGTTAGAGCTAGATACATCATCTCCTCAGCATTCACCATGGAAGAATTCTACAAATTTTCTACATGTAAGAATGCAAAAGAAATGTGGGAAACCTTGGAGAAAGCTCAAGAGAGCATTGAAGAACATGGTCATAACAATTCAAAAAGCAACATCAGGAAATATTTTAATGCGTAATCAATGCATAGAACAATGTGTTATTTATACCTTTTTTACTTGTGGTCCTACCTAGAATGGGCTTTTGGCCCAAAATACCTCTTTTAATTATTTCAGGACCTAGTGTAGTGAATGAAATTACAAGAAGAACCCTCAATAATTGTTGGTAGACAGCTTGTGAGTCAATAAGGACGGATTCCGCATACTTTATGGGAGATCCTAAGTATGCAGTATCCGGTAAACGGACATGCAGGTTCGGAGGGCTGGGCACTCTTGGGCCGCTTAGTTGAGGTTGCCTACTGTGTACTGGTGTCTTCCCCAATGTATGGTAAATATAAGTGTTGATGGTTGCTTACTCTGTATTAAGGGGTTCCTTAGTACTATGCGATCTTGAAGGTTGTTGATGGCCGCTTACTCTGTACCAAGGGATTCTTTAGTACAGAGTAATCGGCATTGAAGGTTGTTGATGACCACTTACTGTGTACTAAGGGATTCCTTAGTACAAAGTAAGTAGCCTTGAGGATTGTTGATGGTCTCTTATTGTGCACTAAGGAATTCTTTAGTACAAAGTAAGCGGCCTTGAAGATTGTCGATAGCCGCTTACTGTGTGATGTGTACCTGATTCATGGTATAGTTGGGACAAACATCACTAGTACAATATATGTAAAATGATTAGACAGATAAATTGTAGTTATTAAAAAAATCTATATTAAAACAATGGCATTTTAAAAATTAATATTAAAAATAAACTATAATTCAACTAAAATCATAATCTATCTCATTATAAAGTACAATCTCTTAAACGGTAGTCTACACTATCTTGAATAATTTAAATTTCTTAATTTACTCTATTCATGAAAGTTCTTCATCTCTTCTTCTTCTTCTTGCTTTAGCTTGGCATCCCCAATTGTTCACCGTTCAAATTTAATTTTACTCCTCATTTTTTTCCTTCTTCATTTGTTTTTTTCTTCTCTTGATCCTATATAAACCCATTCAAGTTTGGTTATTTGTGTTACAGTGACCACCCACATTATGGTTACCCTTACGTGTAACTTTGTTGCTACCCATATTAGTGTTACTCACATTCTCTTCAAACATGCTTATTGATTTGCATTCTTTTCTTCACTATTTTAATGCCTCTACAAAATTTGTATATGATAATAATTTTTATTTATTTTTTAATTATAATATGTTATTGAGATTATTTATTGTTTGAATATTTTTTAGTATAATTTTTCTATAATTGATGTATGGTACATATTAATTCGGTTTCTTTGATGTTGAGATTAAGTTGTTGTTGTATAAAGTGAATCTTAATTTTCCGTTTCACATCCAAAACAAAATTTATGTAATTTCATTTTTGTATAAATGGACCCTAACAAGTGTCTTCTTTTAATTTATAGTTCGAACATAATAAGTTGACAAACCAACTAAGATCCACCGATTATAGTTCTATCTCTGTCGAGTTTACTTGATTAGGAATATAGAAACTATAAAGAAATAAATATTAAAAAAAACTCCAAAATAATTATGGTTTATAAGTGATAATAGACTACGATTATTAAAAGAATTTTAGTCTATAAATGATAATAGACTAGTAAACTATGATTATTAGGAGAATCGTATTCTAAGTAAAAATAGACTACAGTTTCAATTGTAATATAACATGCTTGTTTAGACTATGTGATAGACTATGATTTTATAAGTATCGAGAAAACCATAAAATAACTGCACTTTATGACCTTTATTGCACCGGTACCAGTAATATTAGTACTAAACAATATTAAGATTTAAATAACGTCTCAACAATTGTCTATTGAATTTGATGGAAAAACATATTTTAATTATTTACACTTTGTTTCCAAAGCTTACGATGAATGTCTCTCTTCTTTGATCTCACACAATCTTGTTAAAGAATATCTCAAACTTAGTACAACAAAAAAACATTTTACAAAGGAAAGAAAGCAACGTCCAACCAGAAATATCGCAAATCAAAATATAAATTTATAGAAAAAAATATTTTCAAAAATAGAAAGTTCAAGAATGAGTTTATTCTTAATAGATGCAAGCAAAATGTAGGCAATCTATTAGCAAACTAAATAAATAAAATACTGATGAAATTTATTTCCAAAATTACCATAAAGAATAAAAGACTTGATATTATAAGAATGTAAAAACACCCCCACAAAAAAATGAATTTTGCCTACGAAGAAGAGAAACATCGTTAAAAGGTAAGTCATGCATTTTATTTTGCATTGTCTGGTGTCATTCCTAATAAAGAACCACACAAACACACTAATATGAAAGGATTGAAATTCATTTAGGTACCTAAGTAAAAAATAATTATTCTTTTAGATATGATTAACAACTACAATAAAACACTTATCATGGCACCTAAGCATTGGATACTCACAACATATAACAAAAAAAAAATGATTATGTTCTAATACCAAAAGAGCAAGAAAAGAAGAAGAGTCGCATTTGGAGAAAACTAGAAAGAAAGAAAGAATAATTTGAGTTATTAAAATAGGTATGAAACTTTCACTTTCTATCAATAACATTCTTTTAATATAAATTTAAAACATAATTTGTCTAACATATGTCGATTTGACTAGATATACATTTTTTGACAAAATTCAATGTAAAGAAAAAAATTATAAAAAAACGATTAGAAATTCAAGTGTGAGTTTAAGTTTCACATTAGTTAGAAATGTGGAGGTGTAACACTATATAAGAATAAAAACTCATAAATCTATTGTTTTAAGATTTTTTGTTGAGAATGATATAAATGTCTTAAGTAATCAGATCTCATTGATATTATATCCGGCGATAAACATATTATTGTCTGTCCCTCAGTGTCACTATTCACCGGTCAGCCACCGAGACGTTTACCTAATCACCATCTCTTTTCTTTGCCCATAACCACCAAATTGCAGCTTCTTATTTCTACTCTTTCCTTTTTAGAAGATTACGGGTCAAATCACACCCTGTTTAAGATTTTACCACCCACCCATTTACAGAATAATCTTTCAACTTTGAACATCAAAATTCCTTCATAGATTCCAACAAAATTGAATTCCACCAACCCAAACATATGCATAATGCATCCAATTGAGATTGGTAGATCCACAAAACTAGGGTCAAATTTGAATAATAAACCCCAATTCATGCCCTTGGAAGCGTCAAAAGTCACAGTTTTAATATATTTGGTTTACAAATGTGTGACTTAATTTTTGGTTGCAACTAGAATAACAATTAATAAGAACACATAGAGACGTGGCATTTCTTTAAAACAAAAATGAACTCAGTGTTGGATTAGTTCATCCTCAAAGTACGGCACATTAATTGCAACTTGTGTGATCAAACCGAGTTTAATTCCCACCTAGAAGACTCACATGAATTTTGTAAACAATGCCTCAGGATATTCATTTATTAGTCTAGGTTCACATTTCAACAAATACATGTTCAATTTGCAGACAAATACCTCCTTTTACAGAGGAATAGACTTCTTCCTATAATTTAAATAATTTAAAAAAAATTACTTTAACATTATGTTATTTTCATCATTCAAAATATTTTTGAATGTACATTGCTTTAATGAAATTAAAATTAATTTATAAATATAAGCTATATATAATTATTTGAGATAAATTATATTTTAAATAAATTAGTAAAAATAAAAAATGGAAAAAAAATTAGCAACTTATTATCTCACGCTTTAACATTTTGCTATTTTCACTATTCAAAATATTTTAAAAATATACACTACTTTAATGAAATTAAAGTTAATTTATAAATATAAAATTATCTAACAAGATATATCTATCTATTTGAGGTAAAATTATATTTTAAATAAATTAATGAAAACTAAAATGAAAAAAAAATAGCAACTTATCATCTCACTTACTTATATGAGCCATAAATAGTTTGTAAGTTTATGAATGTCTTGTAAAAAAAATTTGGTAACACTAATTTATAACTAAGCTAATAGTTTAAAATTATACATGAATCCGTAAAACTAACTTATATGCTAATTGATAATATACAATAACATAGAAAAATATTTAACTTTTTAGAGAAAAAATAATTCTCTTCTATTAAGAATACAAAATTCACCGACTACAAGTTAATCCTTTTAGTAAGTTAGTATATGTTGAAGAAGTAATTAAAACAAGTCATAAAAGTTATAAATTAGTGAAATAATTTTGTAGGATAAGCTTAATTTGGAAAAAAACAAGCCTATAATAAATTAATGAGTATGAATGATAAATAAATTCGTCCTCGTTTGGTTATGGAGAATCTCCAGACTTTTTCAATTGGGTATGAAGATGTACATATCTGCTCTGTCCCAATCCTTATACATGTCATAATACATGTCCCGCCATATCTCCATTTAAATTATTAAACTATTCACAATTAATTAAGTAACCATGTATATATAACTATATATATATATATATATATATATATATATATATATATATATATATATATATATATATATATATATATATATATATATATTATTACACACTTTCTAGTTTTTATTTTTTCTAATGGTTTTGATTTGTCATGAAATTCATTTACATTTCTAATACACATTTCATCATACCATAACCTTTATAAAATTATGTTCAAACAGTGTATGTCAATTATATATTTGTTATGTCTCACATTTAAATATTTATATTCTTTTTTAATATTTATATTTATTATATATTTTCCTTTCACATGATAATCTTTAACACTCTATTTTTAATTTTTTAATAACATAAACCTTTCTTTTATTAGGTAACATAAAATATTTGTATTATTTACTCTATTATTATTAATTTTTATTTCATTTAAAAAAAAATTGTTTGCTAAAACAATTTTCGTTATTTCTCAATTATTGACTATGTTGATATTTGAAAAGTTTTTTTTTAGATTTCTAACGTATTTTTTATCTTATCATACGCTTAATTATACATTTATTTTTCTTTGTGCGATTTCATTGGATAGTCTCTCAAGTTGTTTCTAAAACACACATTTTATAATTTTTTTAATATTTTTATTTGTTGTTTATTTTTATTACGTAAAATACTATTTTGATATATTTATATAAACTTTTTTTCTAACTCATGATCAATCATATTATAATTTTGTCACTATATTTGTATAAGTAAATTTTTTATTTACTATAAAATAAAAATATAATATAATTGCCATGAATTTTTTTAGCACCATCTAACACATATTGAAGTTATAAGATATTGGATCCATGTTAAAATTTTATAATTATTAGTTCAATATTTGTTCTTTGAGCGATTTTGATTAAGTGATATATTATAACTTTAATTAGTGTATAAAAAACATATTCATTAGAATTTTAAAAATTTAAGTAATCTATGTTAAAATTTTATTATTATTAGTTTAATATTTGTTCTTTGCATAGATTTAATTAAGTGATGTATTATAACTTTTATTAGTATATAAAAAAAAGATACATTAGAATTTAAAAATGTTAAGTAATTTATGTTAAAAATTTATTATTATCACATATGGATCTTCGTTATCTTATAGGGACATGGCCCCTCCAAAATTTTTATTTATTTTTTAAATATGTTTAGTATATATATATATATTATATTGATTATATTGATATAAATTAAATTAGATAATTTTTTTATTTTTTTATAAAATATAATATTTAATGTTAGTAAATAATAAAATTTAAAATTAAATATAATAAGAAATAAAAATATTTATTGAGATTTTTTGTTCTTTCTTATTATCTTTTAAGTTTCTCAAATATTGTAATAATATATTCCTCTTGCTTGTCTTTTTTTGTTTCTAAAAAAAAGTATAAATCTATTCCTCTTACTTGTCTTCTTTTCTTTTGTTTCTAAAAAAAGTAGAAATTTAAACACAATTTCATTCTTTCTACTCTTATTTCTCATCAATTGTCTTCCACTTTTTAAAATAATAAAAAAATATCTCTTATCTCTTGATTGTGAAATATTAGTTTAATATTTGGTATTTTTTTTCAATCTCATAATTCTTTTTGTATGAATATAAAAGGTAAATTTATGTACTATATGTTTTTTCATAACCATCTTTTAATTAGGACTTGATTATCATCAATTTTTCTCTTTGTAATTAGGTTTCTCAATTTTCAATTACATTTTAATAAGTTATATCTTAGTCTTAATTTTTGTTAAGAAAATAGATATATTGATTAAGAATAAAATAGTAGATTCATTTTTTTAAAGTAATAAAAGGAAAGGTTTCGTGAAGATGAATTACGTACAGATTGAAAGTTTCATATGAATTATTTGGAACTTATTTCAAGAAAACGTTCTCAAATATGAAAATATTTAATGAGTGAAAGATAAAAAATTAGACAAACTTATTTAAATGAGTTTCATATAAAATACAACTTCAAAATATAATTTTTGCTAAGCAGAAACATACAAGAAAATTTCAAAACTAAAATTATATATAATGTTGTTATATTAGTGACAATAATTAAATATATAAATTCTGAGTATATTATTTTGGTCCTTTCACACATTTTTGTCAAGATTTGCCACTGATTATTATTAATTTAATATTTGTTATTTGCCTGAGTTTAATTAAGGGATGTATTAAAACTCTTATTATTATATAAAAAAAAAGATTCATTAGAATTTAAAAATTTGAATTAAACAAACATTTAAAATTTTAATTTGAATATTTGTTTTCTTTTTATATTTTTTTAAAATATTTTAAAATTTTATCAACTAGGTTCCATTAATATTTGCAAATTTAGTAAATCTTTTGGTTCTCATCAAAATTTATTTAGTATTATAATTTGAGATGTATACAATTATAATTTCTTTATAAATATTTGATATCAAAGAAACAATTATGTTCTTAGGATTGAATATTTGATAATATTATGTTTTCTTTACTATAATATTTTATTATTTTATAAAAAATAATTATATTATTTTATAAAAAATAATTAATTAATATTGAAACAACAAAAAAAAATAAATACAAATATGGGTAAAAAATATATTCATTATTCGGTGAAGATAAAAATGAGACAAAAATTTACTATCATTAAATTTAGAGATGAAAATGAGAATACCTTTCTTCTATAAAAATGTGTATAGAATAACAATAACGTCAGCGTAACCTAGAAAAGTGACTTACCAAACACATTTTTAAACTTCGTAAAACTGTTTTTATGCTTGTGGATATAATGGAATAGCATATCGTACATAAGAAAACAAAAATAAAATATATCTAGATTTTGTGATAAATGGACCCTATAAGAACAAGACCTACAGTAATTAATTAATTATGATTTAATTGAAACAATTTTAAAAAAATAATTGAAAATCTACTCAAACAAACCGGTGAATTTGACAAAAATATGTTTTTAATTCGTAAACATTTTTATTAGAAGTTATATATATATATATGAACCACAAGAGTTAA
>Ga0209589_1010511_pt1 | contig 13457 bp, 11 predicted proteins | sample CowpeawhiteBW_FD_187525 | JGI IMG/M metagenome (GOLD analysis project Ga0209589, IMG submission 187525) | Root nodule microbial communities of legume samples collected from California USA - Cow pea white BW (SPAdes) (version 2) | ecosystem: Host-associated > Plants > Roots > Nodule | place: USA...
GAGAAATGAGAGCAAAAATAACGAGTTTATGTCTAACTTTAAAAAAAAATGAAAACAAAAAATAAGTACAATAGGTAAAAAACTTAAAAGACAAAAAAATATTTATTAATATATATTTTTATTCTTTGTTAAATTTGATTTTATATTTTATTATTTGTTTTATACTTTATAAAAGAAATAAAAATATATATAATTTAATTTTCATCATTTTATATTATATGCTATATATTTTTTAAAAATTTTAAAACTTTTTAATATATAAAATTAAAAAATTTAAAAAAATCTTGGGGAGCCACTATCCTTTGTGTTATTGAAAAGGTTTGTCACTAGGTAAGATTTTATATGCGTATTAAACTAATAATAATTTAAACTTGGACAAAATATTTTATTGTTCTTTAATTTATGTTAGAAGAATTAAACACAATTTATGAAAATAATACTATATTATTATATTATAGTAAATAAAAGATCTTTATACAATTATGGTGGTAAAATTATAGTTATAAGAATGAATTGAAAAATAAAAATAATTATATAATAAATCATAAAAATAAGTAACAAATAAAAATATCAAATGATTTGATACAATTATTGAATAAAATTACATGCAAAAAAATATATAATTATGAGTATGATAAAGATAGAAAAAATTTTAAAGATTTGAGAAAATTTTATATGAAAATAGTCGAACAAACATCATTTGAATAAAATCACATATAAGAAAAATGTATGATAAATGTTGTGATAAGAAACAAAATAAAAAAGAATATTGGAAATATTAGTAGAGTTAAGGGAGAGAATAATATATATATATATATATATATATATATATATATATATATATATATATATATATATATATATATAATCTTTGAGTAGTTTAATAATTTAAATAGAGACAAGATGAGGATGAATATGCATATATCATCTATGTTCTTACACCCAATTGAAAAAATTAGATATTATCCATATTTATATTCATACATGTAACGAGTCAATGTAAGAATTTTCTATCAAATCATGGACGGATTCAAATAATAATAATTGATATTTTAACCCACCACTCCAAACAATACTCATATAATTGAGAGGAACATAATCTTTTACTTCAAAATTAAGAATATAATAATCAAACTTATACAGGTCCCATTCTCATCTTCAAAACTTCCAAACTTTTAGAATCCATGTGCGTGTGTAACGAGAAGTTATGGTAATTAAATGATGAAGATTTATTAAATTTTGTATTAGTTAACATGTTTCCTCAACTGATAATAAGCAAAAGTTAAGCTCTTAGCATAATTATTTATGCCTGCAATTTGTCTAATCCCGGATTAAACAAAGTTGTCTACAATAATTATTCATGCATTTAATCACTTTCATTTAATGCTTAATTCATCACTTTTTTTTGTTGATATTTTGCTCATCTTCCAACCAATTAGTCAACTTATTATTTAGTTAAATCGAGGGGCTTAATTATTTTGAAATTCTCTCTCCTAATGTCAAATTTACCACTATCTACATCCTTTTAGCCTTGGCCACTGCTAACTTTGGTTTATTCTTTAGTTGGATGTTGACAATGCTTTCCTCTATGAAGACTTACAGGAAGAGATCTATAAGAAGTCTCCACCTGGTTTTTCTCTTCCCCAATCAAATCTTGTTTGTAAGCTTAACAAGTCTCTATATGGTTTAAAATAAGTCAGTAGTAATTGGAATCAAAAATTAACTTCAAAGCTACTTCTTCTTGGTTAATATAAAGCTCTGCTGACCACTCTCTCTTTAGGAAGAAATTTACCTCTATTATTACTATTTTATTGGTTTATGTCGATGATGTAGTTCTCACTTGCAATAGCTTTGCTGAAATTAATGTTGTAAAAGTTCATCTTCATTCTAGATTTTATATTAAAGATCTTGGTCCTATCAAATATTTTTTGAGCCTTGAAGTTTCTCGTTCTGTTGATGGATTAGTTTGAATCAAAGGAAATACTATTTGGACTTGTTTCAGACGTAGGGATGCTTGGATGTAAACCTACACCAACGCCATATGATCCTTCTATCAAACTACATATCGACGAGTGAGCTCTTCTACCAGATCCTTCTTCCTTTCGATGTCTGATTGGACGACTTTACTTGACTAACACCATACCTGATATTAGTTTTACTGTCCAACAACTCAGCCAATTTGTTTCTTCTTCGTGTGAACCACATATGCAGTAGACTTTACAGATCATTTGATACTTAAAAAATGCTCTTGGATATGGCTTTTTGTATAAATCCAACATCTCTTTTAAAATTCAGGCGTTTTCTGATTCTGGTTGGGAAACATGTGCCACTACCCGACGCCCTGTTTTTGGATATTGCGTTTTCTTAAACATCTCTTTGGTTGCTTGGAAGTCTAAGAAACAAAACCACTATTTCACAGTCTTCTTTTAAGGCTGAGTATCGCGCATTGGCATCCCTAGCATGTGAACTACAATGGATTCAATACCTTATTCAAGATTTGCATTTTTTTGTTCCCACTCCTTACACTAACTTTTGTGACAACAATTCTGATATTCATATTGCCAAGAATCCCACTTTTCATCAAAGAACCAAGCATATAGAACTTGGTTGTCACATTATTCGACAAAAGCTTGTTGATGGTCACCTTCTCCATGTTCCTTCTAGAAGTCAACTTGATTATATGTTTACTAAGTCCTTACATCCTTCTACTTTCCGGGTTGGGCCTTTACAATCTTCATGCCCACCTTGAGAGGGAAAGATAAAGATATTATATATCTTTTGAGTTTATTTATATTGATAGAGATATCATATATTTGATTCTCTTTTATTATTATCAAATATTTTGTTTTATTAGGTTTTACTTTTTCCTTTATATGATGGGACATTGTACTCTATATCTATATATTGAACAAAGGTTCTAATAAATCAATAAGCAACTAAGCTCTCTTTGAGTTGTTTTTCACCGAACACTTCTTGTGCGTTTCTGTACGCATTTTTGTACACATTCTTTCTTCTTTCTCTCATGGCTTATATATATTAACATAGTATTAGAGTCAGGTTAGAGTCAATCATAGCGAGATTTTTTGGACATTCTGTTCCACTCGCTATCGGGTCACTAACGGACCACCCACTAAATTTTAATTTCATGCACGAGATGAATATACCTAGCGTGACGGGGTGCAAACTTCACCTTATAAGCTGGTGTTGTGGGATGAGTTAAGCTAAACCCACCTTTAACACGTGTGTAACAAGAAGTCATGGTAATTAAATGATGAAAATTTATTAAAATTTTTTATTAGTTAACATGATAATGTTTCCTCAACTGATAATATACAAAAGTTAAGCTCTTAGCATAATTATTTATGCCTGCAATTTGTCTAATCCCGGAAAAAACAAAGTTGTTATAATAATTATTCATGCATTTAGTCAGTTTCATTTTGTAATGCTTAGTTCATCACTTTTTCTCGATTTTTTGGTCATCTTCTAACTAGTTAGTCAACTGAAAACGTAATTCCAACGTTTTCTTCTTTTAGAAAATTGCAGTTGTACTGAGGGTTTAACAATAGAACTACGAAAATCTATAACTAAATGCATTTTTGTTGCATTTTATTGAAGTATTTAAAAGAAAAGGCACATGCTGGTTACATAACTATTATCACTGTAGTATACACTCCCATGCTTGGTGCATGAATAATAAATATATTAAATTCTATTATAAAGGTGTGGGTTGGAGAAGCGTGGGGTGGGAACAGCAACCAAAGGCATTTTCTTTCTTAGAACAATACCAAATTTTTCTGCTGTCTCTAACTTCTCTCCTTGTGGTATTGTCCAATCAAACAAGTGCACAAGTGTGGCAAGAAGATGCAGAACAGTCTTTTCAGCCATCGCTATTCCTGCACAGATTCTTCTTCCAGATCCAAAGGGAAAATAACTGAAGTCATTGCCGCTGAAATCCCAGTTTGCATCTAAGAACCTCGTAGGATCAAACTCAAGTGGTCTTTCCCAAATGGAAGGGTCTCTGTGAATGGCCCACACATTGACGAAGACTCGAGAACCCTTCGTGATGGTGTAGCCACCCACATTGGTGGTTTGATTAGGGCAATGTGGGACTAGAAGTGGAAGCGCAGGGTGCAACCGAAGAGTTTCTTTCATCACAGCTTGCAAGTAAGGCAACTTATGAATGTGAGATTCTTCTACCATCTTATCTTTTCCAACCACAACTTCTAACTCTTCTTCAACTCTCCTCATTATCTCTGGTTTCTGCATTATTTCTGCCATCGCAAACTCTACTGTGTTGGAAGATGTATCGGTTCCACCCACAACCATATCCTGTTTGTGTTGTTTATGTACAATTTTCTTAGTGTTAGTCACAACATTCTTCAGTATGGTGTTTTTTTTTTTCACTAAGGCACGGAAGGAATCGCCCTTATAACAATTTCAAAATAGATAATTTACCATTTGATTCGCTTAAAACTGTTTAGTTATACTTATCTGAAAACATAAATCATGTTATACTTATAAAACCTAACCTGTTTGTTTGCTAGCCAAAATTACATACGAAAACAATTGTAATCGAAGAAAAATAGGAAAACAATACTATAAAGTATTAAAAATGTTAAAAAAAAGAAATCGATATGTATAATTTATTACATTAAAGAAAATACTAACATAAAAAATAAATAATCTATCTATTATCATATAAAAAATAATCAATCACACCTAAAATCATAATAATTCAACTGTAATATAATAAAATTTACAAAATAATTAATTCTGAATACATGATCAATTTTATTATAAATATTTTATTATATTTATATAATAAATCATACTTTAATATAATTAATTATTTTTTTTCACATGATTATAATTATGGTATTAAAATAATAAATAGAATAATTGTATTATTTAAAATTTTAACATTTTATAAATTCATTTATTTTAATATATTTTAGTTTTGAATTATGGTTTTTCTATTTATTAAGATTTTATAATAGTTTTTTTTTTATTTTAACCTAAAAGATATTTTAACTTTAATTTATATTTCAAGAATTCATTTTGCATTTTTTATTATATCACTAAATTAACTATAAGATTTTTGTTTTTTTCTCTCATTTTAAATAATTTATTTTCTTTTTGACTCACTATCCCGAGAAAACATCAATAACTAATTGTGCCATAACGTGAACACTCTTCAATGAAGTGAGAATTTGAATCATGAAGTGATGTCAAATAAAACTGCATTCTTGAGATTTGAATCATGATATATTCTAACCTGAGGACCATGCTTTGAAAACCTTTTAGGTTCACAACACCTCCTTATGTCTATTTACTAAAGCGGTGGAAAAATAATGTTTTCGTTCCGAAATTCTTATATTCCATAAACTTAGTTGACTGAAATATATTATTATTTTATTCTAAAATTTAGTTTTAAAAAGAAAAGGTAAAATTCTAAGAAAAAAATGAGATGCAAAGAAGATAACCCATAATTGAAGTTGGAAAGGGAGATAAGAAAAGGTACCATGAGGAGGGCTTTAACATGGGTCATGGTGAATGGCGTCTTTGAATCAGCGCTTTCAGAATCCTTAAGATCCAACAAAAACTGCAGAAAATCTTTTCTTTCTTTCTTTTTCCCATCTTCTTTTTCACCCACTTTCAATCGTTCACCAATAATCCTTTCGAATATCCTATCAAACCGGGGCACCAGCGCCTGCATCTGTTTCTCCACGCCCTGCAAATCCAACCGGGCCAACCCGGGAAAAAAGTCCGAAACATTGGGCTTCCCCAGCAGCTGCGTCATCTCCGCCACCAACTCCCTGAACTCCGCCGCCAAACTCTCCCTTTCCACCCCTTCCACCTCCCCGCCCCACATCATACTGGTTATCACATTCATCACCGTCAGAAACGCCTGCTCCCCCACGTTCACCGCACTCCCCGCTCGGTCGTACAGATACGACACCATTTTGCAGACCTCGTTGCGGCGCAGATCGTAGACGGAATCCAGGGTGACGGTGCTCAACATCTTCACCACGCACACTTTCCTCAGCATCCGCCATTCGGCTCCGTACGGGGTCCATACTATGTCAGAGCCGCCATAGGTGGCAACCCTACCGGCGACGGGGACGTCGCGGTTGGCGAAAAGAGTGTCGTGTTCTTTGAGGACCTCCCGAGCGAGGGTGGGTGAGGTTACGACGATGGCGAGCTTGCTCCCGAGTCGAAGTTTGAAGATTGGGCCGTGTATCTGGGCCAAGGCAGCGAAGTAAGTTTGAAGGTCCGGGTGAAGAGATAAAAGGTTCCCGAAGAAGGGGAGGCCCGGTGGGCCCGGTGGTAGGTTTTGGGGGTTGGGTTTTCGGCATAGGTAGAAGGTAAGTAGGAAAAGGAGGAAGAAGAGTAGAAGGGTAGTTGTGGGTTGAGCAGAGAAATAATGGTGGGTTTGAGATAGAATTGAGGAGAGAGACATGGTGGTGTATTGTATTATGTTATTCTGTTGGGATTTGACGTATATTTATAAGAAATTGGAAGGTAGAGGTAGCGAGTAATGCAAAGAAAACCAGAACAATACGACAGATATAAGTTTGTCAAAGCTTTTAGGTGTTTCAAGGACGACAGAAAGGGAATCTTAGATAGTTTAGGTGTTTCAAGGACTGAATTTAAGAGCCTTAGGAAGACATCGAATCAGGAAAATTGAATGGGAAGTGCGTTATTACGAGTTTGGGGAATTGGAAATAAAGAAAATATTTTAATAAAAGAGAATGATATTTTCTATAAAATTTGACAAAATTTATTTTTCAAATCACATTAAAAAAATTTTTAGGGGTGCCGACATTTATGCATGGTCAAAAATTTTTTCACAAAACTTTGTTAAAATATATTATTTTTTTGAAAAAATAAAAATATAAATGTATTACTTTATAAAGTATATATATATATATATATATATATATATATATATATATATATATATATTGTAACGTCTCATTTAATTATTAAGCGAAATTAAAGGAAAACGTCACACAATAATAGTACTGTAGCGTAGTCTTGAGGTCCTTAACACAACCCATACAAAACTAGGGCACACCACGATGCCAAAGGAAAGCTGAATACAAGTCTAACAAAGAGTGTAGAGTAGAAATGCATAAAAAGATACATGAGCCATAGCCCTAAAGAAAACATGAAGAAAACTCCAGCCCAGATGGTTAAGCAACGGAATCACCATTCCCTTGTTGACCACGAGAACTTCGCCTATCTGCTCCCATCAATCAAATTGATGATCATCGCAAGAAAGAACAGCCACATACAATACAACCATGCAACAAAACGGGTAAGCTAGAGCCAACAACATATTCATCATACAGTTAAACATGATTTCACTATTCAATATCTATACAACAACCAAGCATGTTATGACTCTTCAATCAATACACTACGACTCGACTCGACTCATCCGGATACGTATAACTTGGTTGGATTCAGCGGATGTTTGCACTTGTGGTGGATACCTCTGCTCAACCCCGAGCTGCTCGATCCTGAGCTATGTAATACAAGTGTTATAATGAATCAAATTCCCCTCACCACAAGGTTAGCCCTTGATGAATTTCAGGCCTCCTGCTACTCTCACCACAGGGTCAGTCCGCTCTAGGTGAGACTAACTGGCTCCTCAGAGTGTCAGGATGCAACCTTACCTTGAATCCTTACCTAGTTATACAGATGGGGCACCACCATGGACACCCATTAACAGAGGCCATGGAATTACGTCCTGACCACTGAAGCGTAGCGCCGGAGGTCTCACCTAGAGACCCCAAGGAATTACACGCTGACACGGACCAACATTCATAAAACAACAGTAGGAGAACATCAAAATCATGTTTATAATTCCATACCAATCCCTGAGATTTATTCCTCATACGCATCACATTTTGAATCCATACATCTGATCATCACCATCCCATGAGTCTAGGGCCTCATCTCATGTCAATACCATGTTCCTTTAGTTCCAAAACGCTCATGCATCTCACATGCCAAGTTCCCACGACACTCATCATTCATCATTTATGAATCATGTCACGCATACATAACAATCCATCATATATATATATGCACATACACCTCGACATACAAGCATACCCGAGCAATTTCCACTCATACCATCACATAATAGTACAATAGAATACAGTTCAACCACCAAAAGACATAAAAACCCCAAACTGATCGCATCCTCGCTCAGACCGTCGCTCAGGCTGAGGAGTCTCGCCCAGTCGAGAGTCTCTCGCTCAGGCGAGTCCTCTCCGCCTAGGCGAGAGTTCGCGAATCTGGAACAGGGGCCTCCGCACGTTCTCGCTTAGGCGAGACTTGCCTCGCCTGGGCGAGACGCTCGCTTGCTCGAAATTGAGCGAGTCGCCTAGGCGACCATCTGCGCGAGAAGACCAGGGCGAGCCTCTGCTCGCCTTGCCTGGGCGAGACGTGCTCGCCTGGGCGAGTTGAACAGTCCCCGCCACTGCCATGCTTGTAACAGACGTGTTTTGCACAAACCAACAACACACCAACCATTTCAAGCGATCTCCACAACATACAAGTTCAAGAATCATAAAGTGTACCGCAAAACAGTTTATAAACACAACAACAGTGAGGTTCTAGCTTCCCGTACCTGGACAAGCTAGCTGAAAACCTCGACACCCCAAATTGTGGAGGACGAACAACTTCTAGGAATGGACTCGAAGCTGGAAAACAGCGAGAATGGGTCAGTTCAGAACCCTAACAACAACTTACGAAAAACAGACCAAGGAAAGGAAACTACGAGTCCGAGAGCACTTACGTGAGCTAAGAACGACCAAACGGAAGGTGGACTGTCAACACGATAGAACCCTAACGGAGAGAGTGCGGCTACAGCTCTAAACACCAAGGTAGGAGAAATCTGAAAAGTTGGGAACTAGGTCAGACTCGGGTGGCTTTATCTTTTGGGCCAGCCCTAAGACCCAGTAGCTCAAGGGCAGCCCTTAAAGCTTTAGGGCAGAAAAAGTAAGGTGGATTTTCATGGGCCTTACATATATAAACAAACGTAACAAGCTATATATGGGTTTTGTTTTGTGTCTACAGTTTTATCATATTATTTTTGTTTTATTGAGTTTAAATTTATTTTCTTTTACTTATTAATATGCATATTAATTTTGATATACTTTTTATATGTATTTATTGGCATAACTTAATTTTTTTATATTTCTTAAAATTTGAGATATTATTTAAAGATTTAAATTTAAATTAAATAATTTTGAAATGGTTTTGTAGAGTAAAAAGAAGAAAACTTGGAACTCATAAAAGAATAGAGAAAGTAGGGTGAAAAAATATATTTTTGTGGTTATTTAAAAGAGAAGATAAACGAAAAGAAAAGAAATATAGTAATATTATGTAGGTTAAGGGATTCGTTTGAAAGCAAAATATGTAAATAAATCTTTATAAATGACTATTTTTATAGAAGAGAGGAAAGAAACAGAGAGAAGAAACAAAGAATTAAAAAAAGATGGAAAAAGAAAGAGAAGAAAAATGGGCCTCTTGGTTTGGTCTTTAAATGAATCCCAATATAAATTATAGGATTCTATTATATGATTAATAAAATAAAATTTGTTGGGTAGTGCACTTTGAATAATTTAATGGGTGAACGTCGTGGTCTTTGTCTAGGTGAGTAGTATAGAAGAAGATTTTTGTGGTGAATATTAATATGTTTCGAGATTATCTTTATTTTGACTTTTAACGAAACAAGTAACAGTATAAATCTGAAACCAATATTTGTGGAGTACCTTGCTCTTGGTATTCATTTGTCTGAGTTTAATATCTATATAAAATGAGAAATAAATCAGTCTTTGTCAATATTGTCTGAATTATTCTTGTTTTGACGAGAAATTTTTGTATTAACTAGATATGAATATGAGTATGAGAAATCTTCAATTTTTTTCAATTGGATATAGGAATGAATATATGTGAATGTACATATCTGTCCCGTCCTCGTCCCCATATCTGTCATAATACCCGTTTCCGTCATATCTTCATCTGTTTAAATTATTAAAATATTCATAATCAATTAAGTAAACTTATATATATATATATATATATATATTATTACACATTTACAATTTTTTATTTTTTCTAATTTTTTGGTTTGTCATAAAATTCATTCACATCTCCAATATAGTTTTCATTTTATCATAACCTCTATGTAATTATGTTGGAATGATGTATGTCAATTAAATATTTTTTGTCTCACATTTAAATGTTTCTATTCTTTTTTAATATTTTTATTTATTATATATTTTTCTTTCACATGAGAATCTTTAACACTATCAATTTAAGTATTCAGTAACATAAATATTTCATTTACTAGGTAATATAAAAAATTTATCTTCTTTACTTTATTATTATTATTATTATTTTCATTTGAAAAACTATTTCGTTTCACTAAAACAATTCTCGTTATTTGTCAACCATTGACTATGTTGATATTGAAAAAAATTTCTTAAATCTCTGTAAAGTATTTTTCATTTATCATACCCTTAAATATATATTTGTTTTTCTTTGTATGATTTCATTCAACAGTCTCTCAAATTGTTCCTAAGACACACAATTGATAATTTTTTAATATTTTTTTTTTGTTTGTATGTAGAATACTATTTTTATATAATTAGTTCTTATTTTCTAACTCATTATCATACTATAATTTTGTCACTATAATTGTATAAATAAATTTTATTTACTAAATATAAAAATTTAATGTAATTGTCATGAATTTCTTTTTATCACCATCTAACATATACTGATATTCAAAAGATACAAGATCTATGTTAAAATTTTATTATTAGTTTAATCTCGGTTATTTGCGTGATTTTGATCAAGTGATGTATTATAACTTTTATTAGTGTATAAATAAGAGATTCATTAGAATTTAAGGAATTGAAGTAAACAAACTTTTAAATTATATTTTAATTTGAATATTTGTTTCCTTTTGTATTTTTTTTAAATATTTTTAAATTTTATCAACTAAGTTTCATTAATATTTGCAAATTTAATAAATATTTTAATTCTCATGAAATTTTAATTGGTATTCTAATGTGAAATGTATACAATTATAATTTTTTTATAAATATTTAATATCGAAGAAACAATCTTTCTCTTAATATTGAATGTTTGATAACATTATGTCATTTACTGTAATTTTTTTATACAAATTATTTAATTAATTAATATTGAAAAATAAGAAAACAACAAAAGTTTGATATCCATTGAGTTTAGATATGGAGATTGAGATAATTTTTTTGATGAGAATGTGTATAAAATAACGAAACCTTGATCTCGTTGTCATCTCTACCTAAATTTCTATCTATATCATAAAATCAAAATTCTCACTTAGATTATATTGAGTTTTATAGATTATTGTATCATGTACGACGAAAATTATTTCGGAATAGATAAAAGTGTCTTTATGACAGCAAAACATTTTTGATCAAAACAAAAATTAAAACATAAAATGAATTATTAATAAAACCCTAAACAAATTAGCAAACAACTAAGCGGCCAATACACTACCGGATAAAAACTCGTACACATACTATAAATAAAATAATTATAAGATAAATAATTTTATATTCATTATAATATTTATTATTGTCTCAACCTCATAAGAAATCCATCTTGAAACATGTACACATGTCAGGATGGAGGACAATTGGTGAAAGTTTAGGGGCCTTCTTCCTGCACCTCTAATAATCTCTCGTGTACCCCCAAAATTTACTTTATTTTCATGTTTGTCCATGGTAAAAAAATCAGTTACTATCTCTTTTATCTCTTTTACCGCACTGCACCCAAAACGCACCCCAATAAAGCAGATTCCCTGCAGCCTGCACCCTTGGAATCTTTGACCTAGGTGCAAGGTCTTTTATCTGACGTTGTGCACACAACCTCCACACCTCCACACACCCTTCATCCTCCTTCTCCCTCATCTCCCTCTTCTCCCACACAGCTTCCACAGTTGTTCTCTCCAGCCTCCGCGACATCCTTTTCTCTTCCACACCGTTGTTCTCCCCAGCCTCCGCAACATCCTTTTTTCCTCCACACACCATTCTTCTCCCCAGCGTCGGCAACCGCCTTTCATCCTTTTGCGCCGCTTCTCCATTTTTGACAGTTAAGTACTGGTCTTTTAATATTAGTACAGTGCAGTGCATGTATTTATATTTTAATTTATTTATTTATTTTTAGCAGTAGATTAGAAGATACTGGTTTGAATATTTGACAGGAAGGGTTTTCCACGAACAGGCGTGGTTTTTTTTTTTTAAGGAAACGGAATGTGGAATTCGTTTCCCAGAAACCTGAAACGGAATACAAACTCCGTTTTGTGGTTTGTTTTTTTTAAGGAAACAGATTGTGGAATCCATTTCCCGTTTGGGTTTTTTTTTTTTAGGAAACGGATTTTGGAATCCGTTTCCCATTTTGTTTTTTTTAGGAAACAGATTGTGGAATCCGTTTCCCGTTTCCTTTTTTTATTTTAGGTGAAACGGATTGTGGAAGCCGTTTCCCACACTGCTGAAACGGAACCTGGAATCCGTTTTGCCTGTGTTTTTTGGTTTTCCAGCGAAACGTAGTGTGAAATCCGTTTTAGCATCTGATTTACTTCTTGAATGCGTTTAATGTATTTTATTTAAATTCGTTTCATGTAATTAATTTGATTGTGATCCGTCTTCAATTTGTGAAATTGAACTTGCACTTAGAGTTATTGTTTTTACGAGGAAAAAAGAAGGAAAGATGAGGGCGAGTCTTTTTTATTTATTAATTTGTATTTTATTTCATTATAGATATGGTTAGGACACGAGGAAATTTGTCTAGACGTGGTTCAAATGATGCACCCGAGAGTTCCAGACAGGGTGGTGCACGGAAGAGACCGACAGCTTCGGCTCGTAAAGGGGTCAGCATGAGGCTAATGTTGTTGAGGATGATATTGTTGAGAATGAGGTTTCCGACGTTCCTCAGGAGGACGAGCAGGGGATTGATAACGATGGTGAAGGATTTCCTGGTGGTCCATATGATACATCTTTATTGACCCGGTACGAGGATCATGTTGCACGCATGATATGGGATGGTCAGGTCAGTAAGAAGTTTTTATATATGTTTAATTTTTTTGTTGTTAAGTATTTTTATTCTTTTTTGTTTCTTTTGTTAGGATCGAGTTGTGAAAGTGGTCTCCCATATTAAAAAAGTGAAGAAATTAGGACGTCCTCACCCTTCTATTGTTGCACCTTTTGTGTTAGCTTCTGGATTATCGCCTCTGTGTGATATTTTATATGAATATATCGATCTTGGGTTAGTATTGGGTTTCGTGGAGAGATGGCATCCCGAGACTAATACTTTTCATCTACCCATTGGGGAGATGACCATCACTTTAGATGACGTATGGTCACTTCTCCATCTTCCCATCAGTG
>Ga0209589_1010513_pt1 | contig 13454 bp, 10 predicted proteins | sample CowpeawhiteBW_FD_187525 | JGI IMG/M metagenome (GOLD analysis project Ga0209589, IMG submission 187525) | Root nodule microbial communities of legume samples collected from California USA - Cow pea white BW (SPAdes) (version 2) | ecosystem: Host-associated > Plants > Roots > Nodule | place: USA...
TGAATTGATTAAGTTCATCTTGCATAGCCACAACCCAATTACTATCACACAATGCATCATTCACATTCTTAGGTTCAATTTGAGAAACAAATGCAACATGTTGAAAGAATGCAAGCTTGCGTCTAGTGGATACTCTCTGTTCTATGTCACCAATTATGTTGTCCTTTGATAATCCTTTGGGTTCAATCCACTCCTTGGGTAAATTGTTGTCTGCAGCTTTTTTAGTCGACTGAATTTCCTTTTCAGCTGATTGATTTCCTGCAGCAAATTCCAATTCTGCAGCAGATTTCTTCTTTAGTGTTGTTTCTTCTTCATCTGCAATCTTAGGCTCTTGATCTTGCTACACAAGGTTAGTTTCATCAAATACAATATACACTAACTCTTCAACAATCATTAGCCTCTTGTTGTAAACTCTAAGTCACAAATCCTTCATCATTTAACTCCAACTTTGTAATCTTGAACTTGTCATTTATCATGTGCCTCGAGCAGCCACTATCTAGGTACCATAGGGCTTTCTTTTCATGTTTTATGACCTGCAAAACAAATTAATATTGCATGGTTCCCTTTGATAGTTTGGGTCCAACATGGTTATGCCTTTCTAGATCCTTTTGGGATCCATTTCATAATTCCCTTAGGTATATCATACTTTCTAACATGACAATTCTTAAGAATATGACCTTTCTTCACACAGTAGTTGCATGAAATGAAGGGCATAACATTTGGCTCACTCTTGGAAAAGAAACTGGAGAACTTCTTGGCTTTCTTTTCATGGATAGGTGTATAACCAAGTCCAGCCTTTCCAAAAACACAATTTTGAGAGCCAAGAACAACTTCCAAGTTTGTTTTTCCTCTTGTGAACTTTGCACATGTTTTCAAAAGATATTTCACTTGATTTTTCAAAGTAGTGCAATTTTCACAAGGTTTTATAGCTAGCTGTTTTTCAAAACAATCGACTGAATTACTATAAATCATTTCCAAATGTTTGAAATCAGTTTTTAAGTCGACTATTTCTGATTCTGGTTGGCTAACTCTGTTTTCTAGCCAGCTATTTAATCCTTTTAGTCGATTGTTCATGACAACAATTTTGTTTGCCTCACTATGCAACTCTTCAAAGTCATGCAACAATTGATAATAGTCATTCTTATCTTTGGATGACAAGGAACTTACTTGGCTTGATGAGGATGATTCATATCCGGCCATGAGGCATAAATTTGCTTCCTCACATTCTTCTTGAGATGAAGTACTTGTTGAATCATCATTGTCCTCCCAAGCTATGTAGGCACGTCTTTCCTTGCCCTTTTTCTAATTTTTCCTATCATCAACCTTCTCTTTCTCTTTGTTAACATTAGGACATTCAATCTTGATATGTCCTTGCTTTCCACTATTATAACATGAGAATTTAGAAGAATTACTTCAATCATTTTGTTTAGAATTGTACCTCCTTTGATTACCTTTGTTGTCTTTCCTCTTGAGATACTTTCCAAACTTTTTGACTAGTAGATTCAAGTTCTCATTGTCAATAGATTCAGCAACCTCTTCCTCGATTTCATCACTCTTCTTAGAACTAGCCTTCAAGGCTATGGGTTTTACCTTTTTCTCACTTGTTTTAAGCTCACTTAGCCTTTGCATTTCAATCTCATGCTCTCTAAGCTTACCAAATAGTGCAGCTGTTGTGATGATAGATAAATCCTTATATTCAGATATGGCAGTCACCTTTGGTTGCCAATTTCTATCAAGACACTTAAGCACTTTGATGTTTAACTCCTCTTTGTCAAATTCTTTGCCTAGACCCATGAGATGGTTGACTATGTGAGTGAACCTCTTTTGCACTTTAGCTATAGACTTTCCTTTTTGCATCTTGAAAAGTCATACTCTTGAAGCAAGGCATGCTTCCTTGCTCTCTTCACTTCACTTGTTCCTTCATGTGTAACCTCTAGGACATCCCACATTTCCTTTGCATTCTTGCATTGGGAGACCCTAAAAAATTCATCCATACTCAAAGATGAAGTGATGATGTTTTTGGCATTGCAATCATATTGAGCTCTTCTCCTTTCTTCATCATTCCATTCACTCCAAGGCTTGTCCACCTGCTTATTTTCAATAACACATTTAGGAGTATATGGTCCATTAACTATTGCATCCCAAATTCCTTTGTTTATAGATTCAATGAAAATTTGCATCCTTATTTTCCAAAATTGATAGTTTAGGCCACAAAACATAGGTGGTCTATGAATATATGCACCTTCAGCAAAAGAGTGTTTACTTTCAGCCATTTCAAAAAAAATTTTGATCAACTTGAATACCTTTCAAGAACCTTGCTATAGATACCAATTGTTAGTTTTGAAATGGTGAGTTTAGCCAAGAAGGGGGGCGGTTGAATTGGATTTATAAAACTTTTTTGAAAGCTTAAATCTCTTTTTCAATTGAATCTAACGGACTGGAAAGTTTGGATGTAAATGTAGCAGACCAGTACACTTTCAGTCGATTAAAAACCTAGCAGTGCTCTGTGGAACAGTGCAGTGGCTGGCCAGCGAGAGTGACGACATCGGCAATCCAGAATACAATTCCTTACCAATCAAAAACCAATGAGAAAACCTAGCAGCGATAACAATGGTAAGAAGAAGAATGAATTAAACTCACCAAAACCAAGGTCACGATCGACGAACGCGATGGTCGATGAGAAGACAGAGCCGCTCCGACGTGGAACCCAACCAATCTTCGAACGTGGAACTCAGACCCATGATGGCAGCGGAGAGGCGACGACAGCGACAAGGCGACGGCAGCGGCGAGGTGACGGCAATGCAATGGCGACGTCGGTGAGCAGCGGTAGCGCAATTGGCGTGGTGAATTTGGGGGAGAGAGGCGACGGTGGAACTCCAAACCGCGGTGGCAGCGGAGAGGCGACGGCAGCGGTGAGGCCACGACACCGGCGAGGTAATGGCAGAGTAATGACGATTTCAGTGAGAGCGACAGCGGCGTGGTGATTTTGGGGGAAAGTTTCTCAATTTGGGGAAAAAGAAAGTGAGGTGCGATTTCATAATACCGCGAACTTTACCGAAGGATATAATCTGTCGGTAAGTACACGACTCCGTCAGGGCTAATTTCACATAGACATTACTGACGGATGAATCCGTCGGAAACTGGGTTCAAAATTCCATACAGTCATTACCGACGAATCAATCCGTCGGTAATGATAATCATGGGTTTACGTCGGTAATTTCGTCGGTAAATGGCAATTACCGACGGATATATATCCGTCGATATTAATCTGTCGCTAAATACGATATTTCTTGTAGTGTAAGGGAGGAAATAGCTTTCAAGAGGTATACCAACAAACTGCACTGGAAATTGAGAGATTGGGGGTGAATTGGAAGCCATTTGTAGTGAGTGGAGGCAATCAAAGAAGTCACGTGGTAACATCAAGGGAATTGTAGTCACTTAATTGTAGCAGGATATCAAGGTTAGGGGAGCTATCTTATGTGTTTTTATTTGAATTGTGTGCATCTGGATTGAATAATATGATTGTGATCCTTGCATCGAGTTAAAAATCCCAAAATATGTTCGTGTTTCTGGAATTTTCAGAAACCGCCTGGCGATTATGTGTAACCCGCCAGGTGACGCATGCTCCAGAACCCATTTTCTAGGTTTCTCCTATGAATCGCCTGGCGGCTATGTGATGTCTGCCATGCGATGCGAACTGGCTTGCCCAATTAATCTGGTTTTGTGAGTTTTGTGATGTTGGTGATGCGTGGATGGAGTATTTATTTCAAATTTTAAAATTGTTTGTGTGTGTACATGTTTGAGATTGTATGAATGGTGATAATTGTATGAATCTTTGCCTAATTGGGGAATTAGGATTCATATTGGGATTGAGGATGGAGAACTATGATTTTTGCACATGATATGGGTTCTACTTCATGAACATGATATTAATTTGAGTAAGCATGAACCATATAAGTTTAAGGAATATATCAAAGGTGTCAAAATGTATGGCGAAATGTGATAATTGGGAAATTTGGGCTTCGTAATGGTGTAGGAAAAATATGGGCAGAACCCAGAATTTTTATGCACCTCCTAGCAGTACAGGAATTACTGCCAGGCGACACATTAGGGCGGGCAAACACATTGATTTTTGCTTCGAGTTGGGTTTGTAGGTGTAGTTACCTGAAATTTTGGTGCATGATATAGTGTAATTGATTATAAGGTATGGAAAGGAAACTTTGTAATGTAACATAACTAAGTAGAGGTGTGAAGAGGTATAACTAGGGATTGTACGCATGTAAAAGCCATGTTGTTTTTTCCTTACCTGTGATATGGTTCATTATTTGTTGTTTACTGTCATGAAGTGTCATTGTGAATATTAGCTATAAAATTAGTGAAATATGCTTTACTTGGTATGAGGATAGGATTATGGTGAATGCATAACAAGTTGTAGAAATGCATGTCTAATTGTAAAATTATGAATGTGTTGCATTGTAATTCAGTCATAAGGTTATGACTGGATAATTGTAAGTATGCCTTGAATTGCGTGTTGTATGATCGGGGGTTCATTAGAACCTGCCGAAAGTGCAAAAAAATAGTAAAAATGTGTTACTGGTATGGTGCCTAGCAACACGGTACGAGCCACTAGCCAATAGAGGCTCAAAATAGTGGCAGGGGGCCACTGGTTTTGTGTGGCGTCTGGCGGCAAGGGAGGCTCCGCCAAGCGTAGGGCGTTAAATAGAGGCACTAGGAGGCACTATCACTTGGCGACGAGAGGAGACTACTAGGCAGTCTGGAACCATGTTTCGCCTGGTGACGCGAGAGGTGCGCCAGGCGATTTTGGGATCAGAGTTGAATCGCAAGGAGGATTTCTACACGACTTTGGATGGAGGTCATGATGCGATGCTTTGTTGGGGCCCAATTACGAGTGTAACTTGTATTGGGGCAACACGTGGCACTCAAGGTTATAGCCTAGTAGTTTTGGTAGTCTTGGGACAAATACCGATTGCGGTTCCTATTGGGGAATAGGGATGGTAACGGGGCGGGGCGAGCACAGGTTTCGCTATCCCATACCCATCCCCGTAAAAAAAATTCATCCTCATCCCCATACCCAAACCCAACGGGTATCAAACTTTTTTCCCGTCCCCATCCCGTCGGATAACGAGTATAATCTCATACCCGTACCCATACCTATTTTCTTACTACTTCAATATTAATTTTAATTAATTTTTATAAAATAATAAAAAATTATGCTAAAGGAACCATAATATTATCAAATATTCAATATTAGAAGGATGATTGTTTATTCGATATCAAATACTTTAAAATAAATTATAATTGTTTACATTTTATATTATAATACCAAATAAAATTTCATGAGAACCAAAACAATTATTAAATTTGCAAATATTAATGAAACATAGTTGATAAAATTTAAAAATATTTTTTTTAAATATAAAAGGAAAACAAATATTCAAATTAAAATATATTTTAAATGTTTGTTTACTTCAATCTTTTAAATTCTAATGAATCTCTCTTTTATACACTAATAAAAGTTATAATACATCATTTGATCAAAATAATATAAAGAACAAATAATAATCATAATAAAAGTTTAAAATAAATTATAATTGTTTACATTTTAGATTATAATACCAAATAAAATTTCATGAGAACCAACACATTTATTAAATCTAAACATTAATGAAACCTAGTTGATAAAATTTAAAATATTTTTTAAAAAATACAAAAGGAAAAAAAATATTCAAATTAAAATATATTTTAAATGTTTGTTTACTTCAATCTTTTAAATTCTAATGAATCTTTTTTTATACACTAATAAAAGTTACAATACATTACTTGATCAATATGATACAAAGAACAAATAATATTCATAATAATGAAATTTTAACATATATCTTGTATTTTTTGAACTTCAATTATGTTGGATGGTGATAAGAAAATATTCATGACAATTACATTAAATTTTTATATTGTAGTAAATAAAAGTTATTTATACAATTATAGTGAAAAAATTACAGTATGATTGATAATGAGTTAGAAAATAAAAAATAATTAGATAAAATATATTGAAATAGTATTCTACATAATGAAAATAAACAACAAATAAAAATATTAAAAAATTAACAAATGTTTACAAACAATTTGAGAGACTATTGAAAGAAATCGCACAAAGGAAAATAAATGTATAATTAAGGGTATGATAAGTTGAAAAATATCTTAGAGATCTAAGAAAAGTTTTCAAATATCAACATATATACTCAATGGTTGAGAAATAACAAAAATTGTTTTAGTGAAACAAAAGAGCTCTTCAAATGAAACAAAAACTAATAATAATAATTAGAGGATTTTTTTTATATTACCTAGTAAACAAAAGGTTTGTTCTATTAAATACTTAAATTGAGAGTATTAAACATTCTCATGTGAAAGGAAAATATATAATAAATAAAATATATTAAAAAATAATAGAAATATTCAAATGTGAGACATAATTTTTTTTTTAATTGACATACATCTTGTTGACATAATTACATAAAAGTTATGATAAGATGAAAAATATAATTGAGATGCAAATGAGTTTCATGATAAATCAAATAATTAGAATAAATAAAAAATAATATATATGGTTACTTCATTAATTGTGAATATTTTAATAATTTAAAAGGGGACGGGTATTATGGCGGGGATATGTACATCCCCATACCCATCCCCATACCCAATTAAAACAGTCGAGGATTCCCCATACCCATACCCATACCCAGTCAATGCGGGGATTCCTCGTCAAAATGGGGACGGGTTCGAGCAATACCCACGGGGACGGGTTTATTTGCCATCTCTATTGGGGAACTCCACTTGGTATCGTAGATCATGGTCGTGGTAATTTATTCCCGCATGTGGACTATTAGGTGGTGGCCTGTAGTTGGAGGGGCGAGTAGACACTCGTGCAGCAAAGATCGATTAGTGTACTCATCAAAGGAAGTAGAATCAAAAGGCATCCAATAGAAGGTTTGGAAGTGGAGATTGGAGGATTAGGGTGCTAACTGTTGGCACAAGCAAGCTTGAAGCAAAGAATTGATAAAGCCATATCCATGAAGATCATAGGTTTTTGATGAAGATTGATGAAGATCCACTTGAAGATTAGTTTTAGTGTACTAAATCTGAAAATAACATGTTAAATGCAATGTGTCAGTGTTATATCTTGTTGGTAGGCTATATGACATAGGTTAAATGTCTTGTGTACCTTAGCGTGTCTCTTTTAATCTGTTAAAATGGGTTTTAACAGGTTAAAAGGCTTGTTGTATATAGTTTCTGGTATGAATGCATTTAGTCAATTGAATTATATTTTAATCGACTGATTTCACTTAATGAGGTGAAATCAGCCGACTCTGTATGGAAAACTCAATCGACTATTTTCACTTAAACCAGACTATATAAGTTGTGTTTTCGCGAGCAGAGGTGCGAATCTGAGTTCTTTTGCATGAAATTTTGTCATTCTTCTCTAGAAAACTCTATCTCTCTCTCTCTGCAATACACAACTGCAACTTGTGTTTTGAAGATCTTGGTTGATCTTGGAGGCATTTTGGCTTGTGAGTAGCTTGAAGAACACATGTATGGTTGGATAGGGACAACCACCATCAGGTTTGGATGTTCTTGCGCCTCTGGTTGGTTTGCCTGATGTGATTTCATGTCTGTTAGTGATTCTTGCAGGGTGTGTGTCTAGATTTTTGTGTGAGCCAAAAATCTTGTGAGTTTTGTTGTTCAAAAGTGTAATCTTGGTGTGTGATTTGTAAAACTTTTGAATATAGTGGAAACCAGGCTCATATTGCCCGGGTAAACTGGATGTAGCTCTGTGATTGAGTGAACCAGTATAAAAACAGCTGTGCATTTCTCTTTCCCTCATCTCACTCACTTTGAAACTCTTTAAAATCTAAAGAAAAAACCAAGAAATTTGATCTTTGGTGTGGTTTAATGTGTTCTTGTGTAATCTAAGGTTATATACTTGTTAAAAATATTGATTGGAACAAGTCTTGTATGTAAAAGATTGTTGTTTGAGTTGAATTTGCGAATTCTGCATTCTGCATAAATCTTCAATATTTTAGCCGACTGATTTGTCTTTTTAATCGACTGTTTTATAGCTTCAAGAACAAATTAGTATGTTGTTTTATATTTTAATCGACTGAAAGTGTATTGGTCTGCAACATTTTAATCGACTGAATGTTATTTTAGATTCAATTGAAAAGAGGTTTAAGCTTTCGAAAAAGTTTTATAAAGTCAATTCAACCGCCCCTTCTTGTCTAAAATCACCATTTCAAAACTAACACTAACACGGGTCATAATTTTGAATTGTTTTATCACTTTGTGTTGTAATTTTATTGTACTTGAGCTCACCCTATCTGTGTGTGTTTGGCGATGATCATGTAACTTGTTACATGGGAGCAGATGTTGATGCAGGTGAGCAAGTGGATGCTTAAATGCAGAGTGTGGTCAACCAGGGAGTTTTACTTAATAATGTTTATGGACTATTTTGTAATGGATATTATGAGCAATTTATATTTGTAATAATTGAACACCGTATGAATTTTATAATTGGCGCGTTGAAATAAAATTTTTAATTTCTCGCGTTTTTGGGAAAGTACTTAGTAATAAATGCGGTTTATTATTATTATTTTCTTATTTTAATTTGCAAATAGGTAATTTCCGACTAGGATGTTACAGTTTCTATACTTGAAGATTCTGTATATAGAGCTGTCAAAATGGGTTGTAAGTGACAAGCCAACCCGATCTACCACGGGTTCGAGACAAATTGGGTTAAAAAAAATTAAAATTTTCGGTACGGGCCATAAATGAAGTCGGCCCACTAAGAACCCGACTCATCTAGGTTGAACCCGTGGTAAGCTAGGTTGACTCACCAACCCACCGAAATCTTAATATTTAATTATTTAATTTAAGTTACATTAAAAAAGTAAAAACCCTAAAAACCTAATTGTGTCTCCTTCGAACAAGTTTTTTTCTTCTCCTCTATGAAGGGTCATTTCTTCTCCTTCTTGGTAGCATCTACTCTGACACTACTTCTCTGTCGGACGACTGTACTCCAACGACGGCGTTGCGTTGCCCCTCCGAACGAGCTCTTTCGCAATCAGGTGTGCTAAGGATTCCCCGTGTACTCTGAGATATTTTAATCCATCAGCTATTGAGTTAAATTCTACTCATCAATGTCTGTAGTGTTGGGACCCAAACCTTGGTATGGCTCAACTATTTTTTCGTTAGTTGTTTGGAAAATAAGTTGCTAAAGTTAGTGCATTATGAGTGTATGTTTTTTTAATAAACCATAGGTTCTTCATGATGTTTTAAGTAAGCAACTTGCTGTGAAAAATTAAAGGAGAGATTGTATTTGGATTTCAGTGCAGTGGAACAGACCTATAGAACCCATGAATGAAGGAGTAAATAAAAGTGTGTGGTTACTTAATGTGCTAATAACGACTATTGTGTTCATCAAGTGAAACGGCCCATTTTGTTCTATCATGAGTTGTAAACTTCTTTTCATAATAATCCATCAAGCCACTATGAATTGAAACCTTTTATTTGAAAAATTAATGTTATTATATAAAAGGATTTAAATCTTGTGATGTTTATTACTAAAATAGCCAATTAACCGTATGACGATGGTATGTTATGAAATTAGAAAAAGTTATTAATTGCTCACGATTCCTCCCAATAGACAACATTGGTATGATATCAGGGGTACGGTAATCATACACCTTTGTGCTATACCCTGTGTATTTAATATTTGAAAAACATTGTTTTCAACTTAAACATGTTTTGATAAAGGGTGAACCCAAACTTAATAGAAGTGAGTGAATCAAATTTAGTTTTAATTGGTAGTATGCTTGCCTGGAATATAATATGTAATCAGTTTAACTTGATAGACATATGTAATGGGAAGTTAGATGTGGTTCAGTGGTGTGTGGGTTTGGGTGGGAAGATTTTAAAGGAGTGGTGAGTCAATTTAGAAAGCAATATTTCCTACCACTTCCCTTCTTATATTATTAATTTTTTAAACCCTTCTTATAATAAATACTTTTCCCATTTTTGCCATTATCGAAACTGGCTTTTTTCATATATTCCTCTTTGCAGCATATTTGATACAGGAGGTGCATTGAAGAGTTGTTGATACTTGACACAGACTTTTTTCTTTGTTAAATATCATTGTATTAGTTCATACTTCATGACATATTAGTCAATTCTTTTACATCGTGCAATTATTATAAAACAAAATGAATTCTGAAACCGTAGATGATCAATGTGTTTAGGAGAATTTGAACAATTCTTTGTCACCAACCATAAAAGAGATTGAGAATGAGGATAAGGATTGTGATAGAGAAAGTAAGAGACCTAGGATAGGTACTTCTAAAGTTTGGGATCGTTTTACAAAAATTGGTATAAAAGATGGTAAAGAAAAGGCAAAATGGAATGGGTGTGGTGCAGAGTATGTTGCTCGTGGTACAAAAATAGGGACCTCAACAATGTTGTGTAATTTGTCAAAGTGTTTGGTCCTAAAGAAATTAAAAGACAATGACGTGGGGAAAATGATAACTGATCATGCTAGAAAATTAAGATTTAGGGAAATTGACCAAAAAGTTGTAGGTGACCTTATTTCAATGGCTATTATTCAACATGTGCTTCCATATAATTTTGTTGAATATAAGTGGATTAAAGAATTACTTGTATATCTAAATCCATAAGTAAGAGTTCCAAGTAGGAATACAACTGTGTCTGACATTTCAAAAAAATTTCATGAACACAAAGACAGGGTGAAACTTGCAATGCGTAAATCTCATAGCTGAATTTGTTTGACATCTGATTGTTAGACTTCTATAAATCAAGAAGGGTTTATTTGTTTGACTTCTCATTTTGTTGATGCTAGTTGGAGATTGAATAGTAAGATTATTGCCTTTTGTAAAATGGAACCTCCACACACTGGTCATGATTTGGTGCAAAAAAGTTGTGCTTTGTTGCCTGATTGGGGAATAGATAGGAAGATTTTTTTTCTATCACATTAGACAATGCTAGTGCTAATGAGGTGTTGCAAAAAATTTTGAGAGAGCAATTGAAATTGCAAAATAGCTTGATATATAATGGTGATTACTTTCATGTAAGGTGCAGTGCACATGTGTTGAATATTATTGTGCAAGAGGGATTAAGGGTGGCTTTTGATGTTTTGCATAAGATTAGAGAGAGTATCAAGTATGTGAGAGAATCAGAGGCAAGAAAAACTGCATTTAAAGAATGTGTTATTCAAGTGAAGGGTATTGATACCAAAGTAGGTTTGAGAATGGATGTTGCTACTAGATAGAATTCTACCTATCTTATGCTTAAGAGTGCAATTAGATATCGACGTGCCTTTGGATGTTTGGCTATTCGTGACACAAATTGTGTTCATTGTCTATCAAATGATGAGTGGAAAAGGGCTAAAAAATGTGTGAGTTCTTGAAGCCATTTTATGTAATGACTAATTTGATTTCAGGTTCTTCTTATCCAACTTCTAATTGTTATTTTATGCAAGTTTGGAAAATTGAGTGTTTGTTGCGGGAAAATGCAAAAAGTGATGATCCAATTATTAAAGATATGTCATTAAGTATGATGAACAAGTTTAGTAATTATTGGGATCAATATTGTGACATTCTTGCTATTGGGGCTATTCTTGATCCACATATGAAGTTTGAAGCAATTTGATTTTGTTATTCAAAGATTAGTCCTTCTACTTGTGAAGAAAAGATTAGTATTTTAAAGCATAACATGTATAAGTTGTTTAAAGAATATCTCAAATCAAATTCAAATGAGTCAAATACTTCAAGTTCACAAGTTTCCCCTCCAACAAAACTTGCTTCTTTTTCAAATAATGAGCCAATGATGGATGCATTTGATGTAAGTTTTTAATTTTCAAATTTATCTATATTTTATTTCTTATTTATGAATGAATTTTTTTTTTCAATATTGTCTTAGGAATGTGTTGATTATTTGAGCCAACATGTTAATGACACTAGAAGGTCTGAATTGAATCTTTATTTAGATGAAGAGAATTTTGGTCCAAAGTTTTTTGATAAGTTGGATGTATTAAGCTATTGGAATGATTGTCGAGATTGATATCCAAACTTGTCTAAGATGGCTTGTGATGTGCTTACCATTCCAATCACTATCATTGCTAGTGAGTCTGTCTTTAGTCTTGGTTCTCGTGTGCTAACCAAATATCGTTCTTCCATTCTTACCGAGAATGTTGAGGCAACTCAAAATTGGTTGCATGGTTTTGAACTAACAGGTAACATTATTGTTAGTATTGTGAAATTAATTTAATTATTTATTACTTAGTATTTCAATATTGTTAGTTAACATTCTTTTTATTGTAGACAGAGACAAAGAAGATGCTTCAAGAGATGAAAATATTTTGAATTTATCCATTCAAGACTCTAATGTTATAGTTGGATAGTAATTTGAATTGTATTTCTATGTGACTTGTGTGTTGTTTGTATTTTTGGATGTGCATCATCATGTAACTTATTTAGATGATTACATTTTGTCTTTGTTTTGGGCAACTCGTTGTCGGATAATTTTGTTAAATTAATGATGTATGAATGGTTAACTTATGTATTTATAAATTGATCTTCTAAGCTGGATCACAATAGATCATTTATTATAGATGCAATGAGTTGTTTTAGTGAACATGAACTGTAATTTCCTTGTATTTTTGGACAACATAATTTTCTTCTTGTAATTTTCAGAAAATTTCTAGCCATAATTGTGGTGATAGTGTAAAAAAGAGGGTAAAGACCCATAAACAAAATTAACATGTTTTCCCAATTAAATTATACAGTGGATAAATTATTTAGGATAGATGATTCATCGCATATGGCACGTTAAATAAAGATACAAGCATGCAACCATTTCATTAATTTATAGATGTATACATGTGCCTTATTATAGCATTTAAGACTTAATTTTATTTACATTTTAATTACAATTATAATTTAATTTTTTTTAGGATTGAAAAAGAAAATAGATTAAAAAAAAAATAAGTGAGTCAATCCATTTAACCCACCAACCTGTGGTGGGTCAGATTGAATTACATTTTTTTGGACTTACAAATAAATAAGTCAGGTTGAATGGCTCACTAAGAGACCAATCCATGGTGGGTCGGATGAGGACCGGACTGGATGGTCCATTTTGACAACTTTGTCTGTATACTCAACTTTTACTAAAATTGACATGTAATTCATGTTTGTTTAATTTTTAAGAATGAGATGTAGTCTTATTTGGGTGAAAAAATATTTTATACATGAAACAAAAATCTTTACTTCATAGATTTTCATAAACTTTTAATACGAAAAATATGTTAAATATATAGTGGATAATATATATATATATATATATATATATATATATATATATATATATAT
>Ga0209589_1010517_pt1 | contig 13450 bp, 10 predicted proteins | sample CowpeawhiteBW_FD_187525 | JGI IMG/M metagenome (GOLD analysis project Ga0209589, IMG submission 187525) | Root nodule microbial communities of legume samples collected from California USA - Cow pea white BW (SPAdes) (version 2) | ecosystem: Host-associated > Plants > Roots > Nodule | place: USA...
TTATGGCGGGTATATGTACATCCCCATACCCATCCCCATACCCAACTGAAAAAGTCGGGGATTCCCCATACCCATACCCATACCCATACCCAGTCAATGCGGGGATTCCCCGTCAAAACGGGGACGGGTTCGGGCAATACCCACGGGGACGGGTTTATTTGCCATCTCTACTAATTAGTGTATTAATATTAAATAAAGAATAAAAACATTAAAAAAATTATTATTAAAAAATAAATAAACAATTCCTTTCATTTAATTATAAAATGTCCAAATAATGAAGTAGCAATTTAAATTAATTAATTCATATTATGTTTTGTTCCATGTTATTTTAATTGAAAAAAAAATAGTTTTGTATACCATTTGTTCTTATATTTTCAAAAGTATTAGTTGTAGTTTTTATTTTTTCAATAGGGTCGAGGTTTACTGCGTAACAAACGACGTACCATATTCTATTTAATTTTTGTATAAATAAAATATTTGCATCGGTCTAGTTTACACTTTTCATGATTAATAAAAATAAATGAAAAATTTAAAAAACTCAACACATAAGGGTGCAAACAGTGAATATGGAGGTACAGTAAAAGGAATCAGCTTACCCAACGATTATTATATTATTATTGATAATTAAATGTTTACATGAAAATAGTTATGAGTTGATTAGCTAAACTAATCCTGATATATAGATTATCAGTCCATGCATATGAATGACATTTGATATATTAAGAAAATTGGGAAAGAAACTCAGATATATTATTTTTATTTCTTTTTTAGTTTTAACATAACAAGATTCTTAGTCATTCAAAATTAAAATTATTCTTCAACAAAAATAATTTGATTTGTAAACTTTGAGTTTAAGAAACACCGGGGGACACGCTATAAAGCCATGACATGACACAAATGAATAGGTTAGACACAATTATTTATTCAAAAGTAACATGTTTCTTAACTTTCAGTTACACAAAGTAGGTATTGTTTTTTTTTCTCTAGTGTATAATAGTATTAGGTTTAATTACTCGGATGACACCCACTTTGGTAGGAGTGTGTTAATTTGGTACCCGTCGAAAAAAAAGTGTCAATTGCGTTCCCATTTTTGAAAAAGTGCATCAGTCAGAAAAAAATAATTAACGCCGTTAACGGCAGGCCACGTGTCACTCTCACGTTTTTTTAATTTTTTTTTAATTTTTTTAAAAAAATTTAAAATTTTTTTTAATTTTTTTTGTAAAATTTTTTTGCTGCCACGTGTCAAGTCCCTGTTTTGACACGTGGCAATGTCAGTGCCACGTGACAGGATAATGCCACGCGTGACAACTCTCATTGTACTTATTTCAATCTAGTACCCATATGTACCTGATTGTTTCAATTTAGTACCCACTTTTATCTTTTTTGTTCAATTTTATCGCAATTTTTTTTAATAATTGAAGTATATTTTTTAATTCATTTTTTTATAAGATTAATACTAATTAAGTATAATTATTTTTACAAAATTAAGTACTTATATTTATCTTAAAATTTAGTGGTCAAAGAATACATTGACAAGATATGGGTTAATAATATACAATAACATAATATGCTAAAAAGTTATTTTTAATAAAAAAATATTAGTATAACATTTATACAAATAATAGATTTGGTCTTGAATTCGACAGAAACAATATTGTTTTACTTTGAAAAAAAAGAGTAGATGATTATATTGTTCTATTAGTATAACATTTTTTGTACAACTAAATTTTAATATAAATATCATAGTACTTAATGTTGTAAAAATATTTATGCTTAATTACTTTTAATCTTATAAAAAATTGACTTAAAAAATCTTCTTCAATTATTTAAAAAAATTGGGATAAAATTGAACTAAAGGCACAAAAGTGGGGACTAAATTGAAACAAGTAGGTACATATGGGTACTAAATTGGAATCAGTACAATGACAGTTGTCACACGTGGCATTATCCTGTCACGTGGCATTGACATTGCCACGTGTCAAAACATGGACTTGACACGTGGCAACAAAATTTTTTTACAAAAAAAATTAAAAAAATTTAAAAAAAATTTAAAAAAAAATTTAAAAAAATTTAAAAAAAAATTAAAAAAACGTGAGAGTGACACGTGGCCTGCCGTTAACGGCGTTAATTATTTTTTTCTGAAAGGGACCTGATTGATGCACTTTTTCAAAAGTGAGGACGCAATTGACACTTTTTTTTCGGCGGGTACCAAATTGACACACTCCTACCAAAGTGGGTACCATACGAGTAATTAAACCAATAAATAATAAAAGAAATAAATTATATCAAAAGTCGCATTAATAATACTCCCAACGCGGAAAATTTAAATTTATGAAAAACACGCGCCAAAACTTATAACATAAATAATAAAGTGTTACAAGTTTCCAAAATTGGTGTTCATAAATAAAAACATAATAAAGTACATGTGAGAAAAACCCTAGCTCTAATCCCAAAGCTAGCCCTCACTCCGTCGCCTGGACATCCTCAACACCACCTGTATCAACATCTGCTCTCGTGTAACGAATCACACGATCATCGCCATACACAAACAGAAAGGGTGAGCTGAGAAAATAAAATAACAGATATAAAATACGCAAGATAAATCATACACCCATCTTATTCATTCTACATAGTTCTTGGCCAAGACCTTAACCCCAAGGTTTTATAGCCTTCTAATCACACAACTGGTTAGTCTTGGACTCAGAAATATGATGCTCACACGAACCTGCCCGCTCGTGGTCCTACCTCTACGAACCTCCCCGCTCGTAGTCCTACTCTACGGACCTGCCCGCCCGTAGTCCAACACATGTGATCCACCAGCCCCGTACCTCCCCGCACGTGGCATCTCTCAAACGTGAAAGCATCTCCCGATCCAAGCATAGTTTCGTCATGTTAAAACATCACACACACAAACCATAGTTCGCGAGCTTACCGCCTGACGCAGCTCCAAACGCCGCTTGGCGAAACAGGTTCAGACCGCCTGGCGGTTCACGTCCCACCGCTAGGCGCTAGGTCCTCGAACAGAAAGCTCGCTGCCTCGCATCCGCCTGGCGGATCTCGCCTCACTGCCAGGCACCAATCTCTGCAGACCCCCTTTCTGGGTCTTTTACCGCCTGGCGCACCTAATCCAGCCGTCAGGCGCTGTGACAGTACCATACCAGTCATTGATTCCACCTCTCTTTCAGATTATCCCACACTTCCCTAATCTCTCCAAGGTAACTAAGCAATCTTGGTTAACCCCACTCTCGTTCTGGATTCCTAGCCAGCCTCTTGACTAATCACAGTACCCTATCATACCTACGATTCACCAATTTCTTCCAACATTATACCATAAATTCTCCTATTTCCTAATGAAACCACACAGTACATTTCCTCATACCACATTCCCTACTCAAATTGCATTATCACAGTACCGCACTTCCTACTCAATTAATTTATAATTCATTTTACACAAATCATAGGTAATACCTCGAATCTTAATCCAACTATCTCTTATTCCAGCGATGCGACCCCAACAAGTGTGTTCATTCAAACCTGAGACTTGTCATTAAAACTCTTATTCTTACTATTTCAAATTAACCTTCTTACAATCTTACCATATCATGCTCATACCTTCACACTTAATCCAATTTACCTAATTCTATACCACAGATTATTTATCTCTTATAGTTTTATCAATAATTGTCTAAAAACCATGACTCATCAAAGTTCTACTCCCTTCCATTCTTTTCTCCCTCTTTTAAGCACACAAAAGCCGTACTTGCACCCAACGTCGCCTAGCGGCAAGCAGTGCGCCGCCAGACGGTACACCAGTATTCTGCAGAATCGAAGGCTTCTCCATTCCTATGACATACTCAGTCCATTTTCCAGTTTCCATTCTTACCAATTTCAGTCACCAAGATGCAACCATACCTGCATTACGTGGTAATTGTCTATTCTCAATTTGATTCATAAAAGTGTCTCTATATTCACCCTCATGTGTAACCCAAATCAATTCATACACTATCAACTCTCAAACCTTGCCATACCCCAAATTGGTAATCAATTTCGGTCCAGCAAAGTATCCAATAGAACCCACTCACATTAATCACAGAAACCACATGCACACTTGTACGAATAGCATCAAAACATAAAAAAAAAACGCGAACGGTGTCGCGCCGCCAAGCGGTTCAAGCCAAAACAAGAATAGTGATCATTTCTGATGTGCCACCTGGCGGTAGGGATTGAACCGCTAGGCGGTTTCTAGGAAAAACCCAGAAACTTCAATGAAACAATGCGAAAACTGACAGAAAAACATGCAATTTTGATCACGCAGGCACAATATAACTGATACAATTAAAAACCACACAGAACAACTCCCCTTACCTCGAACTCCTTGCTACACGCAGATTTGATGTGTCTTCAATCCAAAACACCCTTGTTCTTGGCTTACACTCCCACACTGGTTTCCCACTCCAATTCTCCTCTGCAATTCGTCCAATATGCCCAAAATTCGTGGTTCAGTACTCACCCCACTATTTCAGGCCTCTAACCCCGTGATTATCCTCTCTCTCTCTCTCTCTTTCCACAAATTAGTTCACTCTTAATTTCCCTCTCCAAATTAGTTCACTCTTAATTTCCCTTTAACCCTTAAAACGAAATTTAAGATAAAAATGTGTTTTAATGCCTATTCAATACCCCTCACAATATATTTTCTAGCACTCACGGCTGCCTTCTTGGCTACTAGGTTTTCCAAACCTTTTCACATTCATGCCAAAGAAAATTTGGCAAAAAAAGAAAACAATTTTTGTTCTCCACAAGGTTTGAACTCACACCCATTCAATCACAAAGCAAGTGAACAACCAATTCAACCAATTTACACTTTTGTTAATCCCATCAAATCTAAGGTTAAGTGATCAGCTCATGCATTCAAATATATGGCATAAAAATTCATAATTTAAATAACATAAAATGGCATGCATAAGACTCAAACCTAAGTCCTCTCACACAATTAAGTACTCTCAACCATTTGAGCTAGTACTTTTCCACATCATAGTTCCACACATTAATTGCTTTAAATGCTTCTATTACCCGCAATTATTAAATAATTATTTAAAACAATTATTTAATTTTCCTTGGGACTTACATAAGTTAGCATTTAATGCCATAAAGGCTTCCACTACCCACATTTATTAAATAATTATTTATTTAATTATTTAAATTCCTCGGGTCCATAAGCAGGAAAGCTAGCCACCCCAATTCCTTCTTACTTAACTTTCGGCAATTGAGACACAAGAGTGTTTTTACTTCAAAATTTTCAACCCTTTTACATGTCTAAGAGCACCCCTTATATAGAAGAATTTAGGGGCCTATAAGCAAATAAAAGATACCTAAGGATGTCTCTACAAAAAGCTAACCCTAGCTTCTAGAAACTAGGTCAAATAAGGTTACAAAAATGAGAGACAAAAGAGCTACTATGGTGTGTGCAAGGCTAACCTCGTTCTAGCACAAAAGGAGACAAAGAATGTGTCTCATATGTCTCCAAAAAAGTGGCCAAAGTGTGCTAAAAACAAAAGAGATCAAAGGTACATAGGTACACTTGCTTCATGCCTTTTACTTTATGCCTTTGCTTTACTCTCTCTTCCACATCATTTATGCTCCCCAATAACCATGTGCCACCTAGCATTGCTTTCTTACTCCTAATTAACCTACAAAGCAAGTAAACATAGATTAGCATGTTGGCTTATGTCAAGTTGACTATAGTCAACAAGTCAAACCTAGTCAAAGGTCAACAAGTCAACTAAAGTTGATTCAACTAAGTCAACTTAGGGAATCAAAAATAACAAACACAAATGAAAGGGATGAAGGATTAGTGAACTTCTTTTCTAAACATGCTTAGTCTTCTTAAGTATATACCTCCATCCTTGGTTGGCGGTCAATCCTTCATCACTACCTTTCTTTTTAGAGGACCTATTGACGCTAAGGGACCATCATGTGAGCTGATCCCTTTAGTTAGGGGCTCGGTGAGGAAGTTCGCTAGGAAGTTTGACTTCATTCGCTCCCTTATAGGTTAGTCCAAACTCGGAGAGTTCTACTAACCATGTTGTCATGCGTCCTACCAACTCAGGCTTTTGTAGGATCTACTTGATGGGATAATTTGTGCAAGCACAAATATTGAATCAGCGAAAGTAGCGGTGCAATCGTTAGCCTAAGAAGATTAAAGTTAGGGCAAGCTTCTCCATAGTTTGGTTTGTTCTTCTACGGTGTTGAAGAGTCCATCTTGTGATCCACACTAAGTATTGCTTCTTACCTTCCTCCATGATAGGGATCGAGTTGACCACAAAATGTGATACTATTAGATACAAAGTTAAAGGCTGTTTTGGTTGATGGTTGCTAACGACGGGGAGTGTTGTGATCTCCCTCTTTAATTGTTGAAAAATGGTTTTGCATTCCTTGGTCTAGTCATAGGTTTGGGTTCCCTTCAAGAGCTTGCAAAGGGGCTTTGCCTTTTGTGCTAGGCATGGCAGAAAATGGCCAACGAGACCAGTTTGTTGTTAACACGTCAAGTTATCATGAAGCCCGAGAATTTGCTGCCACCTACACTAGAGAAACATTTTTCTGGGTGATGAGTCATTATTTTCCTTCATTCCACTAGCCTTTGTGTATCCATTTGAGAGTTGTTCAGTGCTTAATTGTTTATCTTTATTGTGTTTTATCTGTTGGGCTTTATTGGGCCATTGTTCCGAATTTGGGTTAATTTCATATTATTTGGCCTAATTTTCGTTTTAATTATTTTTAGGTATTTAGGTGAAGCAATTTTGGAGCTTGGACATTAACATTCAGTTGAAGAAAGTTGCCACATCATTTCCACGTCAACTAAGTGAATGGGCCAAATTTGAGGCCCAATAGTGGCATTTTTGTAATTCTGCACCCAATAGTGGCAATTTTGTAAATATGTGAATTTTAGGTGATGTGACCACGTAAAAAGGGGGCTGAGTTTTTCGTTTTCTAGACCCACCATCTTCACCCACTCTCCATTTTAGGTTTTTGAAGCTTTAGAAGGAGACCCATTTGGGGGTTTTCGTTTTCATTTGTTTGCCACACGTTTTGGAGCATTTTTGAGTAATTTGCACACTATTGTAGTCCGTTTTCTCCATAATGGTGATGCATTTTCGTTTACCTTTGCTTTGTAATTTGAATTTCATGGCTTTCTAACTTAATGTATTGATTACTTGAAAGAGATGCAATTGAACTTTGAGGTTCTGTTTTAAATTTGTGTTTTGCCTCTCTTCATCTTGATTTTATGGTGAATGGTTACTTTTATTCTGTTAATGCTTAATTATAGATTGGGTTGGTTGTTCATGTTGAATTTGTTCATGCTTTAGGAATTGGGTTGACTATCACAGATGAATGGATGTATGCATTACTTAATTGCATATTGAAATACGTTTTTAACCCTCACTTAGTGGGTCTGAACGAGTGGATTGGGTGAGACAAAAACCCTAATTACGTGACCTGTGATGAGTAAAATTGCATTCAAATTCAAGGAGTCAATATTGTTTTTAATTATTTTTATTAACTTTTGTAAGACTATTGAAATATATTTTCATAATTCTGCAATCTAAATTTGCTAAACCCCCTTGTGTTATAGTGTTGTGTTCATTTGAAAATTGAAACTTTGGACGAAAACATTGGTCGTTGGGAGACGACTTGGTTCAACTTTCGCATACTGCATTTAACTGTTTTAATTTGGTGGGGTACGATCTCTATCACTGGGTTTATCCTCATGTTATCACATGGCATACCTTGTCGAAGAAGACTTGGAGATGTGTTGGATGATCGATTGCGATGGTTGATTTGATGACCATATCATCTTTGTAAACTTCCATTGTCTTTCCCATGAGATCGGTGAACACCTTTTTCATCTAGCGTTAATAAGTTGCCCTCGCGTTTTTTAGACCGAAGGGCATGACCTTGTAGCAAAAGTTGTCTCCTTCTATCATGAATTTCGTATTCTCTTCGTCAGGTGGATACATACGAATTTGGTTGTATCCTTAGTATGCATCTAAAAAAACTCACAAATTGTCCCATGTCATCTCTCACACCAAGTCTCGGTTCTAAGGCTTCACTTCAATGCGTCTTTGAATCTCAACATTAGATTGTTATGCAGTTCTTGTGTGCTAAACAAAGGTTAATATATTGCACTTCTTTCATCTATGGAACTTAGTTTTTTTTGTTAGGTTAAAGATTGAGAGAATACAATTGTGGATTCAGGGTTCGAATCATGGGTTTTTGTAGAATTGGGGATTTGAGGTTCAAATTAAAAGATCTTTTTTTTTAAGTTGGAAAATGTATTATAATAATATAAGATCTTTTTTTGGTTTTTGTTTTCAATATGCAAACATTTGGATGATGTTGAATAATATGAATTTTTTTAAATATGAATTACGAACGAAAAATTAGTGATCAAAATGTTGCCTATTTGTTGTTTTTTACTATTTATGATTTTATAGAAAGCAGGTTAAATAAATAATGCAACTAAACAAATAATTTCATATTCAAATTACAACAGTTTGAAACATCGTATTACGCTTTAGTATAGGAAAAATAATGACATTTTAAAATAAACAAATTACGATAGTTCTAACTACAATTATTTGCATAACAAATACGACGACCTGGACTGTCCTTATTTGTGCAAGGCAGTAAATGATAGGTGTTACGACATTTCACATAAGACCGTCATATTATGCATTATGATGATAAGATATATGGTGGTACTTGTACTCAACACAAAAAAAATATATCGATCATAAGCGTCATTTTATACCACAAATAACCATCGTATTTAACAAAAAATTTTGTAGTGCATAGTCTACACTACCAGCTGAGGGGTCCTCCTTTGGAGACAAGAATGCGAAGGTGGCCTCCCATTCTCTAGACTGATCAATTTTTTATTCAGTGTTTAAAGATTTTCCTTATGATGGGTTCGCAAGGTAGCAAGTTCCTTATCGTAGTGTTTGTGTTGTTGCTCATTTTCTTGGATCAACGTTTGTATTTGATTTTGAAGGGCCATCATTGCGTTAGATTCTATCTCGTGTGATAATTGAGCTTGGTTTCGGGTGGTGACCATGGAAGAGTGAGGCTAGGGCAAAGTTTTACCAAAGCCCATGGTGGGTGCCAAATGTTCTTACTAGGGACTTGTGGTAAACCTTTGGACAGGTGGCAATATGATGAAGGATTGACAACATATGATACCATGGAATCTCTCCTAAGGAGCATCACAAGGAGCATGACTAGAGGGGAGACTTCTATTCCTTCTTCTTTATCTTTATTTAGTATTTCCTTATGTTGAGATTCCCTAAAGTTGACTTGGTTAGGTCAACCTTAATTGACTTGTTGACATTGACTAAGTTTGACTAGTTGACTAGAGTTGACTTAGCTCAAGTCAACATGTTGACTTGTTTGTCTTTCTAGGTTAAGCATGGTTAGGAAAAGATGATCACCAATAGAGATGGATTAGAGCACTCCTACATGGCAAAACATCATTGGACCACATGGAAAGGAGATAAGAGAGAAAGAAACATAAAACATAAAGTAAAAGCATAAAGCAACTTGTACCATGGAGGTACAAGTGGTCCATGGGCGACACCTAGCATCTCTTGGCCAAGAATCACCATTGGAGTGCACAAAACATTCAATTTGTTGTCTCATTTAAACTACCTTCTAGAATGTAGGGTTTTCTATTAGCTAGTTAACCCTTTTGAACTTATGTTTATTTTCTAAAGGATCTTAGAACTCTTTTTATAAGGGGTGCTCTTTAGCTTGTAAAAGGGTTGATAAATTTGAGTTTATACACTTGCGTTGTTCAACCAAAAAACTATGAGCTTCCTCCATAGGAATGGAGTCTTCACCTTAGCCTTATCTTGCCTAGTAAGTGGTGGCATCCTTCACTCATCTTTAGAGTTGGTTAGCCATATGGCCCCTCTATGAGTGGCATGCTTCACTTCCATCCTTACCATCTTCTATGCTTTCCATTTTCTAGTTTATTTCTTTTATTTCAATTCAGTTATGCTATGTTCTTGTCCATTTTATTTTGTTTCTTAAATCAATCCATTACTCTCATTCTCTACAAACTTTCACATCTAGATAACTTTCTATCTTAGTGTCTAATGAAGATATTCTCTAGGTTTTCTTAAAGAACTCATCACCATATTCAAAAATATAAAATGAACTAACTCAATCCTTTCATCACAAGATCTTGATAGCTTTGACAGACCTTGATGATATGCTCTTGAGGGTTGAAACACAGGAGAACATCTACCTGTAAAAGACTCTCTGATGCTCAAATCAGTAAGAGAGATATGGTCTTTAGAGTAGGAGAGAATGATTATGAGAGTGTGTTTTTTCCCTAAGGAAAACTAGTTGATTTATAAGATTTATGGGCCCTGAGGTTCATGAGATAAAACTGGTAATGTAGTATCAAATAATATCAATAAAATATTGACTTACCTCAATTATGTGATAATAATAATAATAATAATAATGTGACAACATACCTCATATACAAAATATTTTGTAAATGTATAGTTTAATGAATATTATGACATAATCAAACTACAAAAATTTGTCATAGTTACGATAATATGTGAATATTTTATCCCGTAGACGTATCTTAAAATTCTTACCATTGATGTTTAATGGACCTTATTGGACATATTATTGGACACGTCTATTGGCTGGGTAGGTACATTAAGGTAAAAAAATTATAATATTAAAGTAAAAAAGTATAGGTTGGGAGATATTTCTATGTGAGTGTTAGTATATAGGCTTTTATAAAACCCTTACTTTTATGGTTAATGATTTGAACAACGTATAAAATTATCCTTTTATGAATTTATTATAACTGATATTATATTTTAAATACAAAAAATATAATTAAGTTGTTAGGTATTATTTTATAAAGGGTTATTAACTTGTCTAATAATAATAACTAATTTGTAGGCTATTTTATTATATTATATATGGGTAGGTACAATTATGTAAATGAACACTAAATAAACCATAATAAACATAAAAAGAATAAAATAAACAATAGTTTTAATAATTGATTAATATCATCTTTTAAAAGTTTTTAAGACTCAAGTTTAAAGGGTGTATTAGTATAAGCACTTTTTTAGTATGCTTCCCATATATTTATAAACAATCTATATAACATATGATTTAGTATATACGTGAAAAAGTTGTGTGATCTATTCAAAACCCTTCCTAAAGTCTGCCTTTACCTTTATATAATAGATCTTTTGTCAAACTCCTTATCTATCTCTTTCGAACTTAGGTGATAATAAATCATGGAGAATTAAATCAAGGAAAGTTAAGTATGGGAAATAGACTAAAAAAACTCGTAAAGTTTGAAGAACACACCTGGAGAAACTATTAGAAGCAAGTCAGAGAGTTGACGAAAAGAAGTCAACAAAACCAGCTAAATTATTACGAGTTCTGATAAATAGTTCAGGAAAGTTTGAAAAACTCCTAAATTCAATTGCAACTTTTCTTTTATATTTTTTTTTTTTGTGAAAGAAATATAATTTGGTCAAACGCAGTATAATTTGGGCGTATAAAAAATATTAATTAAAAGCCATGTTGCTGGTGTAACTTGTCGAACTTGTTTTGGCAGCTCAATCGGTGATCTTATCCCTTTTTAATTTCTTGTGCTCTCTCCATCCATTTTCCCACTGTGCCTTCTTTTTTAATTATGATTTGGTCCCCAGTCTCATACATATTTATGCGCACACAACGTAGGGAACATTAGCTTGGCCCCTCTTACTTTACTATAACTAATACCATGCAAAAAATTATATATCAAGGTTGCATTTATTAATATTTAATGCTTTTGCGGTTTTCACTAAGAGAAATGTTCGGAAGATATTCGCCATAACCATATACAACTTTATGTTCTTCATGACATAATTTTCAAGTTAACTAATCGATCATCTTAATAATTAACGTTAATTAACTCAAGAACTTACTAAGGAATCAAACTACTAAAACTACTAATACGATGCAAGAAAAAGAAGGGTGTTTTTATAGAAAATAAGAAAGAACTTTGTTATTTTTCCTTTTGGTTTGGTACAAACAAGCATTTTTATTCTAAATTTGGAACTAAGCAAATTGAATTAACAATATATAAGCGAGAGGAATCGATTCTAGGCGTTGATTAGGGCATCGATTTTGGGACGGGCTAGCATAAATAAGCGAAAGTATGCCTTTTCCGTAGGGTGTATTGAATCCCAGAAGACAAACTTTGATGGATCAGAGCACACCAATGAAAACCCATTACACATAAAGGTTGTTTCGATGTAACCACTTCCACAGCAACCATGATCAACCTCATCAAAACCTACCAACACAACACATAACACACACATACAACAAACTAAATCACTTATATAATATGTTTAAATGATGACCAAATGAAGGGATTAGATTTATCTAACCAAGATTTTCATGCGATTGGATCATGTTGTTCAAGGGTTCATATATGTCGATGTAGGAGATTTTGGCACCATTGGAGAAGTTTAGTTGCATTAAGAACAATTCATGTTGAAGCATGATGTTGTAATCTCTTGCAACAGCTGAATACTTGTCTATGCAACCACGCTCCAGAAACAAATTATGGGAATTCAATGTGATCACGATCGGTAAGCACCCCATTGGAGGTACTCCAACCAAAGCTATTTTTCTTGCACCTTCTTTCCATAAATTCTATAATCACACAAACATGTGTTAATTACTTCATTGTTCTAAACACAAATTCCATCACCTTCACATTAAAACATATTAAAAGTGGATACACATTCATAATAGGGTAATATAATCATTCAACGTGCTTCCTTGTTTTCTGATTGCCTTATCAACATTATAACTACTGAGTACTAACTATTAACATTTTATTTTTCATTTTATATATTTTCCCTTTTTGTCAAAGAAAAAAATTCTATTTTTCATATTGGTATAGAAAAATAAAATATATTTTAATTTAAAAAGATATTTTGTTTCCATTTTACTACTATATTTAACATTTTTTTATGTTAGTTATTTTTTACTTTATATGATGATTGTAAGAATGAGATATACATGCACCACAAAAGTTCAACCATTTTCTATTTGCACAGCATATTTTTATCTATACCTATCAAGAGATTTTTTTTTTTTACACAATTTTTATTTTCATTTCACCCTTTATAATATAATTGTCAATTGATTTAAAAAAAAGATATTTGTTAATTTATTTTTTAGAAGTAAGTCCTAATTAGAAATATTTTGCATAAAACTGTCACATATTTTCTTTTTTTTTCTCTTTTTTTTATATATTTCTTTCTACTACTAAGATCAAGGTACTTATTTCTATTTTTTATTTTTTTTATATATTAACTTAATTAGTTTACATATATATTAAAATATATATATA
>Ga0209589_1010520_pt1 | contig 13448 bp, 4 predicted proteins | sample CowpeawhiteBW_FD_187525 | JGI IMG/M metagenome (GOLD analysis project Ga0209589, IMG submission 187525) | Root nodule microbial communities of legume samples collected from California USA - Cow pea white BW (SPAdes) (version 2) | ecosystem: Host-associated > Plants > Roots > Nodule | place: USA...
TTTTAAAATTTTTTTTTCTTTTTTTTTTTTTTTTGACAAAATGCTTTTGTCTCATGTCAAGTTGAAATCACTTCATCTTACAAATTTATTTATTGAAATGCTTATAGTACTATTTGCAATACTTATACTTCTGTCTATATAGAATATAACTACGTGCATCCTAGAATAATATTTTAATGATATGTCACGGGTACAATTTATTCAACATAGCTCCTGACTATATATTAATATAAAAATTGTAACTTTTGTGGTAGCTTATTATAAAAAAAGCTAAAATGAACTCCAAAATTTCATTTACTTCCTTCTAATGCATTCACAGACATCTCAATTCCAATTTCATATTAAAATTGGTGTTCAAGCCATAACCAACATTAAACATAAAGATCAAATATTTAACATTGAAAATGAAAAATATATATTAAACTCGCAACATGCACAAGAAATCGATTTATTACATCTCATCTAAACACATAGGTTTAGCTCTCCATGATTTATAAAATAGAGATTTTTCATTCTTCTACATTTGTCATGGATATAACATTAGGATTTAGGATTCTTCGTCCTCTAAAATTAGCCAATGTTTTGTTCACCACCCTTTAAAATTCATGTATACAAAAATTATCATCAACAAAAAATAAACCAAATATACCATCTTATAATTTTTAAATGCATTAAAAATGTGAAGGAAGGAATACAAACTTAGGAGCGTAGTGCTTGAACGATGAGTCCCATGCAAACAAGTAGGGTGCCAACAATGGTGGTCATGCAACAAATGGTGAAAGAAGACAACAAGATAATGAAAATAATAAAGAGGAAAGAATCCTAAACAGAGAACAAGAAAACCAAGCCAAAGTAAGGAGAAAACTAGTGAAAATAAGAGTTTTTTAAACATGGTCAGTGGTGGATCTTCAAGAAATGTTTTAGGGGTGCCAAAATCTATAATATAAAATATTTTGGGTGTCAAATATATAAAATATATTAAAATTAAAAAAATAGTTTAAATTATATAATTTATATAAATTTATAAAAAAAATTAGTAGTAAGGAGAAAACTAGTGAAAACAAGAGTTTTTTAAACATGGTCGATGGTCAGTGGTGGATCTTCAAAAAATGTTTTAGGGGTGCCAAAATCTATAATATAAAATTTTTTGGGTGTCAAATATATAAAATATATTAAAATTAAAAAAAAATAGTTTAAATTATATAATTTATATAAATTTATAAAAAAAAATTAGGGGACTAACCTCTGTCACAACTATGGTTTGTCTTTGGTGATGGTCACCTCCAATGGTGAACTTGCAAACTTGACGCAAGATACTCAAAAGATGTGGTTAAACTCAGATGATGAAGAAAATGATATTCGCGAACCTATACACACCAAAGGAAGAAAATGAAGAAGAAAACAAGAGAGAAAACCTTGTATTTCGTACCGAAGATGGAAACAAAGGCATTCGTAGAGTCGAGACAGACCCAAATAAAAAATGTTGAAATTAACCCTATTCAGAAGGTATGGTTCATTGGAAAATCATAACCTATACTCTAGATATATGAATATAGGCTACAACTCCCCTTATTGCCTCGGTATAAGCTACCATTTCTACACTCAAAATATAGGCTACAATTTTATCTAATATGTAGCCTATACATCGCCAATAATTTTAAAAATGTTATCGCATTTTTATAGGTTATGTTTTACTTGCAACTGTAACCTATATTACCTAGTTAAAGGAGATATTTACATTGATACCTAAAGTCCAATTCGTATACTACCCACTTAAATATATGGAGTGTCTTAATTTATTATTAATATAGAAAAACAATATGCCTCTTATAATGCTCACATGTCATAAAAGTTTTAACATTAATTAAGAACATAACTAACTCAAAGACTTAATTTTACCAATTATATGATTGTAATGTACAATAAGTTTTTTTTTTTTTTAATGTTCATTATTGGGAAATGTATGTTTCGGTACATCCAATAGTTTCACATCGCTTAAGAATCAAGGTCAGGTGCAGTTTAAATACTTATTCTCCGCTTCACCCTCTGAGATGCCTTTTAAGGACAAAACTGTGAGCTCCAAAGCAGACAATATCTCAGAAACATGGTGGGTTGATTCTAACGATGTTGTCAGATTTGCGATCCGAACAAGGCAAAAAGAAAAATGAATTTACTTTATGTTTTGAGAGAAATTACAAATATATAAAATTAAAAACAATCTCAAACTAATATAATTTAAAATTCTGAATATTCATAAATAAACATTAAAACATAAATAAGTAATTATATTATTCAAACTTTGAAAAAAAAAGTTTGTAGAAGTTCTTTGATCTCTAACATCTTTAATTGTCTTTGTGTAATATATAATTCATTTTCTGCAACATAAATTCAATTATGAATACATTTTGTCGTCAAATAGTAATTAAAATATTTTACATAATTCTAACAAGCTCAAATGTTAAATACACTACTACAAAAACTCATATTTTCTGCCAATTTTGTTTTGAAAATTTTTTTTGTAGGAAATACTTGTAAATTTTGTTATGAAAAAAAATTTGCAGGAAATTGCTGCTAATTGTTTTGCAAAATATTTAGTATAAAACACTTTTCGCAACAAATTTTGTAAGAAATACTTGCGAATTTTATAATTTTGTAGGAAATAATTATCCACGAAGAAATTACCTGCTAATTAAAATTCTTATAAAAAATAGCAGGAAAAAGTTTTTTCTTGCAAATTTTTTTAACAAATTTGCACAAAAATTCTCATGTAATATGAGAATTTTTAGTAGTGATATTACGTTAATTAGTTATGTAAAACACATACTCTATAGAAATTACCGTTTCTACCTCTATCAACTTAACCTTCTTCCTCGTCAATTTTTTTTAGGAAATTGTATAGTTAAGTATAAGAATTTTTTTTATTAGTGACTAATTTTAGTGGTAAAAAATAATTAGTTACTATAATGACAATTTTGATACTAATTTATAAATTAAAAGTTATTGATTAATAAAATAGTTTCTAAATGGGTCTCTAAATTGGGCACTATAATGAATTAGTCTCTAAATTGATCACTAATATTAGCAACCGAGTTTTTTGTTACCGAAAAAATTGGTCTCTAAATTTGTATATAAATTGTTCACTAATATGAGAGTAAATTTAGGGACCAATTTTTCTACTAGCTAAAAGCTAGTTAATGTTAGTGACCAATATAGAGATCAATTCATTATATTGATCAATTGAGAAATTATTTTAGTTATTAATAATTTTTAACTTATAAATTGACTTTTAAATTAATCACTAATTATTTTTTATTCTTAAAATTGGTAACTGATAAAAGATTTTCTTATAGTAACGATTAAAAAATTTAATATACTTTAAACAAGTTATATTTTTCGATGATAAGAAAAAACCAATTCAATCAAAAACAAACCTCACACTTTGCTCAATGTAAATATTCACAATTTTCTTCCATGTGTTATTGCCGATGTCATTTTTTTTAAACAATTAGTTTTTATTTTAATTTTTAATCATTTCAAAATAATTAATCAAAGGAAGTCATTGAGGGGAAGAAGAACTATTCGTGGGAGAGAGGATAGAAAGAAAAGTTCCCTGGAGGACATTCTTCTATATTTATGAAGAAAAAAAAATTAATTATTAATATATAAAATTTGTAAAATACTACAAATTTTTAATATATTTTTTTCTATACCAATTATTAAATGGATAACAGTATATGGCGAAATACTACTTTTGCAATATTATTTCAGATATGAATCAATTGCGTAAGCATAGTATGCTGAGGGTATTGTATATATGGGAATGTTCATAATACACTCTTTATTAGATTTCTTTTAATTTTAAAGTATTTAATTAATATTACATAATAGAAATAATGAGTCACGGACTATATTATTAACACTAATCTGTATGGAATATAAGAAGTTATAAATTTAATATTTATTTGTTAAGAAAATGATTTTAATGTTTATAATGCAACACTATCCTTAAGCTAACGTTATTATCAATAAATTAAAGTTCGAACAATAATAAATAAGATTATCGTGGCTGATGAACAGAGAAAGCCCCCTTTTTTTTTTTTTTGTTCATAATTCATCTTCACAAATTATATCCAATATTTATACCTAGTGGTTTCCTAATAAAATCTTTTGGAGAAGAAAGGTGTGACATCTAATCGCACATGAAAACCTCAAACTACTAATATCAATCTTTCTTGAAAAGATTGATATCTTGTATTTATCTTAAAATAACATTGGTAAATCGGCTATCCACCATTCATTTGAAAAAGATTGATACTTTATGTTTTAACCACTTTCATTTAATAAATTGGAAGACAATATTTTAAATAAGGCATGTTATACCTTTATCTTGTAAACTCAATTTTGACCCATTATAACGTAACCATTTTTGGTTTCCAAGTTGATTTTTGTAATAACTATATAAGGATATGACTAATAGCAGATAAAATTTGGTGGGTTGAAATAACTAATAAAAAACTAAAAAGTGTTTTAGAAATATTTCTACAACAAATATTTTCTTTTTTGTCAAGTAATACGAAATATCTTTTAATCTACTAAAATATCATGGTTTTGAGTCCTAATAATACACAAGTATTTATATATTTAGAAAATAATTAACAAGGTAGTAAACAAACTTAAGGATCATTTCTGTAATATTCCAGGTTTTACTTGAGTTGATATATGTTTTTATATGTATACATTATTTTTGAAAAATGTTGTCAAATATAAACTAAAAAAAAACACTAGAAATAACTATAATATCTTTAACTCTATCTATGATATCTTTCGCATGCTCTTATTATGTAGCATACAATGTAAGAGTAGATCAATTGCCACAATCATAATTAATATATATACATATATCATTCATATCATCACATATGATATTATCAATTCAAAAAGTCACAATAATAAACTAAACTAAATTATATTAAGACTACATGATCTCCAATAGTATAAAGGAAAATGTTTATATCTAAGACTTATATTAAGTATGTCTCATTAAATATTAACATTTAATGCATCAAAATTAATATTATAATGTACCTCAACTCTTATACATCAAGATTAGATCTACATGAATCCATTTCAACTTCTCCTTGCTAGATTTCTTAATCTATGTGATGCAAATTATCATGAAAGTGATGTTAACATCTTAGGTATCCATACACTACCATAATAGGTTATGATACCATTTATGGTCACCAATGTATATCCATTGACCATATATATAAAATTTTAGCATGCATATTCATAAGCATCTCATTAACACTTGACCGATAAAAAACAATATTGGAATCCATCTTAACTCTTATGTTAAGATGGTTCATTACACCTACTCTACAAAGTTGTGCATAAATCTCACTTAACACCTTACCACCTGATATCTTAATTTATACTGATTTAGATTATCAGTGAAGTCAAAATGTATTATTTCCTTAATGATTTATTGGGTTTAATACCATAACCATAATATTATCCTAGGTACCCACACATGATCACTATAGATCATGATACTATTCTAGGTCCACCCACACACCATACATCAACATGTATATGCATTCATCAGGTAAGATACCATTACATATATTCACACTACTAGAAATCTGCTAAATAATGACTAAAAAATTTGGTCACTATCAGCAATCGAATTAGTGACCAAATATTATTTTTATGATTTAGTCACTAAATCAATCACTATTTCAACCAGTGGCCGATTTTAGTCAGTTAGTCACCGAAAATAGTGACTAAATTTTCTGTCACTATTTGTTATTTTCCTAGTAGTGTGGTATACATCTCTTTTAGTTTATTAATACATGTACATAATCAATTGTATATGCATATAAATACATGCAACAACACCATATACCAACCAATCATACAAATGTCGCTTGAGCAAGACTATTTCACTTGAGCAACCTATCTTCATTAAATAGGAAAATAATTTTGTGTTTGAAGGACTTCACATCACATGGGTGATACTAATTCCAAAAGAGAAGAATTGATTTGGTCACTTTCTTCGTTTAAACACCCTTTTATCTCCTTAATGACCAACTTTAGAGACGAAAAAATCAACAACAACTCTCCTTGGTTTAAATACTACTTGGTTCCTCAAGTGACATGACTTGTTCCATACTTCACAAAGTTCTACGACCTTGTCCAAAAGTTTTACTTTCCATCGCTTAAACGATAAGAGTACCAAAAAATAAAGAGAATTATTTTGACATCTCTCTCACTCAAGTCGCAAGCCATAAATTGGACAAGATTCATTTTTCATTGAGAAGCACTGTCTAGTTCAAGTAATGATTAGTCACCACTTAAGCATTGTTTGAGCAATAGCTTGACAGCGAAACTAGTAAAAACACAAAAAAGAAAAAAGAAAACACAACGTAATCATATAACCATTCAAACCAGTTATAACCCTCCCAAACACGTTTTCAACAAATAAAACAACCTGATTTTCATACTAATGTGGATGACTTAATTAAAAATAAAAAGACACTACCTCCAATATAGTTAAACATATGCTCATTCTTTTATACTATAATTCTAGATAACTTCACTTCTTCATATTATCATATTTCAACACATCTACATCAACTTAAATAACATAAATGCAATTAATTAGTTCCTCTAACATGAAAGTAGTGTGCATCATAAGTAAAACAACTCTAGGATCCCTAAAACATTTAAAATAAGTTGATGGAACTCCAAAGCTTCAAGTCCCGCACAACCAACATCTCCCCTTGATCAAATCATCATTATAATTTTATTTCTAGTATATCAAGGCCTCTAAGGTATATAACTCCTCAAAATATAAGAAAATAATGAAAAAGACAAGATTCATTGTAGAAAAGGTAAAACTTACCTAAATCAAGACTTAGATCGGACCATTTTGATCTATCCATTTTTGTTTCCTCATTGATGAAATTTGTTTAGAAAATAGATTACTTGACAACCTAGAATCTTAGAGAGAATTTAAAAAATTTATATTTCTAGAGATGAAATTTAGATTGACATGAAGAATGGATTATTTACAAACTTATTTATATGAACATGTTCAAAATACTTTTCCATTCTACATTTCCTTTAAATTAGATATCTTAATATATATTAAGTAGGTCTTAAAATTCCAAACCCAAAGTAAGCCGGGTCAATCCAATTTTGGGTATACAAATTGGTTTGGTATATTGAACTTTGTTATTAGGTCCTATATGTACATATTGGAAATTCTAAACTAAGTTTTGAAATCAAAACATGTAAGTTTTCAGTGGAGTTTTGCAATATAGAGTACAAATTTGGTCAATTTTCAAAGGACACACACACACACATATATATATATATATATATATTATTTAAATTTTAGTGTTGTTCCTATACAAATTATTTTTTTAGTATCGAAACAAATTGAAAACGCAACAAAGATTGCAAATGAAATACAACAAACAAACAAAAATAATTCATAGATAAGATATCATACAATTTCTCTAGTCATAATTCTAGAAAGATTAATATCCAAATTTAAACAATTAGCTAGGATTATTAATTAATTCAATCAAACAAATGCCATGGAACCATAAATATAATTTTTATCATAATATCATTCTATATAATTGGAAAATAGTTATCAAATCATGATTTAATTAATTCCTAGTCTGATTCATGAAATCAAAAACACAAATTACAACCGTAAAGTGACAAATATGAAATTAGAAAGAAGAACTAAGTTATGATGATAAACGATTGGTGCAAAATTTAATTCAAGTTGTATTATCTTCATTCCATAAAGTAAACTTCAAGAATTAGTTCTTCATAGGCAAAAGATGAAAAACCCGAAAAAAATAGAAGAAAATGAAGACAGTCTAAAAGTTAAGAAAAAAAGAAAGACAAATTCTAAAATTGAAGAATAAAATAAATTTTGTTTCCCTAATTAGAGCTTATTAAGTCTATATACGATCTAATCATTTTTACATGTGAGTCTAATTATAAGCTCTTGTTAAATTTATAATCTCTATTACAAAAGTCCAAATTAAAAATAAGAAAACCATAATATATATATATATATATATATATATATATATATATATATATATACATAAATTTAGCAAATTTATTTCAATTTTTAAAAAATTGTAGAAAATAGCATAAGATACACATCCAACAAACTATATATTCACTTTGAAACCTGGAAAATGTTGAATCAAATAAAATCCAATAGAAATTATATATATAAAAAAAATGTATGACCAAAAAAAGCAAGTGACAATCAAATTAACTAAAATTCAAAATTAAAATAATTATGAATATAATGTCCGAACAATTAGAACTAGAAATAATTGCTTAAAAACTGAAAATAAAAGATAAAAACAAAACGATTCACATGGAACAAAATCTCATGAGATACGTAGACATGAAATGAAATAAATTGAGATAGGAGTGGTTCATAAAATAAATATAGTGGGAAAGAGGGTACAAATATAATGATGGATGACATGAAAAAGTTGTGGTATTATTATATGGGAATGGCATGGTAGATGGAAAGAAGAAGAATGAAAAAGAAGTCGTACTTGATGAAAATGGTAGACCCTTTTGATAAGGATATTCAAACCATGCAAATCTTATCCCTTTTTCTTTACTTTCTTCTCTGCATGTGTCATGCCATCCAACTCAACTTTAATAGAGGATCTCACACTAACTAGCACCAACTTTGACTATTTCTTCTTATTTGAATTTATCACTATTTTTTTTTTTATAATTATTCACAAATATTTTCATTTTATAGATCTTAAAGCGAGAAAATATTTAAGAAATGAAATTGAGGATTTATAGATGACAATGTGGATCGGTCCGATCCGTTTAGGCCTGACATACATTAGGTCCGCACATTGCAGGTCAAGTTGGCCCGTCCCATTGAGTAGTTGCAAGTTTGAAAACGTGACCCGCGTATTTTGACGAGCCGGCTCGTCGGGTCAAGCACACATTGACATCCTTAAGGATCTATCCAGGCTTTTTTGTCTGTACCAATGTTGCATTAAATAATAAATTTCATTCAGTATATCAGAAAAAATAACATTAAATACGGCTGAGTTGGAATGTAGGATGGGAGAGAAAACTAAGAAGTGACATTTGGTAATCACTGTTCATCACTGCTAATTATTTAAACTACGTTAGGAAAAAATTACCAAATTAAAAAAAAAATTCATTTAAAAAGTTCATTAACTCTAACATGTGGCATCCTATTGGGTTGACATGTGGATATTTTTTCAAAAATTAAAAATAAATTAAAAAAATTTAATAAAAATTAGAAAAAAATTAGAAAAAAAAATCACAAAATAACACCTGACCATCATTGTTCATTATCGTTAGAGACCAAATATTATGACTATATTGACACAATTAAATGAAAATAAATACAAAATATGTATTTAACTTTTTTTTCTTATACCTAATAAACAACATTATTTTGTTTGCATTGTTGCTGAAAGAGGTGTATTTAAAGTAGATAGTTGTTGCTTATTTCCTACATTGCTGAGGGGTTTCATTATGAATTTTCATTTGTAATGGAAGTATCATTTCATGATATTTTATCATTTTGTAATATGAGGTTAATAAGAAACCTTTTCAAAATTGTTATATTGTTTATAAGTTATTCTTACAAAGGGTCGAGGTGGCCGACATTCTCCTATTCTTCCCTTGTTCTAAAATTTTGAGATGATTGAGGAAGATGTTATCTTTAATCATGGCCGAAATTATGTTCTGCACTAAGAATCACATCATCTATGTCCAATAATATACATGAGTACTTTTAGAAACAAATTTAATATACTCACTAATATTAGACAAAATTTTACATGAAAATAATAATGTCAATTCCTTTATGTTGAACTTACTTTTTACTTCAAATTAACAATTTATAAACTTTTTAAGAAATTAGGTTGCATATTTATTTAACGGTTGAGCAATTATACCTCGCTATTGTGTTTTTTTTTTCTTTTTCAAAAGGAAAATTAAAAGAAAAAAACTATGTTTTTAAATTAACATTTACATCATTCGTATTTTTAATTGATAAAAAATATCAAGTTTCACATCAATTCAAACCATAAATAATGTAAATAATAGACTTTGTATATGGATTACTTTTACATCTTAGTCATTGAATTTATGTAAAATCCAAATTTTTTACATCAATTTTAAATCCATGTAAAACTTATATACTTTATATAATTTTAATCTATCATATTTGTACAAATAATACACATGTTACATAATTTGAGAAACATATATACTTTTTTTTTGAAAATACAAAACTTAATATGTTGTATTTAACACCAAAAACATAAATTAGTTTATGTAAGCAGTTCCAGTTAAGAGGCTTTACTTACATGTGCAGTTAAACTTTAGAATAAAAAGTGCTTCCGATACTTTTATTGCCACACAAAAAATATGTTATTAGTATGCATGTACATTGCAATTGGGAGTAAATATACGTACATATTTAGTATACGGTATGCCGATACGGATCAGAGTGTGATATTTGATTAATATAATAAATAACCCTCTTTAGTAATACAATAACTTAGTTTGTGGTACTTGCAAAGCATCTAGTATTGTTTTAGATTTGTAGGACATCTTGTCCCTTGCAATATGTTTAGTCACTTATGTTATTGGATAGACTATGTGTATTATCTTCCAAACTTTGTATCTATAGCATTGGTGTTCATTGTTTTCTTCCTAACATACATTATTTAATTTCATTTTGTGACAAAAATAATTAGTTATAATAATCAATTTGAATATTAATTTTAGTGATTAAAATTAATTAGTCACCATATTGACTAATTTAGATAAAAATTTACAAAATTAAAAATTAAATATCAATTTAGAAATTAATTCTTTTTGTAGTCAAAATTTTGGAAAATAAATTTAGAGACCGATTTACAAACCATTTATAATTTTTAATGTATAATAGTAATGATTATAATAAACAATAATTTTTTATTTTGTAAATTGATATTTAAATTGGTAACGATAGTAACTAATTATTTTTTATCACTCAAATTGGTATCTAAATTTATCACTATAATAACTTTTTTTTTCACTAAAATTGCTATCATATATCCAATTCTTTATTGGTAAATGCAATCTTATATAAAACAATTCATTATTTTTATGATAACATGTTATCTATTTATATTAGGTTGTTCATGCCTTTAACAATCTTTCCATTTTTTTTATTGCGACAAATAATATTAAAAACAAGAAAACATGTTACTGTCAATTTAGTCAGTTTGCTTTTCTTTGATTTTTTTCAATAGTTAAGGTTTTAAAAACATCAAACTTATAGAAATATTTGTGATCAAAGCCTACAAGTTTAAAGCTCTTGAAACTGTTTCACAAACATCAAACTTTGTGTGAAAGGTTAAAAGAGATCAAAGCTGCTTATGCTTTCATGAAATAAGAATTAAAAGTCTTTTTGATCTTTGAAAAAACTTAACAAAATTTTAAAAATAAAACTCAGTTCCTTTGTAAAAATGCTCATCCTATGAAAGCTATTAATGTTAGAGCATAAAAACATCACCAAACATCTGTAATCATAGTATGAGGACACTAAGATAATCAAAGCACAGATGATATAATAGTTACAAGATGCCCATGCATTCAAATTTTAAGACTAACCATGAGTGTTATTGTAATAACATAAGAATACGCACCAAAGAGATAAAAAAATTATAAGTACACTTATCCCACTTTCATGTGATTTGGTTTGGAATCATGATAACCTAAACAAACAGTGCATGTGAAATTGTTTTAGGTACACCTTCCTTGGTGTGGATTCACTCTTCCTGTTACGTGAACAATTGTCGCACGCATTCGATGAAACAGCTTATTAAGTAAAACATGAAGAACTCAAACAAAACTCAAACAAAGCAATCGGTCCATTAAAATTCAATAAGGATTGAAACGGTGTATGTGGTAGTGATCAAGAAACAAGCGGTGCAGAAATTTGAGCAGCTGAAGCAACTTTGATCAGTGATACTGTGATGTTCATCACGCAATTGAAGTCTGTTCGGTGCAATAATTGGATTTCTCTCAGTGCAAACGACATTGTTGTGCAGTGATTGAAGCAAAGTTGATTAGGTATTAGCTTGTGTCGGTGTCATTCAATTCAAACAGCACAAGTCAGAGGCATTGGAATCTGCTGAATTAGTTCATGCATGAATTCAAAGAAGTGCAATCCCTTGTCAAGTGAAATTGTGTGAAGTATTAAGTTGGAGGGTAACATCATATAAAAATATAAAACAAAACCATAAATTTATTATATAGATTGAATTTTTATATTATTAGTAACTCTTGAGTAAATCCTTTGATGTGAGTTCCATGTCTTTGCTTTGTTTAATTGATTTCATGCAATCCTAGCAAATAGGTGTGTTCATTTGATGTTGGTTGATTTTGAAAATTGAATGTGGAGTTGATAAGCAGTGATGGAGTTCAAATTGAAAGAATTGCAAATAGCATTCACTTAAACAACTTTGGCTTCATATGGCTTAAGATTGCCTTTAGGTCCCAAAATTCTTGAGTGAGTCCTAATTTAAAAATATTTTCCCAATTGTTTTAAATTTCAAGTAGAAAATTATCTATGTGAAGATGATTTAATTTGAATAATCTGTTTACAATTAAATGTTATATAATGTGTAGACACAAAATCAATTCTTTTAAAAAATTTACCTAGATTATCTGTAGTTAGTGACAATCGGTATCTTCCTTTTACATACAGTTGGTATCTGTAGTTTAATCATCATTGCTACTACTTCAAAAAAAGTGAAGAATCTATGTTTAGAGTTGCACCATATTAAATCATATAAAATCTCTCCACGAACAATTATAAAAATCATAAAAAATATGAAATTTTTTATCTAATTGTACAAGAAATATGAAGAATCTTAGTTGCATCCATCAGGTGGAGTTTAGTACATAAACATATTTACATATTTATAATATTTGAGTTATTGGAATACTAAATAATATTTTATATATTATCTCCTAATATTTCAGATATTATGGATTTCATGAGGTTTAGTATATATAGATCTTTGTATATTTGTAATATATTTACAGATGTATATTTGAGCTACTTGAATATAAGTAATATTTTATATGTTATCTCCTAATATTTTATATGTTATCTGATTATTGATTATGTGCAGTTTAGTACATATGTATACATGTTATAACATATTTATAATTGAATATCTGAGTTATTCAAATACTAAGTAATATTTTATATTTTTTATATTATATATTATCTCCTAATATTTCAGATGGGTGATCCAATATACATTTTATAAGATATAGGTCACTGGTTATATATATATATATATATATATATATATATATATATATATATATTT
>Ga0209589_1010521_pt1 | contig 13447 bp, 7 predicted proteins | sample CowpeawhiteBW_FD_187525 | JGI IMG/M metagenome (GOLD analysis project Ga0209589, IMG submission 187525) | Root nodule microbial communities of legume samples collected from California USA - Cow pea white BW (SPAdes) (version 2) | ecosystem: Host-associated > Plants > Roots > Nodule | place: USA...
TGTAGCATTATCCACAGTGACACTAAGGACTCGCTTCAACTCCCAGTTATTCAAACAAGCCTCAACATGTTTAGCAATGAGCTCCCCTGAATGACCTGTTGTTTGAGAAAAATTCAAAATTTTCTTATGCAGCTTCCAATCTTCATCAATAAAGTGAGCTGTTAAACTCATGTAGTTTAGGTTTTGGATTGAATTCCATGTGTCTGTAGTTAAGCAAACTCTCCCACACTGCTTTGATAGAAAAATTTTCAACTTTTCTTTTTCCTCTTCATAGAGTTCCCACATTTCACGCCTCAATGTAGTGCGGGATGGGACCTCAAACCGTGGCTGCAAGGATTGTACAAAGTCATAGAAGTCTTCATCTTCCACAAATCGAAAAGGAAGCTCGGACTTCACAAACATTTTCACCAACTTCATTCGAGATGCATTTTGGTCAAACTTAGAAATAGTTGGTGAAGGGCCAACACTAGCCCCTTCTGTAGTTGATGATGACAATTTTTTCCTTTTGAATGCTTCTCTATTAGGATTTTCCTTGCATCTTATCAAATGATTCCTCATCCCACTTGTTCCAGCCAAATATTTAATAAAATCACCACAATAATTGCATTTAGCCTTCTTCTCAGAATAAGGATTTTGTTTGGTAAAATGCCCCTACACATCTAACCGACCTTTACTATGCTCAGTTGACGATGTAGCCATTCAAGGAGGTAAAGGATCAATCCCAGAAGTAGTTGGTGTGAGAGTGTCGATGGTTTCTGGCAATGTAAAATCCATTTATTCCTCTTTTTCTCTGTTTCTTTGCCTCTGTTTTAGCCTCTTCGCCACTTCACTCTTACCTTTTTGAAGTTCTGAGCTTCTCCTACATGGAACTGAGGATCAAGACCACAAATAGCCATAGAAGTATCACAAACTGACCAAGAGCACTCATGGTATTCTCTCCTGCATAGACAATGAAAAAAATAACCTAATAAACAAACTTCATTATGTCCATCCACCAAACAAAAGAAACCAAGGTTTCACTTACTGTGGGAAAAAAACAGAGTTGAAAGGCTAAACCTGCAAACATTGTTAAAATATGGATCAGACAAAAACGAGATCACCCAGTTGAATCATGATGATGATTTGTATCAAGAAAATCACTTACCATAACAAGGTTATAATTTGTTGTCTGGGTGGACCTATGACTCATCATTGATCCTGTGTTCCAGAATCCATATAATTATCCCAATGAAAAGAAAGAAACATGTAGTCACAATTAAGAGGAGTAAACGACTACAGGAAAGCCCAACCACCAGAATAATTTTCGTGAACGGGGCCACTATCAAAGTACTGTACCAAGGAAATGTACTAACTTAGTATGCATAGAGGATCAGAATTATGACTCATGCCTCAAACTGATTTTAACGAAAACATACAAACAAGTGATCTAGAGGAAAAAGGGAGGTAAACAAAGAAAGCTTGAAGTTATTGACAAAGTATAGAATAGTCAATAATCCAGAACTACCTCTTTTTGTATAGCATGAAGCATTCTAAAAGTTGACCATAAAAATGAATATAAAAGCAAGATAAATAAGTCCAAAATCCCTAGGGTCAGCAAGCTGATAACACCTTGTAAGTGACTTACTGATTGCAATAGGGACTGGATATACAATTCCTTCCTTTATCTAATATTGTTCCCTATGGGAAACACCTATACAGGTTTATCAATTCTAATGGGATTTATTTTGACAACTGGGGTTCTTGGATAGAAGATGACAAGTTTAAGTCCATTTGAGGGGTATGCAGTTGCTAAGACCAGTGTCTCTCATGTTTTCCTTAATTTGATTCTTGTCATTATTCTTATTTTTTATTCTCTGGGATTCTGTGTGCAGGACAGAACCTACAAACTGCATTGAAAGATCCAAAAATATCTTCACTTTCTCCTTTTCCAAGCTTCCATTCAATATTATATTAGTATCACTACCCAAGAAACTTTTCTCCCAGAACATTCACCATACATATACTTACCCTCACACAAATTACTAAAAGTGACACAGGAGACCAAAACATCATAACTATTACTACATTACTTGAAGACAAATTCAATTCATGCTTAATAAGCATCAATTCATTACTTTCTTTAATTATGAAGACAAAGTCAAGTAATAAGAGACTTCAAAGTCAAATGCAAAGTTATCAGATTCAGTTATTCAGCATGCAGTGAAAAGTTTGCTTACTATACAACCCTATAAGAAAAAAGTGGGATATTTTTAAAACTACTTATTCAGACAATTCTTGCATTTATTTTTAATGAAGAAATCCATGTAGAATCTGATTGACCAAGAACACTAAAAGTAGCCGTGAATTTTCTTAAGAAATCAATACAAATAAAAACTACTCCAATCTCATCACTTTAAATTTCAGTGAATGAAGCATGATTTACTGGCATGGTTAAGTGAATAAGTGAGATGATGTCCATGTTTTGCTTATATTCTTTGGTATCCCTGATTTATAAAACATTGGAGATATAAAACAGAATAAATAATATATCAATTTATTCTACCATTCAATCAAAACTCAAAATCACAAATGAGCATTGCCTTTTATACTAATCATTACATTAAAATAAGCCCAAAAAAGAGTCTGATGTCGAAACCCGACCTATTTTGTTCAACTTTTGCAACAAATTGATTGGTAAGAAACTCCATAACATAAGTTCAAAACAGAGCCTGAACCAGAAACTCAACTAATTTTGCTTTTTTGTGTCAGCCTGATATGTTTGGTTATTTCAAATCACAAGTTATTGCATAGAATGTTCAAATCACAACAATAGAATAGAACAACATAAATGTTTTAATATTATCAACGAGGTTGTTGCATTATGTAGCATATCTATTCCAGTAATCGACTTCACTGACCTGAAACTGGAAGCCAAAAATCCTAATTGGGAAACAGTAAAATCTCCCAAATTTCCCAGATTTCCGAGTAAAATCTGCTCAAACTAGATTTCCCAGCTGGTTTCAAGTTGTTGACGAAGAAATCCCTAACAGGTTCATCCCAATAAAAGATTAGAATGATTAAATCGGAGAAAAAAGAAGAAGCGAAATGAAAACCTAAAAATATAAAGAGATAACCTTTGATGGCGGCAACCTTCGACGACAGCAACCTTTGACGGCGGTGCGACCTTCGACGGTGGCACAACCTTCGACGGCGGCGAGGCGACGGAGATAAGGAACTTCGATATGTCTTGGATGTGTCTTTGTGTGTAACTGCTTGTGGACCGAACACTGCTTGTACACCGAATGAGATTCAAAAGAAAGGAAAAATTACAGTTCAGTGCACTGGGTGTCAACAGTTAACTGGTTGCAGTATAATTTTTTGAACTCTAACCAAAAAATAGTACAGTTTAAATTTACTATTAATAATTCAGTTATTTTTGGTTTAAAACAGTACAATTAACTTAAGTATGGTACAATTTAGTTATTTTTGTGCAGCCCTATATATTTGTGCATAAACCCAATGGGAGTTTAGTGGATAGCCTAGAGAGGCTATGTAGTCTTGTAAGCCAAAATTGGTAGTGAGAATACTTGTAAAATGTTGCTTGTTAAGTGGAACCTTTGATATTAGAGAATTGGATGTAGCATAGATTAGGGGTGAACCACTATAAAATTAAAGTGTTTCACAATATTTTTCTATTACACAAATTTGTACACACCTAATCCATAATTTTTGGGGCTAATGAACAAAAGCAATGATACTTGTTGAACTCCGATGCAAAGAACTCAATGCAAAGAAAAATACTCTAAAAGTGAACACATCAAGGAGATACATGACACTCTTGTTGTTCCTATTTTTCAAAGAGAATTTATGATGTTTTTGATGATTTCCATATGGAAATGATAGCCTAGAATAGTTGGGATTCAAACATGACATAGATGTTTGTATGAACTTGATGTGTGCTAAGCTAAATGTGTTAACCCCTTCACACTTAGTTGATTAGAATTTTAATCTAATCTATTAGTTCAAGTCTGATGCATGTGATGGTTAAATGTGTTATTTTGTTGTCGCATTAGTCGATTAAAATATTAATCTAGTCAACTAGATTAATTCTAGAACATAAATCTGGGCACGTCATAACCTAGTTGATTAGCTAAATAACCTAATCAACTAGATAAACCAGAAAAGAACTTTGCTTTAAAAATAGATTACTGCACTAGTTTGCATAGACGATTTGGAAGCACAAGATTTGAGAAAAAGATTGTTGAAGGTTTTCTTAGAGCAATTTTGGAATATTTGAAGTTCATCAAGATTCATCAAGATTGGTCTCTACTACATGGGTCTTGGCTTGGCAAGTTGAAGGAAACTCATAATTGGACAAAGGTGTATTCAATTTGATTTCTAAGCTGCATTTTTGTATTTTGTTATAGTTTGAAATTCATTGTATTGCTGATTGTGTTTGAAGCAAATGTGTGGTATAGCCTTGTTGATTGTGTTTGAAGCAAGTGTGTAGTATAGCCTTGCATGTATGGTTTTCTTGTCTTAGAGTTAAGATTTGCTAAGTGTCTTTGCAAATCTTATAAATCTTTGAGATAAGTGAAAGAGTATGTCTAGTTGTGGTTTGCTAGTGGAAACTAGATGTAGATTCTAAGGAATCAAACATTATAAATCTCTTGTGTGTGTTTTATCTCTTCTCCTATTTATTTTTGACATGGTATCAATCCAAACTTTAAGCATCCAATCACATTGTTTAAATTGCTTTAACAAGCCAAGGTTTTTCAAAATAGTTTCGAAATTGCTAAAACTGGGTAAAGATTGTCAAAACCAATTCACCCCCGTCTTGGTTGTGAAAGATTGGTGCATCAAAACTAACAACTCTAATGGTAATATATGAGGGTTTCGCATAACACTAGTGCAGATTATTGTTTTTAACTCGCCTTATATGCCTCGGTTAACCAAAAACTGAAGCATATAATGGCGCGATGACATTTTTGCAATTCCACCAAACTTTTATGCCTCGATTCACAAAATACCCGAAGCAAAAAACAGTTTTATGCTTCGGTTGATAAAAATCGGTGCCAAAAGCTAGCAAAAATCTTCTTGAATGGGATAGGGTCTCACCTTGAATACAAAAGTGAGGTGATCATTCATTTAAAGATTATTGAAATTGTTCACACAATTTCAGTATATATATATATATATATATATATATATATATACATGGATTGAGATTGGATTAATTCACCACGCATCAGTGTGAGTGTGAGAGAGGAGTTGAAGTATTTATACAATTTGTGCAATATAATGAGAGTAAAAGTGGTGATGAAGTGAAGTTTAGATCTTCTTGTGTCAACTGTTTGAATGGGAGAAAGTTAAAAATTAGGGAATGCCTTATTTGTAATGGTTTTCGTGAAGTTATACAACATGGACATGGCATGTCAAATTAATAGACTTCCTAATCGTTTCACAATCTAAACATATTGTTGATTCCAACATGGAAGATCGATTGGAAGAAAACGAATTAGAAGACATGATTCGTGATGTTGATGTAGAAGCTTTTGTCCAAGCGCATACTGATGTAAAGACTTTGTTGTATGTCAGCTCAACTAAGTTTACACAGTTGCCAATAGTGTTAAGCTTGATTGATTTGAAGGCAACCAATTAGGGAGATCAACTACTATAACAAAAAAGCTTTCATGGTAGTCCATTTAGGTTTGTATTTTGGTCCATATATAATTGTTCAATTCCTTTTCTTCCTTAATTATTTATAATTGTGTTGATATGTTGCTAAACAAACTGACTCATATGAGTGTGATTATTATGTAATGCAATGAATAACAATCATTGTTCGTGCTCGTATTATAACTGATTGAGAAATGGTAATAGTTTAATTGAATCAAATACTCTACAACTTTATCTTTTTATATACTAATTGAAATTATTGTCTTTTTTTCATAAATTCAATACATAATGTAAGGAAAGCTTGTAAAAAATAAATAATAGAAATATACAATAGGATTGAAACATTTACTTGTACATTATTTAAAGGGCAATGATACAAATGTGTCATTTATATATTGTTGTATGTAGATTTTGTCTACTAGTTCTGATTGTTTTCTTTCTATCCAAGTTTGTTATGTAGGCAGAAAGAAAAACAAAAAACGTATATAACACCAGTGCAGAAAAGGCTTTCTGTCACAGTTATTTTGGTCATTTGGCCTCAGTTTAAGACCTGAGGCATATGCAGCCAAGGCAAAAAGGGTCACTTTTCTGCCTCGGTTCTCAACTGAGGCATATCTCATCATTACTGCCTCAGTTCTGATGGCAACCGAGGCGTAATAAGTGTTAAAAATTAAAAAAAATTATAGAAATGATCTTTCTCTCATCTTTTTCAGCCTTCCACTCCAACCTCTCACACCATCTTCGCCACACAAACCACGTCTGAACAGTGTTGACGCAACAGATCGAGAAGCCCAACCATGAGTAGATCGAGAATGACACAGTACCTTCAAACCACCACTAACGTAACTTCGTTCATGTTCCTGCACTCATGAAATGAACCGGTTCTTCGCCAAAATCCTGTTGTAGCAAGATGGAATGAACCTAGTGATTAAGAACATGCCATGGATTCTTCCACGCAGACGAACCAGCGAACCTGGCCAACACGCGTCCACCACGCTAGAAAACTCAACGCTATAACATCTGAACTAAGCCATAGCAATGCCTCCTTGAGAAATCCATAACCACCGCAACTAAAGTAACGAACACAACAACGTCACGAAACCATTTAGAATGCAATGTCGCCAGCCACTTCATTGCTACACTTTTCGTACTCCTTGATGAAATTTACGCAGAGGATCGGAGAGGGAAATAAGAGGGTTAGGGTTTTTGTGCACCAGAGGAAGGAGATGGACTGTTTCTGGTTTTGGGGGTTTTTATCCCACCTTCTACCTCAGTTCAATTGAAAATTGATGCATATCACCATCTTTTGCCTTAGGTCCTAATACTTAAAGCCAGAGTCCGAAAAAAAAAAGAAAAAAGAATTGCTGACACTTTACTACTTCGAGTCAGTAGCAACCAAGGCATAAACTGGCTTTACTGCCTCAGGTCAGTAACAACTGAGGCATAAAGCCTTTGTTTTAAATTCAAAAATTTCAAGTGGCGAGAGGGGGAAAATTTGGAAAGGCTTTAGGCCTCAGGTCCATCAGAAGTGAGGCATAAGACTAGTTTCTACCTTGAGTTAACTAGTAATTGACGCATAAAACATTACATAAATTACAAAATTGCCACCGTGTGTTTATATGATGTTTCCACTAAAACTGAGGCATAATGCCCAAGTTACAAATTCCAAAATGCACTAGTGTAAAAAAACGTCTACCTTAGGCTTTAGTTATTAATAAAATCGAAGTATAAAGAGGGGAATAAGCTTAAGTTATAGTAATAATCAAAGTCTAATCCCTTTCTGATTTTAAAAATAATTTAAATTTAAGGGAATTATATTTTCAGTTATTTAGAGAACATAAGCCTAAAATAACCAGTGTCGAAGCATTATGTCATCAAGAAAGATGTAAAGAATGTTCTAATGTCATTGTGGGAAGGCTAGGACAAATAAGAAATCAAAAGAGATGAATGAAGAGAAAAAGCCAACCTCGTTTAACATCTCCTTAGGTGATAACGACGAAAAGTAGATTTCTCCAAACTTTAGTATGTTATAGAAGCATATAATGATATTCTCTCACATCTTAATCAAAATTGAAAAGATAAATTAAAATGTTAAGAAAGTAGGTTTACAATTTTGGAAACTACAATTATTATCTCGGAAGAGGAAGACGTCATTTTTAAAATTAACCTTTCTTTTATGAAAAACAAAACTTAGAGTATCACAACATGATAGAGAAATTTAGAATTATTAGTTCAAATTTAATTTTGAAGAAAAAAGAAAGTCATTCTCACTAGTTCAAGATAATTACTTTAGAAAAGACATTGTATGAAGAATATCACTCTAAATAATAGATTTCAATTCTTTTAAAATAAGACTTTAAGGAAAGTCACATTCTCAAGTTGCGTGTGTATATATATAGTACCAAACCATATATATAGTACCAAACCATAAAATCGACATTCTCAAGAGCAGAGGGGAAAAAATGTAAAGGATCCCAAAGAGATTTACACAGCTGTAGTCCGCACAATACTAGTCGGAGGGAGAGGAGAAAAGCATATAAATAAAATCAGATAGATTAACGGAAATAAAAGAAAACCAGAACGGCGGTAGTCCGCACTGAACTGGCTAGGGGTAGAGAGAGAAAAATAGGAAAAACATTGAAAACCTTTATTGTTCTGAGCAATACAAATAGATTTTGGAGAAAGGAAGAAAGAAAAAGCTTACAAACTGAAAGGCCTTCTCTCTAACTTCTCTCTATAATGTTTTAGTAAATAAAAGGGTGTCTCACAACATGGTCAAGCACTCCTTTTATAACCATAAATTTTACTGTTTCAACAGTACCGGTATCATGACTGGAACTGTGGCTACAGTGTCGGTTATTAATCTTTTGCTAGGTTGATTCCGATATAGTCATCTTCATTCTGAAACATGTCATCTGAAGAGGCTGCCGAGGCTGAAGAGCTTGATAATGATTTCTTCGAGGAGGTTCCTTAATCATCTTTTAACAGCTTGAGAATATTCTGCAAATTTTCTGCAAAACTTTCTTTAGATTTTGAAGCTGCTAAGGCAGTAGTAATTTGTGCTTTCTGGTTGAGGAACTGAGAAGTTTCTGGATCTGCTATTTTCAGAAATTCTGAATTTGCTACAAACCATTTACGAACTTCTTCCGGACTTGCCTTAGAAGCATCAAATTGAACCCACCACTTTACATAAGAATTCCTTTGTAATATTGGTAGTCTGTTTGGATGTTCTTTCTTTCCGAACTTATATTGCCATGAGAATACCCATGCTAAGGAAAATTCGAAGTAGAACTTCAATTCTGCAGGAGTCATTGAATCCTGGTCGTATTTGGTTTTAAACAATTTAAATCCTTCTTTTGCTGGGGAGGGAAGGATTTCTTCGATTGGTCCACAAAAGTCCCACCTTTGGAGGAACCAATTTGGAAAATTATACTTGTTATTTCTTTTGAAATAAATTAGCCATGAATGGCGATAGGTTTTATTTTGATACCAGAACACCCTGGTCCAAGCATTAATATAATTCCAATAGTTATACCCAATGGGGTCAAAATTTTCAGAAAATTTTTTAAAAACATTTGGGTTTTTGCCATATTGGCTAGGAGTTAAAACCTTTAAAATTTGAAATGTTGAATGAGTAAAATTTGAGGAATCTTTTGGATCCCTATAATGTTTGATTGCTACAGAATCTGTATCAACCAAAACAAACTCATAAAATTGTCTGGTTTTATTGCAAGCTGATGGTCTGAAATGAAAACCTTTAGGAAAAATTTTGGCAGTTATTTTGTTTGGGTTGTTATCCCAATACTCTGGTTCCAATTGGACAATTGACGAAAACTTGTTTTTTGCTATATAATGATTTTAATCTTTTGAAACAGGTTTTTGGGTTGATTGGGTTTGGAGTTCTTGACTCATTCTTGGGTTGCAGATTGTTTTGTGGTTTTTTAGGTTTTTAATAAGGAGAGCTAGGTCAAGATTCTCTCCTTCTTGTTCTTCATTTGAGACAATGTCTGCCCAAGTTTTCTTGGGAAGTGTAGTTAGTCCTTGATCTTGAAGAGCTAACAACGTTTGGATTGGGATGGCATAATCTAGTTTGGTTTGTTTGGCTGTTTGGTTTGAAGAGGTTGGTTGGGTTGATGACCCAATGACTTCTTTTGATTTTTTTTGGATTGATGACCCAGATTGGGTTGATGACCCAGTTTGTTTTGGGGTCTGTGACCCTGATGATTTATTTGGGCCAGATATGGCTAGTTTTATACCTCGGCTTCTTGCCGAAGCTAATACTGCCTTTTTAGGCATGTTCGTCAGCTACTTTTTCCCTGCAAGTATTCACGAGTGAGGTAATCAGGGAGAGAATTCGAGGTGCCTCTGAGATATTCTATTTCAAAATCAAAAACACTTAAAATTGCTTGCCATCTTGCAAAAATTTGTTTTGATGCTAAGTTTTTAACATCTTTTTGTAAAATGTCTTTTGCAGATTTACAATCGACACAAATTAAAAAATTTTGGTTAAGCAAATCAGATTGAAATTTTGAAACACAAAGAACAATTGCTAAAATTTCTTTCTTAACAGTCGAATAATTCTGCTGTGCAGGATTCCAATGTTTAGAAGTATAAGCAATTACTTGTTCTTTTTTATCAATCCTTTGTTTAAGAATACCTCCATATCCTAAATCAGAAGCATCTGTTTCAACAATTTTGAAAGCTTGGGGGATTGGTAAATAAAGACAAGGTAGTTCTTTGACCAAGGTTTTGACTTTTCGGACAGCTTGAGTATGTTCAACTGTCCAAGAGGGAGGAGTTTTTTTAAGACGATCATGCAAAGGTTTGATTATGTTATTGAGATTTGGAATAAAATCCCCTACATAATTAAGACAGCCTAAGAACCTTTGGAGTTGGGTTTTATCAATTATCTAATCTGGAAATTTATCTGCAAATTCTATTGCCCTATCAATAGGAATAATTTTTCCTTGGAAAATCATGTGACCAAGAAAACGAATTTTTGTTTGGAAAAGGTTGATCTTTGATTTAGATACAGCTAAGCCATTCTGTTGAATAATGTTAATAAAGATATTAACATGCTTAAAATGCTGATCTATGGATTGAGAAAATATTAACACATCATCAATGTAAACAATTGTGAAATTGGAGTACGAATTGAAGATATCATTCATTATTTTTTGAAATTCAGATGGTGCATTTTTAAGTCCAAATGGCATAACGTTCCACTCGTATTGCCCAAAAGGAACAGTAAATGCAGTTTTGTATCGATCTTTTTCTTGGATCTGTATTTGCCAAAATCCAGACTTCATGTCAAATTTAGAAAAGATTTTAGCAGAATGGAGCCTATTAAGAAGATCTTTTTTGTTTGGAATAGGATATCTAATCCATTTTAGGGCTTGATTTAGGGGTTTATAGTTAATAACTAACCTTGGAGTACCCCTTTCTTGTTCAGCTTGTTTGTTAACATAAAAAGCTGCACAGGACCAAGGGCTCTTGCTTGGTCTTATGAGTTTTTTATTTAAAAGATCTTTGATCTCTGTTTGACAATGGAGAAGAAGTTCTTCATTCATTTGAATTGGTCTAGCTTTAATTGGTATTTGAGTGTCTCTGAAATCTTGTTCATAGGGTAAGTCAACTATATGTTTTTTCCTAGACCAAAAGTTATTTGGTAGGTTAGAACAAATGGTTGACTCAATTGAGTGGAGCACTCCTTTGATTTTTTGTTGAATTTGGGGCAAGTTTAATTGGGAATCAATATTTTTAAAAGAAATTTCTTCTTTCAAAAAATTGATTTGATTTGATTTTTGTTGAATAAGATTGATTTGTTTGGTGATAGGTTTTCTAATAAATCTAAATATTATAGATTTACCATTGTGCTTGGTCGAGATTCCTTCTTCAGATATCTCTAAAGGGAACAATGCTTTAATAAAGGGTGTCCCTAAAATAACTTCATTTTTAAGGTCTTTGACTAGCAAAAATGGAGTTTCTATTCGATAATCTTGGTTTCCTATAATTGCACTAGATAATTTGTATTTGATTTGCAATTTAGAACTATTAGCTGTGCTAAGTCTTTCAGATGTTTTTTCAAAGTACCTAGTAGGGATTAATCCTTCTAGGATACAATTTGAATCTGCACCTGTGTCAAACAGAGCAATAGTTTCTAAGACAAAGTCTTCAACTATTATCTTAATATTGATGAAGAATTTTTGTATTGTCAAATGACTAATAAGTCCCAGAAAGTCTCTGATTTCTTCTTTGTTTTCTAATTTTGTTTCAGGAATTTCTTCTTGATCAAAATTTACTTCTAAATTGGATAATATTGCATTGTAAATTGTTTGTTGTTCTTTGATTTCTTTGATCTCTTTTTTGATATTGTGGATTTCCATTTGGAGAACCTGAATGGTTACTGGTTTAGAGGTAGATTTTTCTAACCTTTTGAAAATAGGTTTAAGATCATATCTATTTGTGACTAGTAAGTTCTTCCTAGAAGTTTGTTCTAGGGTTTGTTTGAGCTTATTCAAAAGTTCTTTTTTCATTGGGATCCGGAATAGAATTAATTACTTCAAATAAGAGATCTTGCTCTTTTGTTAAAACATTCACAGTTGGAATGTTATCATTGTCAGAGGATGATTCTTGTTCATCCTCTTGAATTTCATTGAGATTTTCTTCAGAGAGTTCTGGATCAGATTCTTCTTCCGAAGTTTCAGCTAGAAGATTGTTTATCTTTTCTTCCAATTTTGGTTCTAGATTGAGGTTGCTTAATTTTCTTTTGAGTCTGCGGTATTTACTGGTATGACCTGGTTTCCTACAATTGTAGCAAATAATGCTTTTTGTTGTTGGTGGTCTAGTTTGTGTTTTGCTTTCTTTAGATTGAAATGGTTTCCTAGACCTACGGAATTTTGGTTTACTATTCTTAGGTCTAGTACTTGGAAATTGTTCTTGTTTGACAACTTTCCTAGTTTTCTTTGTAGAGCATCTTGGTATACCAAACTGCTCACAAAACGTTCCGAGTTGTTAACACTCAATTTCGTCCGGGTAAATAAATTTATTTTCAAAAAAAATTAAAAAAATTAAAAAAATGTGAAACATTATTTTCTTCAAAGATTTTCAAACTTTAATTTTAGAAAAAAAAAGAAATGAAAAAAAAAAGAAAAAAAAGGAATAAAGAGCGAAGAGCCCAATTTGTTATTAATTATCACACTCCTTCTCATGAGCCCAACAACTCAACCTGCTTTCTACCCTTGTTCCTGGAAGAGAAATTAGTGATATGATTCTAATAATGAGAAGAAATATTTCTTCAAATGTTATAATCAATATTACTAATTGGGATTGATTTTGTGCTCTGATTTGTTAATGGTTAGAATCAATATTACTAATTTGGGATTGATTTTGTGCTCTGATTTACTATGATTTGATTCCCATACTGTGTTGCTATCATAACCACCGATCGAAAAAAAAATTCTCTACACTTCTCTAATTCTTTCCCCTCATCACTCTCACATACACCCCTCCTCTTTTATCCCTCTTAAAAAAACATATTGGAAGAGGTAGGAAAAATAAGAAGATAGTTATAATGTGGGGAACAAAAGATTGATAAAGAAGAGGAGGAACTCGAAAGTTTAAGAGGTATGTCAGTGCCAAATTTTTTCATTTACTCATTCCCAAATTTTCACTATATTTTGTTTTAATATTATACGTTTTTTCACCTACTTTTGGGTTTTGTTTTGTCTTATTCTAAAAATCATAACAAAAAATAGTTTTTCTCATTTCTATAGTGTTTGTCTAACAC
>Ga0209589_1010525_pt1 | contig 13440 bp, 9 predicted proteins | sample CowpeawhiteBW_FD_187525 | JGI IMG/M metagenome (GOLD analysis project Ga0209589, IMG submission 187525) | Root nodule microbial communities of legume samples collected from California USA - Cow pea white BW (SPAdes) (version 2) | ecosystem: Host-associated > Plants > Roots > Nodule | place: USA...
ATAAAAGAAATAAAAAATAAAAAATTTAATTTTTATTAATTTCTAATATATATTACCTACAATTTAAAAAATTTTAAAAATTTTAAATATATATTTATATTATATATATATATATATATATATATATATATATATATATATATATATAAAATTCAAAATTTTGGGGGGCCAGGGCCCCTCCCTGCCCCCAAAAAGCTCCGCCCTTGGTCAGAATGTTTTTTACTAATATATATATATATATATATATATATATATATATATATATATATATATATATATATATATATATGAGAGTATTTTTGTGAATTAAAGTTTCATGGGTACGAGTATCTACGAGTACGGATACTATGATACCCGTACTCGCCTCGTTAACATGCGAGTATCCAAAATACCCGTACCCGCGGGTAGTGGATATCCATTTTTAATATCCGTTTTCTACCCGTTGCGGGTTTTATGAGCGGATACCCGCGGATACGAGTTTTTTTGACTTTTCTAGCAGGGATATGTACATCCTCATACCTAGGGATGGCAAAAATACCTGCGCCCGCGGATATCCGCGGATAAAATCTGCGACGGATAGTTACTACCCGCGGGTAGCGGGTAGCAGGTATTTTAATACCCGCTTATAAACGAGTCGGGTACGGGTATCATACTATCCGTATCCGTGGATACCCGTTACCCGCAAAAAATTAAAATTAAAATTTAATTTATATTTTATTAAGTTAAATTTAATTAAAATCAAAATTAACAGTATATTTTATTATGTCAAATTTAATTATAATTATTATTTTATTTTATTTTTATAATTTTATATTAAAAAATTTATAAAATATATTTTTTTTAAATATTTGCGGGTATCGGGTATCCACGGATACCCGCAGGTTTTAAAAATTTCTGCGGATATTTTTTAAGCGGATACCCGGCGGGTAAACGGACGGGTAGCGAGCATATTCTTTTTTGACGGGTCGAGTTGCGGGTAGGCACTATCCGTGCCCGACCCGACCCGTTGCCATCCCTACTCATACCCATCCCCATACCTAATTGAAAAGGTCAGGGATTCCCCATACTGATACTTAATTAATGCGACGATTTCCTGTACAAAATATTTTTAGTACTTGAAGAAAGTATTAAAGAAAAAAACAATTAAAAAAATTAACTTGCAGACAAATTATTGTATGTCAAAATAAAAAAAAAACTATAGATTAATAAAAGAAAAAGAAATAATGGAAATCATATATTATATGCAATAACAATTGAAAAAAATGTTCATAAATCACTCCAAGAATAATTAATAAAATATTTTATTTAAATACATAAAATTAAATGAATTTTACAAACTTAAAATAAATTTAGGAACAAAGGAAAAAAAACTTTATATATATATATATATATATATATATATATATATATATATATATATATATATATATATATATATATAGTTATGTCTTTGATAAATAAACAATTTTAATAATTGAATTATATTTTTAATCTTTTCTCAATATAGAAATAAAAATTTAACTTAAATTATAATTTAATATACTGTACACACCTATAACACAATTGTCTTATTTTTAACTTTTACAATATATTTTAAGTATGATAAAATGCTTCAAAGCATAATCTATCTTTATTATTGGAATCTGCATACAAAAGGTAGGAATTCGAAAACGAAGATGAGATGTGACGTCCTGTGTAAAAAAAACGTGATAGTTAATGGAAAAGTCACGTTGACTAGTGGAGAAGCTCCTTGTCTCGTGTTTAAACACTCCACAGCTACTTTCCAAATTTAATTTGATGTCGTCCTCCCCGACGACTTATTCTTATTTCATAAAAAAAAATTTAAATGAACCAAATTTCAAATAATTGGACTTGATATAGTATAATGTATTTTTAATGCTCAGCAGAAGAAAGCACCAAAAAAATTAATAGAGAATCTGGATTCGATATTCATACATACGTATTTTAATTGTTACGAATAATCAAACTGAATCTAATCATTTAGAGCTAAACGAATTCATCAAACAAGTCTTATATTGAAAATAGAACAATTAGTAATAAAATATTTATAAATAAGGTTTAATTACTTTTTTTATTATGTTTTCCTCTAGTTTTAAGTGACTCTTCCAATTTTTTTATTTATTTTTAATTTAATCTCAATTTGTGAAAAATTGATGCAATTTAGTATTTTTTGGTTAAATTTCTTAAAGTTGATTGAAGATTTTTCTTTAAAATTGAGACTAGAATTATGTTAATTACACAAACAAAACAAATCATCCTTATTAACAACTTCAATTTTAATGAAAAATGGTTGATCTGTCTAAACAAATTTAACGAAAATAATCATATTATAACATTAAAAAAACTAGATCAAAATGAAAATAAAAAAACATGGAAGACCAACTTAATATTTTGGTTAAATTATTCTTTTAGTCCTTGTTTTTGTCAAGAAGTTTCATATTGGTCTTTCAGTTTTTTTTTGTCTCAATTTAATTCTGTTTCTTTTTTTAAATGAGTCTTCTCAGTTTGACTAAACAGTGTTAAAGTCAATGTCATGTATCAATTTGTGATTATTTTTTTTTTAATTTTACATTTATCACTTTATATTTGTGTCATGCGTCAAGAAATCTCAATTTGGTTCCTATATTTGTTTTATTAGTTTAAATTTAGTGCCAAGTATTGTAAAAAAAGAGCAATATTGACCTCCTTAAATTGAGACTCAATTGAATTTATGTATAAATTTTTGGTGATATTCTTACTAAAATTAATATTTTTATTAAATATCTCTGAAAATATTTTTAAATTAACTTTAAAATCTATAGTTTGAAATCGTATTAGTTAGGATTTGAGTGTGGTTATTAAATCTAATGTGAAACGAAACACAAATCATGCAACCAAAAAATACATGAACAAATTATAATTAATAAGTTGAATGGTAGAATTCTCAAGATTCAAGTATTAACTTCATATCAATTCACCCATATGAGTTATTATAAATATTTCGTATAGATTTTAAAGTTTGTTTAAAAATATTTGTACAAATATTTAATAAAAATGTCAATTTTAGTAAGAATATCAGCATAAGATTTATACAAAAAGTAAATTGACTCTCAATTTAAAAAGGAACAATATTGCTTCATTTTTATAAAAATTGGGACTAAATTTAATTAAAAACAAATATAGAGACTAAATTGAAACTTCTTGACATGGGACACAACTATGAAGTGACATGTGTAAAAAAAACTATAAATTGACACGTGGCATTGATGTTAACATTGTTTGGTTAAACTAACGGAGAAGATGAAATTGAATCACTTTAAAAAAACTAGGGCCAAATTGTGACAAAATGTAAGACCCGAGAAATTTAATTAATTAAATAAATAATTAATTAATAAATGTGGGTAGTGGGAGCCTTTATGACATTAGTTATTGATTGATATGACGTGGAAAAGTACTAATTCAAATGGTTGAGAGTACTTTCTTGTTGTGAAAGGACTTGGGTTTGAGTTCTATGTATGCCAATTATGTGCTATTTAATTTCTTATTATTTTAATAATGTGTTGGACCATGATGAGTGATAATATAATCCTATATTTATAGGAATTATCAGGAAACATGAATAGGTTGAATGGTTGTGCATTGAGTTACATTAGCATGGTTATGGGTTTGAATCTTGGTAAACCCAAAATTAAACTCTCTTTTTGCTAATTTTCTTTTTGGCTGGGATGGGAAAGGTCATAGAAACCCTAGCCGTCAGAGGATAGCTGGGAGGACTGCGTAAGTGATCATGAAACAACCATTGAATGACCATTAGGCTAAGGTTAATGCCAATTTTCGTTTTTGGCCATTAACCACAATTAAGACCCAAATTAAAAGGGCAAATTAAGGCAAAGAGAAGGCAAGAACTCACAAGTTAAGCGAAAGGAAACCAGGTTAGGGGAGCTTTACTCGTTAATTTGTGTGCTTAGATTAATTGCATGATGAATAAGTTGTTTATGCATGATTACCTTGCTGTTCATGTTAAAATTTGGGTTCCTGGAATTGTTCCAGACACCGCCTGGCGGGTGATGAACTCCTGCCAAGCTAATTCTGGGTTCCTGAAGAGGAATCGCCTGGTGGCCAGGACCCTGTCCGCCAGGCGACGCAAGCCTGCAACCTATTTTTTGGGTTTTTCTTGATGAACTGCCTAGCGGTGATGAACACCCGCCTGGCGACATGAGTCGAATTGACTCGATCTTGATATTTTTCGTGTTTTGGGGGGATTCTGATCGGAGAGAAATCAAGTCCTAATTATTTGTTAATGATTAGGCGTGTTACATTGTTTAATTACGTGTAGTTAAAGGTTAAATTGGATGAAATTGCATGAACATAGCTCTAGGGTTGGGAAATTTGGAAATCTTGAGTTTGAGGAAAATTACGTGAGCAATAGGATATTAATAATGTGTAGTGGAAGCATAAGACATTAAGAGTATTCATAGGCATATGATAGAAGCACATTGGGTGGAAGAAATTGATGGACTAATATGAAAGGAAAAGGTTAGAGTTCGTAAGTGTAGGGAAGAATTCTGGTTTTCCAGAATTTGATTGCACCGCCTAGTGACAGGCTATGTGCCGCTAGGCGCCATCGCAGAATTTAAGATCTTGGAATTTAATTTAGGTTTGATTTGCTTTGGAGACAAAGGGATGCAAAGAAGGTATAAAGTAGGTTGGTTGAATCAGTACTGGAAATTAATGTTGCACTAACTAAGGTGGTGTTAGGTATTCTGATTTATTGCTTAAGTTTTCAGTGCATTAAAGGATATGGGGCTGAGGTCATGGCCTAATAAGTTAATACTTAGTAATTCAGATTTAATGGTTGTGGCCGGCTTGGACTGTATTAATTAAACCTATTGTGGTATCTTGGATTGGGTCATAGTTCATAACTAGGCAGTGGCGAGGTGAAGGTAAAATTATGGGTTGTAATGTATGACTGTAGTACTCAATTTAGCAAGCTAAGTTGAAGGGAAAGGGTTAGAAATTTGAAAAAGCACTAAGACATTTTAAACCAAATCTCTTGATGTACTAGTATAGCACCTGAAAGTGCAATGCGCCTGGCGACTCGTAAGCAGCGCCAGGCAATATTGGTGAGGCAAAAGTAGTTTGCTTGCTTTGAATGTGCGTGGTCTACAAGGCTTTGGTGATATCTCAAAGGTCGGCTTGCTAGTGTTCCTTGAGTTGTGGCTCGAAACGTATCCCTTGAGTTGTGGCTCAGAATGGCATCTCTTAAGTTGTGGCTCGGGATGGCAGATGAACACAAGGAACTCTTGAGTTGTGGCTCGGGTTAGCCAGTGTTGCTGGTGTGAGTGTACGCGTTGTGGCGTGCATAGATGGGTCCAATTAGATTGCCCTCCTCAATACAAAGCTGACGAGTTTGGTAGTCTTGGGACGTTACGAATGTTATTCGTATTGGGAACTCCACCTGGCATTACAAAATGTGGTTCGTAGCATGGTTTCCTACACGTGCTCTACCAATTGTGGCTGGTAAGTGTCGTGGTAAGACATCTTGAGGTACTCATCAGAAGACGTAGAACACGGTTAACATGGTGGTGGCTGTGTGGTGTGGAATCAAAGGATGGATTTCCTTTGGTATACTTGTATTGATATATAAATGTATTATATATATGATTGTTAAATTGTTAGCTCACCCTATCTGCTTGTATTTGGCGATGATCGTGTACGCAGTACATGGAACAGATGATGTTTCAGGTGGATCTGGTGAGGCCTAGAGATGGAGCGAGGATAGATCGGGATTTATCGGCATTTTATGATTGTAATATATTGTGATTAAATTGTAAACTTTATCAGACATGGATATTTTATGTGGCTTTTTATGAGTATGAATTTATGTTTATTTACAGTGTAATAAGTTTTTTAATTTCACGCGTTTTTGGGAAATGATGTTTTAATAAATGATGCTGACATATTATTTCTCTATTTTATTATTTAAATTCGTAATATCCGGTTGGGATGTTAATAAAAAAAACTAGAACCAAATTGAGACAAAAAAAACTAGAAGACTAATTTGAAACTTCTTGACAAAAATAAGGATCAAGAGAGTAATTTAACCTTTAATCTATTAAAAACTCATTTAATAGATTAAAAGACAATAATCAGACCGTAGACATCGATATAATGTGAAATTGTCTTCACTTGAGCTCCAATATTCAAGCTTTAAGATTTTCATGTGATAGACAAATTTAGTACACACTCCAAGCTTTGATCAACACACACATCTTCACATCTTTATATCTTCATTAATTAACCACGTCATTATGCAATATCTTTATCATGTCACTATGCAATATCTTCATCAAATCTTCAAGTATTACATCGTTTATGCTAACAAGTAACTTAATGCCTGGTTCGAGGGTTTTGTTTATGGTACTGTCTAAGTAACTCAGTGCCTCGTTTAAAGGCATTTGTTTATGTTTCCATCTGGATAACTTGGTGCCTCGCTTGATGGTTTTTCTTTATGTTACTCTCTAAGTAACTTGATTCCTTGTCTGGGGGCTTCACTTATGTTATTGTCTAAGTAACCTAGTGCCTTGTTTGAGGGCTTTCGTTTACGTTACCTTCTAGATAACTTGGTGCCTTGTTTGAGGGCTTTTCTTCTGTTATTGTCTAAGTAACTTGGTGCCTCGTTTAAGGGCTTTCATTTCTTACCATTTAGTTCATGGAACCTCTCCATGAAATTTCTGAAGGTCTCGTTCTTTCCTTGCTTTATGTACTTTAGGGAGTTCGATGTTGTTGGGACTACCTTACGATTGACAAACCAAGCTTTAAACATTGTACTCAAAGTATTGAAAGAGTCTACCGAGTTGGGAAGCAGAGCATAGTACCAATCTAGAGCTCAAGCGTATAGAGTGGTTGGATATAACCAACAATATACCATTTTTTTAAAATTAACTTTTTTGTTCAGTGTTTTGATGAAACCATATCCAATTTGATTGCTCTTGGGAAAACCGTTGTCGAATGAACCAGAAAGATTTGAAAGATAATAAACTATTTAGTCTATAAAGTTTTGGAATTCTTCAACCACAAGGATTCCTCCAGGTACATAAAAAGGCAGAAGACATTAGTTTTGTCGAATTCTAATGTAGATCAATGTACTTTGAAGAATCATAACTTTGGTAGGAACTTCAATTTTTGTCATCCCAAGCATGTTGGAAAGCTAAGGAAATCTATCATCTTATGACAAATCACTACAAGAAAATATCTCGTTAACAACAAATTTTAGTGACCAAAATTTGTCAATCACTAGTGTGCCCTCCCAGATGGAGAAGATCTCCAATAAATCGAGGTATTCAATAGGCCAAGGAATCAGATGAAAATTCAAGTCAGAAATCACGTCTCCACATAGCCGAGGTCATCTTAAGAATCCAGAATGATGTCTCCACAAAGCCGAGGTCATTGCAAGAAGCCAAAAGGATGTCTCCCTAGGACTGACACCATTGAGGGTAGTTGGTTGATGGTTCAAGATTTGCGAGGATGTCACCCTAGGACCGACCTCCCTATAGCTAAGATTTAGAGGAGAATATTTGAGTATATAAAGGAGAATCTTGGAGAAAAATCTCATCTACATTTGATGAATATAACCCATATTAGGAAATATTATTGTTGTTATTTACTAATTATCTTTTGATTAGATTATTTGAGAATACTTGATTATGTATATCTACAAAAATTGTACCTGACTTGCTTATAAATAAGAGTGTTACTCCCAAGGTCAGGGGGAATTATTTTGGCCTAAGTGAGTCATTAGCTAAGGTTAAAATACTTCTTTCTTTTTGTCTTCGGTCTAAGGTTATTTTAGACCTTTTTTGACTGAAACAACTATAGTGATCAATTTAGATACTAATTTACAAAATAAAAATTATTGGTTACTAAAATAATCACTATTGTGAATAAAAAATTATAATTGATTGCTAAATTGGTCACTAATTAATTAGAGACTAATTTAGAAACAAATTCCTTTGGTAGCAAAAACCTAAGTAGCTAATGTTTAGTGACCAATTTCCTTTGGTAGCTAAACCTTAGTAGTTAAATTTTAGAAACCAATTTAAAGACTGTTTTGGCTTACATTTTGTCAAGTTGACCGAGGCTAGATCGATTTCTCATATTGATCTACCAACACCAATCCGAGCTAACTACGATAGAACAAAGTGTATTGGAATTCTTTGTTCCCCTCAAAGATGCTCACTTCTTTCTCTTTTCCTTTTCTCCCTTTTTCGTCCCTTCTCTCTAGCACTTTCGTTCCCTCTCTTATACTTGGGTTGTTGTTAGTTCGTTACCAACCACACTGGGATCGCATATTGGTGGGAGATATGGTGCCTGATGTGGTATCGATCTTTTAGGGAGACATGATCGTTGATACTCTGACGTTTCTGGCGTGGTATCGATCCTCCAGGGCCACATGTAGTGGCAGTCCTTTTAAGGGATCGTGGGGAGCCACGACTTCCCCAATGTTTTTTATTTATATATATTTTAAAAATATATTTATATCTTATTTTATTATTTATATAAATCTAGTTTAAAAAAGCTTTCCAAAAATTGAAAACTATGTATTTTTTCTTTTTTGTTATTTTTTGTTCTCTTTTATTTGCTTTCTCTCTTCTCTGTACCTTTCTTTCTCACATCTTCTTTCTATCTCAATTTTCATCCTCAATCTCTCACCATTTTCAAAATCAAATTGCATTAAGACGAAATTAAGGAGCTAAGGAATATTTTGGACCGAACAATTTTTTCTTTTGAGTAGGTTGATTTTTTACCCCTTTTTTGTTTGAAGCAATATGTTTTCCTCTTGTATGTGACGTTTCTACATTATAGGAAGATCTCTATTTGTTATAGATAATAAAAACATGATCTAATTATTGATTGAACTCTTCTTTATGTATATGGAGTTATTTTAGGTTTTGAAGTTGTGTAAGGGAAGAGCAGTATTATGAATCTATTCAAGGTAAGGGAAGCTAATCATTTAGAAGTTGTTAATTTTCTTAAAATATTGACTTTTGGTTTTGAGATTTAGGTTGGGGTATCCATAGTTTTTTCTTTTGCTAGATAGGTGAGAGGTGACAAATTCATATTAGAAAAATTATGATAAAGAATAAAAAAATGATTTTTCTTTACAAGAGGAAGACTTGTGATGAAGATGAAAAAAATGTATCTATGTCAACTAAACTTGAGAAACTTTGTGAGAATACAATAATTGAAGAAAATGAAAAAAAAAAAACTCTCTAAAGTTCCTAGAGTTACATATAATAAATTTGAAAATTCTTTAGAACGTGATTCGTGATTCGGGGATACATTCTCAAATTTGGGAATACCCAATCAAATTGAAGAGGTACGAATGACTTATATAAAATGAGATTCATATCATGACTCTTCCCATTTCTATAGCTACAACCGAAAGATATTTTTCTACAATGAAAATAATCAAGAATAAGTTGAGAAATAAGATGGAGGCTAAATTCTTAACAAGTAGTATGATAATTTGTATTGAAAGGGATATTGCAACAATCTTTAGTTTTGATTTAATTATTGAAGATTTTAAGTCATTAAATAGCGTAGAACAACACTATGACTAAAGGTGATTTTTTTCTTTTTTTAATATGTTATTGTTGATGATAAACTTTATGTTTCACTTTCATATATATTATTGTCATATTTTGTTGGATTCTACCATCATATGTGTTTGTTTTTAGTAGAGAAAATGATGAGAGGAAATGAAACTTTTTTTTAATTAGAAAAAATAATTTATAAATAAAAAATATAACTTGGCCCCCCTTGAATTTTTGTCCAAGTTTCACTGACCACGTGACTTAGTTTCTCCCTTAGGATGGGTTGGATCGATTATATCTCGTAATTGGGCTAAAGCTATTCAGGATGGACCTTATGTCGAATATGTGTCGGGATGATTTTGGTTGGAGGCCTAGCTCATGACGTCTTGGGCGCGCTAGGGTATTACAGAGACCAATTATAATTTTTTATTTATAATAGTGACTATTTTTTCTAACCAATAATTTTTTATTTTGTAAATTGATCATTATAATAAGAAACAATTTTTGGTCACTAAAATTGATTATTAATAAGATATTTTCTTGTAGTGTATGATTCATTATCTCTTTGATATAAAAATATAAGATTTTTAATTACTATAAAGTTCAAGTATGTATATATAGAAAAGTTCCAATAAAAAGACAGCAGTGAACAATACATAATATATATATATATATATATATATATATATATATATATATATATATATATATATATATATCCATAAAATTTTAGTTTAAAAATGATGTCATCTGTTTATGACTTAAGCCAGAATGGTTTCACAAATATGTGCAAAGTTATTGAGATGTGGTAAATTCAGTATATCACTTATGATATGTTTGAATGCAAACTTTTTTTTTATTTGGTCAATTGATTATCTCTTTCTTTTCTTGGAATTATATACTTATTATGGTACATATTTTGCATTCCAAGGTGGTATTGTTGATACTTTGGATTTTGCTAAATTACAACGAGAAGTGATAATATATATAGCCATTTGTTTTATAATTGAGTTTTATGAGAAAATATAAGGAAATATATAATTATGTGAATTTTATGAGAAAATGAGAGACCAATCAGGATGATGAAAATAATGAACGTACTAAAAATAGTGATATTTGATCTTTTATTCTTTAACTATACATTACTCTGATCTAACTTTTGTTTATTTTTAGTTAAACTACTGTTTTGGTTCTTCTATTTGTCACGTAATATCAGTTTGGTCCTCAAGTTTATTTTGTCTCAATTTGGTTTTCCTTTTCTTAAAAATGATTCAATTTAAGAAAATGAGGACCAAATTGATACAAAAGAAAATTTGAGGACCAAATTGTTATTACTTGACAAATAGAAGGACAAAAAAATAATTTAACCTTTATTTTTTAAGAATAAAAAATTGTGGGTTAAAATACCTTTTTGGTTCCAATTTTCGTCAACTTTATTCAAATAGGTCCCAATTTTCGCGGGGTGCTCAAATAGGTCCTAATTTTTGTCAATGTGATTCAATTAGGTCCTAATTGGGTAACGCCATTTAAATTGATAATGCTTCACTGTACAATTGGCTTTTCTTTGCTACGTGTTCAATTACTAATCCTACGTGGTAGTGTTTCTTTATAATCAGGTGGTTAATTAGGGGGTTAAACATATTACGTTTTCAATTAAATGCAAATAATGAAAATTAAAAAATAAAGTGTTAGGGTTCATAAAAAGTCGAAGAAGCCATCTCGTGTGTGACCTTGCTCATGCTTGGAACGTTGAAGCTTTGTTGCAACTATGTCTCGGACCCAATCATCTTATTCATACTGTAATAACTGTGTGCAGCGTAGTGTTCCCTCTTCTCGCACCCAAGCTTTAAGACCCATTTGTGATTGTGGAGAAGTTGTAGTTTTGAGGACAGCAAGAACTCCGAGAAATATGGGTAGGAAGTTCTGGGGTTGTGCTAAGTACAAGGTAAGATTGATTTAATTGCTATTGTTCTGGGTATGTCAGATTTAATGAATCTTTTATCTATTTTTTGTTCATCAACAGCGCCAGAGTGAAGGTGGTGGTGTTTGCTGCAATTTTTTCAAATGGTGGTATGAAGACGTTGATGAAGAAAAAGAAGCTATTATTGTGAACCAAAACATGAAGATAGAAGATCTCGAGAATGTAGTTAGGGCTCTGAAAAAATGGTTTAATGTATTAGCAGTAGTGGTTTGTATTGTTGGGTTGATAAATGTGGTGATGTTGGCCTTGATGCTGAAAAATTGACAGAAAATGGTTGTAATTGTGAAGCTAATGATGTACGAACTTTCCAAAATTATGAATGAATTAAGTTATTTATGTTTAATCAGGTCCTTACTTATGTTAGTTATGTTCAATTAGGTCCCTATATTTGTTATTTATGTTCAATTAGGTCCCAAAATTTAAAAATGATGTTTAATTAGGTTCTATACTGGATAAACTTTTTCTGTTTAATAATGTTCCCAATAGACCAGATGACATTGTAACTAGTATAATAATATCAATAGTAATAAAATTGTAATTGATAAATAACCAAAATCCTGATAATTGAAATCAAACAAAATCCTCATAATTCAAATTAAACAAGTTGTTCTCCTTCACCATAATCCTGATTTATCCAACTTACAAAATGAAAAAGTCTATGATCCAAATGATCCAAAAATGGCTAATCAATTGTACAAAATAACAGCCATGAAAGTACAAAATTAAACACTAGATTACATGTACAGTAAAAGCTAGCTTAAGAAACATTAATTAACAAACACCAGATCTGGACCAAAATCTATGTATTAACAAACATTAATTATGATAAGTCAGTTTTTATATAAAATAGTATAAAATAAATGAGATTTCAATACAAACCTAAGTGGTATAGCAATGAGGTACTTGAAAGCATCATCATTCTCCTTTTTTATATCTTTCATTACCCTTTCCTAGGCCACAGGGTGCGTCACAGTTGCTGCCTTCCACATTAAGTTCTTCAACTTCTGACCAACAAAGCGTTTTCTGAAATTGGAGTACAGATGCCTCATACAAAATCGTTGCTCTGCACTAGGTAATAACTCTTGAATAGCAGGCAACAGACCCTGTTTCAAAGCAAAAATATGCAGAAAAATGAATACAACAGATGGCTAAAAAATGTTGAATATGAATAAAAATAATTCCATGAACAAATGCATACCTTTTTTTGATCGGACATAAATGTAGATGCCCCACATACTTCAGTTCCACCTAGATCATCCACTAGGATTTCCAAAAACCATTTCCAAGTCTCTTTGTTCTCTAGAGGAAGCATTTGGTCGTTAGCATCCCTCGCCACTACAATTAGAAACTTGCCCCCATATTTCCCTTTCAGGAAGCAACCATCTAACCCAATAAAGGGGCGACAAACCACAAAAGCATCTTTGCATGCTTTGAAACATGTGTAAAACCTACCAAATACTGACTCACCTTGCATTTCATCCACTTTCACTTTCACTATGCTACCAGGATTGCATCTCAGAATTTCATATGCATAGTCATGTATTCTTTGAAACTGTTCTTTGAATGACCCTTCCACTTGGTCTTGTCGCAACCGGAATCGCGACGGGAAGGCGAATCGAAAAAGAAAACGGGTTTAAAAGAGATTTGGAGTCGCCACCACAGTTATTTTCGGAAAACTATGGAAAACCATCAAAATAAGACAAGTCTGCGGAAAACCAAATTTTGGATCCGGGAGTCGGTTACGCGTAGGGAAGGTGTTAGCACCCTACAGCGCCCGCCCAAGGGCGGTACCTTTAATTAAAAATGCAAAGTCGATGTGATTTTTAAAATGTTAATTTTCCCCAAAAATAATAAGACAAAAAA
>Ga0209589_1010528_pt1 | contig 13438 bp, 10 predicted proteins | sample CowpeawhiteBW_FD_187525 | JGI IMG/M metagenome (GOLD analysis project Ga0209589, IMG submission 187525) | Root nodule microbial communities of legume samples collected from California USA - Cow pea white BW (SPAdes) (version 2) | ecosystem: Host-associated > Plants > Roots > Nodule | place: USA...
AAGGTACTTAGGTGTCATGGACTCAAATAATAGAGAGGGCAATATTCACTAAATCAAATGAATGAATGAATGGCTCAAGATTTTCCTATAAGAATGTTGAGATTCTTTACACTTTTTTTTTTTTTTTCAGATAGTAAAACTTGGTTCAGTAAAGCAGATGGTGGTTGGTGGCCACAGCTTGGATACTGATCATTCCATTTTGGTATGTCCCTTTTGGTTGACATGAAATTTGCTGGGGACAGGAATGGTTACAACTCGTCTCATTTCAAATTGGGGAACTGATAACCAAAACATTCTTGCAATCATGATCTTTTAGTGTTGACGCAGTTTTGCTATATGAATAAGGTATGACCTCCCCCAAGCGGTATTTTTGGCCTAAATTCCATATGCACCATCAGGAAGGGACAATGCTTGAAATGAATACTCTGAAATAATTAGGATGCAGAATCAGGTCCCAAAAGACAAGTGCAGACAACAAAGAAAAATATAACAAACAGAAAGAATAAAAATAATAAGGATAATCAATGTTCAGGGTGTGTCATGAATTCTGACAACTTGTACAAGAATGCAGTGAGAGAGGTCAACTTACTGGAATGCTTTGTAATTGTCCTTGTTCAGTGATCAGAACAGGAAGGCTTCTCCTTGCGGCAACTGGGATAGATTTTAACTTGGGGAGAGCTTGTTTTGCTGATAAACTGGCATAGTGTAAACATGGAGATGTTCTGTCCATTAGCTGCTTGGTTTCATTCACTGATTTAACCTCATATTGGATAAAGTTTTTAGAAAGTGGATATTTTGATAACTCAGCCAGATACAGCCAATCAGATTCAATCATTTGTCGCACCTTAAGTACTTTAGTATGACCAACTACACAAAAAGTGCAACAAAAGCTCCTGGCTTCCTCACTCAAATCCATTTCATAATCCACTAAACCAGAAAGTTCATCTTCATCAATTTTATTTTTCAAACTCCATGTGAGAATGAATCGATCCATAAAGTAATAAAATTTTCCTGGCTGAAGCGATTTTCTAAAAGGGGTAACAGTTTCACCTCCATGCTTTGATGCAGAGTCAGAAATGGTCTCAGTTGTAGACCTGAAGTAAGCAGTTTCTTGCTTCTGCAAAGCAAGAATATTATTGTAGGTTGATTCACTGATTATGTTTAACATTTTGGCTTCGGTCAAAATTGAAGTAGGATTCACATCCAAAAAGTGTACATCTGATGAATCAGGAACGAAGTGATTTGCAAATGAGTGATCATCCTCTATAATTTTTTCTAACTCATTGGCAGCACAATGCACTTCTTGTCCATAAGAGAGAGACCAGAAAAATTGCATCTTTAATGGCAAAGCACAATCATCAGCACAGCAGCAGACCAGAAGTCTAGACCCTCTAGAACCAGGATCTGGACAAAGGTAACAACCCGCTGCTGTGATAGAGTTCTACAAGATAATTGAAGACAAAATGAGAAGTAAAAAATGTTGAAATTAATTAGATATTTAGATAAACTTGTATGTTGTAAAGGAAATATTAGATAAACTTCTGTGATTTTGTTAGGAAAACAATTTGATGGAAGCAAATTTACCTTGCATGGAAATGTACGAATGTAGTCCATTAGCAATTTCATAGCACTGCCTCTGACTTGCCTTTGCCTTTGTGATACAAACTAAAACATGAAATTTGACAGCAATTACAAGTGTTATATATAAAAAAATAAGATTCAAAAATAAAATAATCATATGTAATATTAGAAGCACCTGTAAGACCAAGGAAAGAAATTTCATCAGGCATATGTCCTCAATTTTCAAAGGACAAAGAATCTGTAAATCAATAACAGCATAACCATGCTGCAAAATAAACCACGCAACGATCCCAACAAACATGTTATTAGTAAATTTCAGGGATATAAATTAATATAACTTAAGCAACAAAAAGACAAAGGGCTTCTATGTATTATTTTCCATAAATCAACATGATATTTAGCTATTCAATACTTAAATTCAAGTGTTATTCATATAAGCAATGAATGGAATAAGAAGTAAAGTGACACTCACATCCTTGATAATCACAGCATCACGTATCAAGTTATAGCCAATTTGATCAACATATGTGCGTGTTATTCTGCATGCAGAAATTATTGATTGAAGCTCAAACTTGAATTTAGCTGGAAATATTAAAAAAAAAAGTCATTTAGACAACTCAGCCTGTATTTTCCACATAAATCATGATTATAACACTTGATCTTCAAGACCATAATAAAATGTTAGTGGATATATCAACAACAACTCAATTTTCAGCATACAGAACAGATGAAAGAAATTAGTGCTGAATGTCAAAAAGACTCCTTATTGAAAGGAGTCTGTCATTAAACCACACATTCAAAGAAGTTTACAGAAGAAAGAAGTAGTGACTGAATATTACAGCCACATGGAGTCATTCTTAACAGAGACTGTCAGGTGGACAGTTACTTGAGATAGTAGGGGGCAATAGACAGATTGTAGATGTCTAGAAGGCAATAAATTATAATAAAGGGGGAGGTTGTATAATCAAGCATAGAAAGCAAAATTCATTTCCTCCCCTTTACTGCAAATACTGATAATTTTTCAATTGCACATGCACTATGTTGTTTATGAACCATGTTTACATAATTCAACCAGTTTGGGATGCACCAGAATGAGTGCTTTCCACCCAAAAGAGATGATTGCTAGAAGATCTTAACAAATTCTTAGAGTAACATTAAAGAAGTCATGAATCACATTAACAAAACTTACAAGATGATAAATTTTTCAGCACCATTCTTATCCTATTACGTGCATATAATGAGCTTTGATTAGTAGGGTCTTCCACCCAATCCTCACTACCTCCTTGGCATATCTGTACAAATGATTTTCATCATAATTATCAAGTATGATCATAAAAAGGGCAATGCATATAAAATTAATATCTAGAACCAACCTTGTACATATCTTCCTTTGAAAATTCGAGAAGAGGCCGCACAAGAAGAATGCCCTGGTTTACCTGAACTTCCTCGTCGGAATGAGTATATGTAGGGAAAATCTGGGAGGTAAAAGGCATGCCTGCAAGTCCAAGCACACCACTATTTCGAGAAAGCCTTAAAATAAATAACTCGGCCTGCATTGTTTCTCAACAATCACTACATGTCTAACATCTAGAGCAAGCCTTAAAAGGTTACAGGATAGTAAAATACCATTAGTCATTTCTCACTCAAAAAGTACTTATTTCATAAAAAATTGTCCTAGGTATTTGACCACATGCAGACTGTCTATGCCAAAAGATCAATAAATCACTTCATGATCAATCATAAATACCTAGATGTTGGAAAACCACCTTAACTGTGGTCAGTCATAGCCCGCCTTAGTGGTGGTCTCTTTGGGAGTTCCTTAATTGCAACCTACGGTGGGAATAGAGTTCCACACCAACTAGTAATATAGCTTTAATAGAACATATATAAGTTGGGTACAAACCTCAATAAGATGGTTTTATAGGGTTAAGTTATGTCCAAACCCAATGTTCTAAGACTAGAGTTCCTACATGTGACATGCAGTTTGAGAAAATGAAGAATAGCAGACACAAGTAAACATATAGTATCCTCAATCAAACCTGATCATCAGCATGATGTGCAATAAGCAATACCCCAATCTGGTGTTGGGCACAAACTTCTTGAAAGATTTTGTATCTAAAGTTCAACAAATTATAATCTGAAATTAGTATACTTTATCAAAGTTCCTAAGTTCCCAGAACAGATTTATAATACTTCTTCAAAAAAATAAACAGATGCAATAACCTCATTTCACGGGCAGCTTCCTGCAAGTGACCCTGTTTTGGTCTTCCTATTGGCCAATCACAGCAGGCGATCTCACACCTGATTCCTGAAATAAGTGTCTATGTTATGTTATGTCAGCCAAACTTATAGCTGGAAAAGTTCAAGACCTCGGGTAATGTTCCCACACTATGCATGCCATCTAAAATTTGTTATATCATTCTCTTCGTAAACCTCCAAAATTTTTGATAAAGACTCGTTTATTTATTTAATTTTTATAAAGAATGTCATTTAAAAATATTTTTCACAGACCATCACGTGAAAATCTAAGATGAAAAGATCCATATCCCATTCATGCAATCACAGATGAAGCAAACACATTTGGACAACGAACCCATTTTTGAAACTCGTTGAGAAACGACGTTGGCCTCCTCTTTGCTCTCTGCTCGAAGACCATGATCAACAATTATTGCCAGTAACCCATCTATGAGACCACCATTCTCGGTTGTGACAACATTAGCTCCAGCAGTTTTCCATCCAGCAGTTAACACACAGAGTGCCATACTGTCAGGGCCACCAGAGACTCCCAAAGCTGATAGGACAAAGGCATCATCATAACATCAAACAGTTAATATACAATGCAGTGAATTACAAGTCCATTGCATCATCAGCAAATTGAAAATAGTATAAATGCTTCAATCCCCTTTCAATTACTCAACATTCTACTTTTTAAGTTTGATGCTGACACAACAATTATAAAATGGGCACACACCAAGTCGAGCTAACAGCAAAATTTTTCAAAAAAGATTCATTTTTTCTGAATGATATAAGGTGTAAGACAAAGAGAAGCTGACCAATTCGGTGATGGGGTTTGAGACCAGCCATGGCCATTCGTCTGGCAAATGCTTCTGTGTATTTAGAAATGTCGATTGAACATTGGGAAGGGGAAGATGGGGAAGAAGACACGCTGAAGCAGCAAGCCAATGGCAGAAGATGATGATGCTGATGGTGCACAAGTTTAAAACCAAATGAAAGATTGAAACTTTTCGGTGGGATTTTGGAGATGGAAGCAAAGAGACCAGTGAGAGTTGGCGAAGATAGGATTAGCCCTCGCCCCATAGCCACTTTCTGTCACAACAAAAATCACTTCGCATTTTGTTTGACTATGAAACCAATGAAAATATTTTCCACAGAAATAAATAATTTAAGAATAGGTGCTTCCTTTATTTCTTAATTTCTTAGTCAACTGTATTTTTTTTAAGAAAATATTGTAATATTCCTCTTCTTTCTTATTTGTTTTATAGTATAATTTGTTTTTGTTTTATAGTATAAAGTAGTATCATTAGTATAACAAATATATACAGGTATAGGTTTCTTCAGACATGAGTTTTTTCAGACTGTGAACCCGCTAATAATCTTATACATAATTTATGATTTATCAGTATTTTAATTTCATTCAATGAAAACTAATTTAAAAATATCATTACCAAATAACCAGAAACCAGTCAAGTAATACAACTAATTTTGTTCATTACATGCATTTATGAATATTTATTTAAGCATTTAAGAGAATTTATTATACAATAGCTTACCTTTTATAAAAGTAAGTATGGATTTTTATTTTTCTTTTATTTAGATAAATTAAAGTCAACTCAGGTAACAAAAGTAAAAAAACTAAAATAATATGAAGAATATTTTGTTATGCTTTTAAAAAATATATTTCACTCTCTTATTTCATATAAAAATAAATCTTTAAACAAATTTTAAGATAATAAAAAATATTTAATTTTTTAATTAATCTAAATGACTTCAATTCCATTTTATACCAATTAAGAGGGAAGGTGCAAACTTCTCCCTTTTAAAAATATTTTTGAAATAGATAATATAATTTTTAATGTTTAAAAGTTTTTTGAGGAAAATATGAATAATTTCACTCTTTTTCAATACAAACATATTGTTATTGCATTTTAGTTACCTATATATATATATATAGATATTATATATTATTATATCCATGATTAATAATATATAATATATATGATTATATATGATTTAAAGATAATTAAAGTAGGATTTGAAAAAATGTAAAATAATCTTAATATTTAAAAAATTATGTAACTAATCTTAAAATAAAATAAAAAAAGTTTGAGAAATGGCTGATGAACAGAGTCTGAGAAAAGAAGATCCGAGAAAGAAAGAGGAAAGAAGCAACACTTTGACATGATTGAGACAAAGTGATACCAACATAACACAAACCAAACCAACCCAAACATCAACTTAGGCAGAAACACCTCTCTCTGTTTCATCTCTCTCTATCTCCAATGTAGGAGCAGAACTATGGCCACCATTCCTCACCAATGGAGTACCTTTTCACTCTCTTTCCTCATTCTCTCTGTTACTCTCTTCCAAAACCTAACCCCCAATTCCTCTCCTCCCCCTCCCAATTACATCGTTGCTTTCCGCAACTACGCCGCCGTTGACAGCCACCGCGCCTACCTGGAATCCGCCCTCCGCCCTGAGGGATGGCGCTGGATCCCGCGCCAGAACCCGGCGGCGCAGTTCCCAACTGATTTCGGGCTGGTGGCCATCGAGGATTCCGGGGTGTTGGACGAGATTCGGAAACTGGGGTCGGTTAAATACGTGAGCTTGGATGTGAGCTACAAGAGGGGTTTGATGACGACGGATCAGAGACGCAACAAGAAGGTTGGGGCGTTCGAGGATGGGACGAAGAAGCGCCCCGGGAAGATCTTTACTGCGATGTCGTTTTGCGAGGCCGAAGAAGATGAAAAAAGTGTTGGCAATCACAGCAGTTCCGTCAAGTGGGGGCGGGAATTAATGATGCAGGTTAAAATTTATGGTTTTCTGATGTTGGCTATTTGGGGGGAACGAGAAAGATTTAAACTTTGATTTGGTACCTTTGGTTATGGTTGTTGGATTATTTTGTCTATGTTGCGTTATAATCTGTTTGGGTGGAAACTCGAAATTACGAATGGAATGTGGAAGTTATCCTATTAGCTTCTTAGTAAACATGAAAATCACATTAGTGGATTCTCGACTTATCATCTAAATTCACATTGAACACCGTGATCCTAATTAACCTGATTTTGGGTAAATGTTCACCTATTTGGTCTAACGATGAATACCTGATTATGAGTTTAAAATTGATTTTGAGCTGAAGCTTGAATCAGCTTTAGGTAGCTTTTTCGATTTATAAAAACTTGTATATTTTAATACTAACTCGCTTTTATGATGAAAACATCTACACATAAATCACTCTACTTGAAAATCAATTTTAACATACAACATCAATTTTGTAGACATCACAGCTATATTTGGATTTATTAATTGAAAGTGTGCAGTTGCATGTTTTGTGGTTTTTGGGTTTTGGCAGAGATCACAAGTTACTTCAATGTTTGGGGCTGAGGATCTTTGGGCGAAAGGGTACACCGGTGCCAAGGTCAAGATGGCTATATTTGATACTGGCATTCGAGCTGATCATCCTCACTTTCGTAACATCAAGGTAATTATTAATTTGAAATTATTGCTTTTGGTTGATGATGGATGAGTTGAGTGATGAGGAAATTTACAGGAACGTACTAATTGGACGAATGAAGATACGTTGAATGACAATCTTGGACATGGGACTTTTGTTGCGGGTGTAATTGCTGGTGTAGATTCTGAGTGCCTTGGTTTTGCACCAGACACAGAGATTTATGCATTTCGAGTGTTCACTGATGCACAGGTAATGCCTGTTGGATGCTATTATTGAACTCTTTTCTTGCTTTGGAAGTGGGAGGGGGTTGAGTTTAAAACTTTTTACTGCATGGAAATGACATTTCTTTCACCCTAACTCCAAAATACCGTCATTATAGATGCATGATAAAGCAATGAACAAAGGTTTAAGAACAAATGATAAAAGCTATCAAGCTCTAAAGGAAGAACCTAGATGTATCTTCACCAGTTATAAATACATTTTTTTTCTAGTTTTTCTGCTTATAATTATTTTATTCTAGAATAGTTAGCAAGATTTTGAGAAGATTGCATTCAGCCTGTTGCAGGTATCATATACATCATGGTTCCTTGATGCCTTCAACTATGCAATTGCAACCAATATGGATGTGTTAAATTTGAGCATAGGTGGGCCTGATTACTTGGATCTCCCGTTTGTTGAAAAGGTAAATTTATTGTGCCTGTCTGTTCCTGCTCACTAATTCATAGTGAAAGATATTATTTTGTGAATAGTTATAACATGACATGTTAGTTTCTCTGCTGTAACTCTTATGTTTAAAGAAGCCATTATTTTTTTCTGGTACTTGTATGGAGTAATGATTATTTCTTTCACATAGTACATAAATGTCCTTTTATAGAGCTTTATGGTAACAGATATGGGAGATAACAGCAAATAATATAATCATGGTTTCTGCAATTGGAAATGATGGACCACTTTATGGAACTTTGAACAATCCAGCCGATCAGAGTGATGTCATTGGTGTTGGTGGTATTGACTATAGTGACCATATAGCCTCCTTTTCCTCACGTGGCATGAGTACATGGGAGCTTCCTCATGGGTAACATCCTTGTATTTGTTTATATTTCGTTGTTCCTGTCATTTGTTAAATATTTTTGATGACAACTTCTGTATTTTTTTTCCTAGCTTTTTGTTTATGCAAATACTTTTAGTGGGTGAAGAATGGAAATAGAGTTCAAACAACTAATTATCCATATTTCGTTGTGAGGCACCATCTCCACTTACAACTTGTAGCAATCCTATGTAAAGAATTGATGAGCTTTCTATGAAGCCTCGGTCATTGTACAATGGCCTGTTAATGTTTAACTAACTTGAAAATATTTTTTATTTAATACATGAGTTATTCTTCTCCTCTTTTTTTTTTTTCTGTAGCATCTTTAATTCGTATGCAAGTTTGCTTTCTTGTTTATAATTTTTTAAATTATACTGACATATGTACCTTATAGTTATGGCCGCGTGAAGCCAGACATAGTTGCATATGGACGGGACATTATGGGATCAAAAATTAGTGCAGGGTGTAAAAGCTTATCTGGAACTAGTGTTGCAAGTCCTGTAGTTGCTGGTGTTGTATGTTTGCTTGTCAGCGTCATTCCTGAACCTGAGAGAAAAAGTATCTTAAACCCAGCAAGCATGAAACAAGCATTGGTTGAGGGTGCTGCAAAGCTTACTGGTCCTAACATGTATGAGCAGGGTGCTGGCAGAGTTGATCTGTATGTTCTCTTCTTTACCTTTCTATTTTATTTGGTTTTAAGATATATCTTAATGGGACACACAATTTACCATAGCAAAGCAATGGTTTCAGAGTTATTGTTTCTATGATAGTTCTGAGCATTTTATGAACCATGCTGGGAAAGGAATTAGCATGAGTGTATGTATATATACATTCATAATTGATTGGTCAAACCACATTCGATCAAATTGTAAACATATATGCAAGGTTAGTGAACTTGAGAGTATACGTAGACTTGTGGGGGCTTCATCTCAGCTTGTGGACTTGTAAGAGTCTACTTCATATGGAAAAAGAAATAATACTTGTAAATATCATACTAATTCAATACCAGAATTAAGCAAAATTAAACAGTAATTCAACAAATATTAATGAATAAAATTCCTATGTAAATCAACAACCAAGTCCCATCATAGAGGTTTTGCATGACTTAAAACGCAAGAGCAGAACTCTATAATTTTTTATAAGAACAGAAATGAAAAGAAGCAAAAACTCCCAAAGTACGTAACAAAAATAAAGGGAGAATGTGTCTTTGTAGAGCAGAGGAGACAACAATAGTGGCAGATTGCATGTACAAAAATAAAGGGAGAATGTACAACCAGTTTGACATAACTGATTTTGGGCCAACTCAACAGGTTTCTACCTGTTTAAAATTATCCAATGTTTGGGTTAATTGGCCTAGACATTTGACCATTTCGCCAATTTTTTACTCAAGCTGACTAGATATATAAACAATTGTAATTGCCAGGTACATGAATAATTGTAATGTCCCAATACTTTATGGAAACCTTTTAAATAGGTCCATGTAGTTTTAACCAAAACTGAGTTTCTTGGTTTTGGAAATTTCATCACCGGGCTTCATTTGGACCTGAAGGACTACAATCAAATAGCTTTTGAAATTATCGGGATTTATTTGTGCTTTTAACTACAATGATTTAAAAAATTCCAAATAGTATTTGGGACTTGCTACATTATCTGACTGTTCTTAAATCATGTTTTCATATTTGCTTACTTAATTTTCAGGTTAGCATCATATGAGATTCTTAAGAGCTACAAACCTAGGACAAGCATCTTTCCCAGTGTTCTTGATTATACAGATTGTCCTTACACATGGCCATTTTGTCGTCAGCCACTCTATGCAGGTGCCATGCCTGTCATCTTCAATGCCACCATTTTGAATGGAATGGGTGTGATTGGATACGTTGAAAGTCCACCAAAATGGCACCCTTTTGATGAAGATGGGAATCTTCTAAGCATACATTTTACTTATTCTGAGATAATTTGGCCTTGGACTGGTCATTTGGCTCTTCACATGCAGATCAAGGAAGAAGGTGCACAGTTTTCTGGTAAGATTGAAGGTAATGTGACTCTCAAGGTTTCTAGCCCCCCAGCTCAAGGAGAGAAGGACCCTCGAGTTAGCATCTGTGTGCTTCAATTAAAATTAAATGTGGTACCAACACCACAACGATCTAAACGAATTTTGTGGGATCAGTTTCATAGTATCAAATACCCTCCTGGATATATTCCTAGAGATTCCTTGGACGTTCGCAATGACATTCTTGACTGGCATGGGGATCATCTGCATACAAATTTTCATATCATGTTCAACATGTTACGAGATGCTGGTTATTATATTGAAACACTTGGTTCTCCTCTTACATGCTTTGACTCTCGGCATTATGGTACACTTCTGTTGGTGGATCTTGAGGATGAGTACTTTCCTGAGGAGATTGAAAAACTAAGAGATGATGTTGTAAATACTGGTCTGGGATTAGCTGTCTTTGCTGAGTGGTATAATGTAGATTCCATGGTAAAGATGAGATTCTTTGATGACAATACACGGAGCTGGTGGACTCCAGTCACCGGAGGTGCTAACATTCCTGCACTTAATGATCTTTTGGCTCCATTTGGGATTGCTTTTGGAGATAAGATTCTGAATGGTGATTTTTCACTTTTGGGTGAGCAGAATCGGTATGCATCTGGGACAAATATAGTGAGGTTTCCAAGGGGTGGTTATGTTCATAGCTTTCCCTTCTTAGATAGTTCAGAAAGTGGAGCCACACAGAGTGTGCTGCTAACTTCCGGCTCAACCAAGGTGTGACATGAAACCTTCTATCTCATTAATTATTTATATTAAAATAAACATTGATAAATGTAGCCTCTGAAGGAAAAAAAATAGGTTAAATAAAAGATATTTTCCAATTTCTAAATATGGTTTCTTTTTGGTGAAACAGGCAGATTCTCCAATTCTTGGTCTCATGGCAATGGGCGAAGGTCGCATAAGTGTCTATGGGGACTCCAATTGTTTGGACAGCAGTCATATGATAACAAATTGTTTTACCCTTCTGAGGAAAATACTGGATTTTACCAGTGAAGATGTTAGAGATCCAACACTTTTCTCCGATTCAATTAAACAAGACTCTCCCTTGTATGAAGCTGACAATCGGTTGCCATCCCGCAGAACTGATGTAAATTTCTCTGCGTATTCAGCTATTGTGGGTAAGGAATTGATCTGTGGAAGTGACACAAGGTTTGAAATCTGGGGAACTAAGGGCTACAACTTGCAAGTGAGAGGAAGAAATAAAAGACTACCCGGTTTTCCTGTCATTGATTTGGGAAGGGGTTTCAATTCATCCTCTGCCACTTCTAACATTAAGCGGCCTAGGTTGACTGTAAGAAGAAAGGGTGATTCTCTGGGGAATAGGTACTTAGGCCTGTTCTATGGAGATGAGGTATGAAAATGAACAACTATTGTATTGGTCATTTAGTGTTGATCTTTATGTTTGTGATCAAAAACTTCATATTGCTGATGTTTGATCATTTCTTATAGCCTGATGCACCTGTGCTGGTTGTTGGTCATTGGTTGGTTCCTTTTGTTGTTGCAGTAACCGGTTAGTAAAATACTTGTTTCTTAACCATCCATTTTTGGACTATTATATTTATGTTGTTTATGCTTTCATGTATTTTACTTCTGGCAGGTATTTTGCTATTGAGTTTTTGGCGCATTCGCCAAAAGAGGCGTAGACGAAGGAAAGGATCAAGTTCTGGTAGATTGGCCAATATAGTTTAGCATTACATCAACTATTGTAACTGTAACACTAGCCTCCAAATATACCCCACTGTAGCATTAGCAGCATAGTAACATCACTCACCAACGTCACTATAGGAAAGTAGTCAAATAAGTTGTCTTATTTCCTAGAGTTGTAACATTTTTGCTGTTTTGGATGCTTTTCAAATGCAAACTTTCTGATAGTGAATTCATTTGATGTTTATGGGTTTTGGTAGAGCAAAGTATTATTATAGCTAATTAATAACTAATTATATGTAGTTTTCTTCTTTTCTTAACTTCTTAAACTTTGAAACTTTGACTTTCTTTAAATATATAGTTGTGTGCTTGTTTTCTATAATTATGTAAAATTTGTGATTAAGGTCTAAAACCAATTTTCTAAATGATTTCAAATATATATTCTTTAAAAATATGGTAACTTTTATATTTATATTTATGGATGAAGACAAAAACAAAATATCGTATTTATTTATTTCAAAATTTTGATAATGTATTTTTAAATAAAAAAATATCTAATTCAATCTAAATCCATTGTCCAATCTAAATCCAACTAAGTAGATAGAGATTTAAATTTTAAAAATAAAAAAATTATTTAATCCAAATACAACTAAATCAATTGGGTTTGAAATAAAAAAAATGGATTTGGATTTGGATTCGAGATAAATCTATTTAATGGACTTAAACAATATAGATTTCACCTTTTATGGATTGCATCTCAAACTTTGATTTTTTTTTATTTGTGAAGTGTTTCCTATTTGTGATAACTGGTTTTGTGCGGATCTATTATTAAATATATATTAAAATCTTTTATCTTTTTCTTTATTCATTCAATTTAAACTTTCATATACTTATGAAAGAGACTAATAAATTATTAGACGAAAATCATGCGATATTATTTAAAATTTTGAATTTCTTGAAACTGTGTTGTGTTATTTGCTTTCATACAAAAACAAAATATTTTAAACTTTCATCTTTAATCCTAAATTTTTAAAATGTTATTTATGTGAATTCAATGTCTTACGTTTTTTTCTTTAAATTTGGACAATAATAATATGTTACAACTTCATTTGTACTTATTTAAAATATAATCCCACAAAAAAAATCTTTAGAATGGAATGAAATGTTGAATTTTTGAGAAGTTTTTAACTAAATTTATATTCTTTTAAAATTTTAAAATTATTTATTTCTTAGACGAGTAAAATAACATAAAATTCACTTAGATTTTTTTCAATTATATAATATTAGATTCATTTATATATATATATATATATATATATATATATATATATATATATATATATATATATATATATTTTATATATTTTTTTATATTTTT
>Ga0209589_1010529_pt1 | contig 13438 bp, 14 predicted proteins | sample CowpeawhiteBW_FD_187525 | JGI IMG/M metagenome (GOLD analysis project Ga0209589, IMG submission 187525) | Root nodule microbial communities of legume samples collected from California USA - Cow pea white BW (SPAdes) (version 2) | ecosystem: Host-associated > Plants > Roots > Nodule | place: USA...
ATATATATATATATATATATATATATATATATATATATATATATATATATATATATATATATATATATATATATATATATAATCTATGGTACCAAGTGCCGTGAAGCAGAAAGTGTTGCTGTGCAACATAACACAATATTACAAGTGTTACACGTATATATATATATATATATATATATATATATATAGATAGATAGATATATATACTCTATCTGTCTTAGTTGTGTCTGAGAAGATTGCAATGTCTCAACGGCAAGTATTCAAATTCTGATTCATGGAACCTAAGCTAATGAAAATGTCCATGTGCTAAAATAGCACCACTCATCACAAAAGAAGATGCAGAAAGAACACGAAATGTTTAAAAGGAATACAAAAAAAAAAACCATTGGAACTGCAACAGGGTGCAGAAACAACACTGATAAACACAAAGTATCAGTTGCTTAAACAGTCTTCATTCATTGTTCTCTGTAGATATCATTGGAACGAGGAAAGGACTTGATATATGTTTCCCACCTTCAATATTAATGAGCCGTTCCACAATCCTTTCTATAGATTCATGTTGGAACCTGCAAAAGTAAAAGGCCTTTTAATACATTTATCCCTATTCTTTCTCCTCAAAAACTACAATGTTAAGCTCCACTGATCAATCTTCTAACTAATGGATTGTGCTATGCAGAAACTGTTCCTAACAAAACAACACACAATACCCCATGTCAATCACTGTTTCTTGTTTAGCATTTTGATGTTTATTGTTCTTTATTTTTTTCTTACTATTTCTGTATTTTTGTTTCACAAAAATATTCCAGCAAACACCAATAAATACAGTGAGAAAATTCAGTGTTACAGACTCATTTTCACTGAGATGCTCTCCTTCCAAGTTGGTGATTTGAGACAAAGCAGACCTCCATTTCTGCACCTTCTCGGAGTCCTTTCCAAACCTGTTTTCATGTGCAGTCATGGCCTCACCATAACTTTTTGTTTGATTGCATACATCCAACTTTTGCACATTGTAAAATATTGGCCAAACCATCTGATTCTTGGTGTTCATACACTCGGTGATCTTGGCAAGTTCATCAAGACACCACGTGGAATATCCATAGTTTTCAGAGAACACCACGATTGAAACCCTTGAACTTTCAATTGCTTCCATGAGCGTTTGAGAAATTTGGTTCCCACCCTCCAATTCTTCATCGTCCATGAAGATTTTGAATCCCTCTCGGCGAAGGGCATTGTATAGAAAACCTGTGAGAGTGTAGCGGGTATCCTCTCCACAAAAACTCAGAAAAACATCATATCTTGGCAGGACTTGCACGGCTGCTTCCACAATCTTTCTGATGAATTTATATTCGTATTTGTACCTATAAAACCACAAACCCTTCTAATAACATTCAAAAGAGGGCTAATAAAGTTCACATTTTTCCACAAAACAAATTGGACCCAGAAGCAGAACTATAAATTTAACAAAGTCAACACTTTCTAAAAGATAAAAAGGTAAGTCATTCATGAAAATAATCATACCCCTTTTGGTAAAACCATCCACTCAAGTTGCTGACTTCAACCAAAGCTTCTCTCCATTTCTGCATCCTATCTTTGCAATAACTTTTTTCAAATCTACGCATGGCTTGGTCATATCTACCTTTCTGAAATCTTACCTCACTTGGATGCACTCCGTAAAAGATTGGCCACACGAGTTGGTTGGTCATCATCCTACACTCAAGGATGGCCACAAGTTCATCGAGACATCTTGAGGAGGATGCATATTCTTCGGAGAAAACAACTATGGAAATCTTTGACTCTTGTATTGCTTTAAGAGCAGAGGGTGAAAGATTGGTGTCATCACTGTGTAGCTCAGGATCATCTTCATGTTCTCTGAAAAAGGTCTTAATTCTCTTGCTGCGCAAAGCATTAAAGAGATTACCAGTGAAGGTGTAGCGAACATCTTTGCCACCAAGACTGAGGAAAACATCGTAGTCTTTTTGTTCATTGGACATGATGATGATTGAGAAAACAGTGGCACCAGCAGAATGGTGTCGTTGACTCTCTCACTCACTCTCGTCTCGATAAATTTCCTCACTAAGGAGAAAATTGTACACCATAGTATTCTTTTAGACTTAACCATAGAAAGATTTATTTTTAGACTTTCGAATCCATTATAATCTTAATATTTGTAATTAAATTTTTATTAGTTTATTTTATTTATTAAATACTCAAAAATTATATATTTTTAATTAAATTCTACAGTTTAAATTTTTTTATTAATTGAATGACACAATTATTATTTTATCATATTATTTTGTTGTCTTATTTATCTCCATTTAATAAAATATATGAAATTTTATGATTAATAAAATAATATTGTGATTAGTTAATAAAAAAATTAAATAAATAAAAATATATATAAATTTAATTAAAGATACTCAAATCATCAATGTATGAGAAATTTAAAATTTAACCAAGTTTTAGTTTTTATTAATCTTGGAGGTTAATCAGGGAAGCTTGTTTATAATTTTAGTCTCTTTCTCTCTAATTATTTTTTTCTTGTATAAACTAAAATTCATTAATTTCTTGCATTTTCTTTTAAATCCTATCTGCCTGCCAAATCATTTATGCCTTTAAATCATGTTTATTTCACATCACCACTAATTTATTTTTATAAATTTCTTGGTTTTTCTTAATTCAAAATCACACAAATTTTAAAAATTCGTGAGATTAATAATTAAATATATAATAAAAACAGTAATTGCGATAAAATATTTTATTTTCATAACAAATAATATCTTAGCACGTTTACAATAAATGCTGGAGAGGTTACTTACATTGTAAGGCATGATATGCGACGCAACATAAGTTCTACAATTTACATTAACAATCTCGAGGCATAGTATAAGTATTAAAAAGATATCATGTTCTTCATTCCAAACAAATTTTGCGTTTGTCAAAATAAGTAAAAGCAGAAAATTGATCATAGCGATGTTCCTTGAAAGAGATTTAACTAATTCAATTTGATATCAACTGGCCGCAAAATTTCATTGTTCGTAAAACCTCTGCTATAAAGTTCCAAAATTTGATCTATTGTTCACCTGTTTATATTCTGCACATCCTACGAGTGCATAGAATTTAACAATTTCAAAGCCAGAGCTTCTTGCTCCTCCAAAGTAGCCGCGCCGGAACTTGTACGTGCATTCCCTGCGATTTCATTTCTTTCACCCTCGTCACTGTCACTATCAAAGTATACTTTATTCTTTTTATGCCGTCTTTTAACAGTTTCGTCTCCTTCTGACCCAGAATTATCATCTTGGTCCTCCTCTTCTTCGTCATTCCCAGCTTTCCATTTCATCTTCTGCTTTATTCTTTTTTCTCTAAGCCGCTGACGCTCTATAATCTTGTCTTCCTTGTCAGCCTTCTTCAAATCATCGCGCATCCTTTTATAGTATTCAGCTTTTTGTTCTGTGTGATGACATAAAGACAGATGTGTCAAAAATCCAAGAACACCACACATTTGAGTTAACGATTTCAATGCCATAAAGTACGACAAGATTCTTGAATTCAAGAATGATTCAGAAAATATGAAATAGTTTTCTAATTGATAAACGAGTAGTTGGATGGTACATTTCCTGATTTACAAAATAAAAAAAATAAAAAAAAAAATTTGAAAACCATGCATTGAGAATTTGAGGTCCTAGCGGGCTTCAATTGATAGCCTTATACATGTACTACTAGCAGTTTCACTATACAAAAAATTATTACCAAGATTTAGAGCTTAGAATGGATATACCTGGGTCAAGCAGCAAAGCTTCTTTGCCACTTTGCGTGTCAGCTATCCTGGCTAGCGGAGGAAGTGTGTTGCCTTCATCATCAAAAACAACCCTGGTCCCCACTGGCCTGTGTACATTAATCTTGAGCTTCTTTTTCTTCAATACACGAGTTCCTGGTCTGCACAGGAAAGAACAAAATTGATAAGAACAATGAATTTGAAGTTCCACATAAATGGCTCCCACCAAGAAACATGACAAATGCAACTTCATGCCCAACAATACTATACGTTTGAACTTTTTATTAGCCATCATAAGATTTTTTATTTAAAGATCATTCTGCATCCGCAATTCAAAACAAGAAGACTTGTCCAGCCCCTTCAATAACCATATAAAAAGAAACCAACGCAGAGAATTATCAGAAGGTAATCTAAATTTTTTATCAGTACCACAGAAAACACATAAACATACATTATTTCTTCAATTTCAGATGACTTCACTTTGTCTTCATTTGTTGCAGGATCTGCTAACTGAAAAAGATCATTTTCGATTTCTTCATCCTTGAAAGGATCTGTGTCTATCTTGTTTCTAGAAACCTCCAAGACATTTTTCTTGCTTGAATCTTCTGGTTCAACTAAAATTGATTTTGTTGACACAACTTTAGATTTAATTTTCTGGTTAAGAAAACGGATTTTTGGAGTCATTGGTAAACCTAATGATGCCGAATACTCGTTAACAGGCAGTTTCATAACATCAAATATGTCTTTATCTTTTTGTAGATGGATGGATCTCATATATGTGATGAACGCCCTCTGAGCCCGATGCTGCAGGTCTGGATATTTAACCAGTAAAGACGCCAACAGAGTAGAAACTGGTTGCAGTCGTTCTTGCCTTGGCTGAATAATCATCAAGTACAAAAGCATGGAAATAAAATATGTCAGAAAAAGCATAATACTGATGAGAGCCAGACATAAAACAGAAAATCCAATGTTCAAATGAAGATTGAAATTGTTTGTCTACTACTAACTTTCAGGGCAAATGTACCTTAGTAAAATGCACTGGAACCTTTGCTGCTTTTAACTTTTCAAGCATTTGCATTTCCGATGGCAACAGAAATAAAACTGACTTTCCATCAGACTTATATCGAGCTGTGCGACCAACTCTATGTATGTAAGAAGCTACATTTTCAGGACAATCAACCTACAAATGCAAGAGAGAAGCGAGACTTAAAACATTAAAACAATCTTTCTGCTTCCAACATTTCACCTCAAAGCCCTGAGACTTGCTACAAGACAGAAAACACAAGCAGAATGAGACTCACCTGAACAACCCAGTCAACTGCCTTATTAAAATCAAGGCCTCTTGCGGCCACATCAGTTGAGAAGAGAACTGAGCGCTTCTCACAAAACTCAGAGTATATTGCCATTCTTCTTTCCTGTTTCATCCTCCCATGAAGGCACTTCAATGGTATGCCAGGGTGCAGTTTCTTAAATGCTTCAAAGACAAATTTTACCTATTAATAAGGGATGACAACATTATGGTAGATGGTCAATCTCAAGAATTTTGCTCCCAAAAAATACAAAATTGAATCAATCGAATCTAGTGATCAACAGAAGTCCTTTTAAACATAGAATTCCCCCCAGTTTCCATTTGAAGTCTTATGAGCACTTCATCCTAAAAGTCATTTAAAAACTTTCTCACTACAATAACCATAATCAGCACATATGAAAACCATAACAGAAGATTTATGAGTGTAGACAACATCCTTTGCAGTTACACGTGCAACAATGGAAATATTTGCTAAGCTACTGAATATGAAACTAACAAGCTAACTTTCAGTTTCAATGAGTGTAGACAACGTCCTTTGCAGTTACACATGCAATAATGGAAATATTTACTAAGCTACTGAATGTGAAACTAACAAGCTAACTTTCAGTTTAAATGATTAAACAAATTGCAATATCTCATTCCCTCAAACTGCATAATACTCTTGGAAATGATGACAAGCTAGTAGTAATCATGCATTTGGCTAATCATCAACAGTGCACTTTTCAGGTGGCATGATTTCCTTCATGAAAAGGAGCTTCTTTAACAGGAAAGAAAAGTGGAGCTACCTGTTTACAGCTTGAAAGAAAGACAAGTATTTTTGACTGTAGATGAGATTTTATGAAACTCCACAGCATATCTAGCTTTTGTTCAAGGGGAACAACCATCACAATTTGCTTCAAGAGAGAAGGAGTGGCTGTCACCGATTCTTCATGCACACTCAGATACTCTGGATCCTTCAAACTTAGTCTGGCAAGATCTTGAATTGACTTCGTTTGAGTTGCAGAAAAAAGCAAGGTCTGTCTACGCTTTGGTAGTTGAGAAATGATTGCATTTAGTTCCTTTTTGAACCCACTGTCTAGAATGCGATCAGCCTCGTCTAGCACCAAAACCTATACAAGGAAGACCATTCAACCATCATTAAATAAATACTTACATGCGTTGTTTCTATAATTGAAGAGGAATCCATGGTAAACTATTTTTTTATAATTTGTTTTCATAAGTTATTCTAGAAAGCTCACTAAAATATTATGATACTACCTTATGAAGGTATCATAAGCTATTTTCATAACGCTCTCTCATAACGCTTGGACAAAAATTTGTCATAAGATAAGCTCAAATAAATTACAATAAACTCTTCCAAGCATACTCCACTTCAACCTTGGTTGCTAAATCACCTAAGTACTAGCGTAGTGTCTACCAAGGATAAGAACTTTTTTCTGGCTATTATCAAGAAAGACAACTAGCACACTGAAGTGCTATAATATAAAACACACAAGGTAACAGAGTATGAAATAAAAACTAAAAATATGAATTATAACTCTAATTTCAAAGTCCAATTTGGATTAATCTTACACTATATAAGGGAAAAAAAAAGGCTATACTGACCTGCATTTGAGAACAATCAAAATTGGGAGTTTCATCCATGTGTTGCAGCAGTCTACCAGGTGTGCAGATCAATATATTGAGCTCGTTAACACGTTCTTTCTCCATTTCAACATCCTTTCGACCACCAATGAGAAGGCCAGCACTAAAATTATGGTGTTTTCCAACATCCTTCAACACATCAAATATCTGACCAGCCAATTCCCTTGTAGGCGATATAATGATGCTGCCAACGCCATCTTCAGGTCCCCATCTCTCTCTATACAACTTCTCCAACACCTATCATTCATAATCCACCATAAACAATTAACCATAACTCCGAGAGTAAATCCCACTGACACCCCAGTATTTCATGAGATTGCGCAGAACCCTTGTATCTTTTACTATCTCATTATCTCACCACTAATTCTCTTGATTGTTTAAAAATTGAAAAGCTTCCACTGACAATACTTATGTATTAAATTAACTCTCCTGAATTGTTTGAAAACACCACACCATGATCTCTGAGAAGGAAAACTGTGGTAACATTAGAAAAAACAAAAGGAGTTGATGCAATTTCACGAAACTTCAGCGTAATTTTCTCTAACTATAGATATCACAATTCAATATCCCAGTGGTTCAAAATCACATTTCCTCACTTTTCAGCAAATGCTAAGATTGTATAATTACCACAATATTTGAATTAATTAAAAAACCGAAGTGAGGAGAGAAAAAACGAAGCACTTACAGGGATAATAAAAGCGAGGGTTTTACCGGAGCCAGTTTTGGCGGCGCCGAGGATGTCTCGGCCACAGAGCGCGTGGGGGAGAGCAGCTCTCTGGATGTCGGTTGTGACAACGAACTTGGCTTGCCTCAGGGCATCCTTTGTTTTCTTGGAGAGCGGGAATTGTTCGAAGCGGGACGCGCCAGCATAGCGCGAGTAGGTGTTGTCTTGGAGGCGACCAACGGGGGAACTTTTGGTCAGTGGTGGAAGCGACATTGGGTTGGAGCCGGAGTCCGGTGGCTGGAACTGGATCCATGAATTCAACAGGTCTATCTCTTCCTGCTCTGAGACTCTCTGTTGCTTCCGAAACTCCTTCGATTTTGGTCTTTTCATTGCTCAAGCTTGAAGAAGAAGAAGAAGAAGAAGAAGAATGAAGAGGCTTAGGTTTGCTATGTGTTGTTGGGGCAGAGAGAGAGGAACGGTGTAAGAGTTGGCGGCTAAAATACATTCCCCAATTCAAGAAATATTGGGCTGGCCCGAGTAAAGGCCTACCCGTTTTTTTTTTTTTTTAAATAAATAATACACTTCCTAATTTTCTCCTTATTTATCTTTCGATTATAAAATTTCTTCTAATTATTTTATTTCATTGTAGTGGTGAAAATTATGAATATGTATGTTCACTTTTTATTTTATTATTGTTATTATTATACTATAAATAAAAGTATATTATTAAATTTATAAAAGTTAATTATAGAATAAATCAATTTTATAATTTTAGTATAGAATTTATTTTACTAGAATAATTTAATTGGATTAAAAATAATTATAAATTCTAAAATAATTATATTAATTAAAGATAATGTTAATTAATTGAATATAAGTCTAAATCAATTTTAAAGATCAACTGAGATTTATTTATATATATATATATATATATATATATATATATATATATATATATATTTAAATTGATTGATGTGAGATATCTAACAAATAAAAATATATATATTAAAAAAATAATTATTAAATAATTATAAAAAAAATCTTTAATATAGTTATAATGTTATACATAAGTAGAAATTTATATTTTTTATGTTGATTTTGTATCCGTCATATAAAGTTAATCTTTTGTGTTAGTTATTATTATAATTGTTATAGGAAGTTCTTTTAGACATTGTTACTACTCAAATAATAGAAGAATGTCATTTTCTTTTGGCAAGTAACTGCAATAGTTTGAATAATCTCCAATATATACACGAAATTGTAATATCTTCTTGTTGTTGCGTAATGTCACACCCTATCTACCATCTTTTGACTTTGTGTGCTTGATATGTAATGTAATTACATAGCATTTTTTTTATCATAATTACATCACATGAAATTATTTATTTTAAAAGTGATATTGATTAAGGCTCAAGGTTGACCTTCTTTATGTTTTTCCAAAACCCTAAATGAGAGAAAAGCACCAACGAGTTGTGCGCAAACCATTACACTCATGAGAGCGACACTTAGAGCATGAAAGCAAAAGTGAAAGCCACCAAAACAATAGTGATGAAGTGTTGTGCAATAACAAAGACGAGGAAATGAGATGAGAGACTTTGAGGAGATGAGGAGGAAAGTGAAAGTGTAGCGAGAACGAGAGCAACTGATACGATAAACGTGAAGTGCAACACGAAATAGAGAAGAGAAGAAGAAAATTGAATATATTAAGCCGATTATAGTGATGAACTAGTATAATATACGTATTTTAACTTAAAAATAATATAATAAATTTGTATTTTATTATAAAATTATCGTTACTCTCACTTGTTGCGATGGTTCCAATGATAACTCGATAAAAAATTATTGTATTTTAGTACAAAATTGTCACCACTCACATTTATTATGACAATTATAATGATAGCTAACATTGAAAGTCTCACTGTATTTACATTAACTCATCACGATAGGTAGATTATAACCATTATAATAAATTGTTAAAAAAACTAAAATTCGCATTATAAATATTTAATTATTTTTGTAAGTTTACATATAATTAGTAGTTACAACCTATAATTATAAATTCAAATTTTATTACATTAAAAAACAACATATGTAATTAAAATTTATTGTTAGTATTAAATTATTAAAATAAAGAAGGACATGTATATAATTTTTCTAAAATTATAAAAGCGTAAAAGTTAAAAAAACAAAAGTGCAATTGACATGGTAAAACTATATAGAAGATAGCAAAATAGTGAAAATATGATGTATTAAAAGAGTTATCAAAATAGTATTATATTCATGTTTTTTAATTAAAAAGGTAAATAAGTGATGCAAATGTATGAAGAATCTTGAAAGAAGTAGAAAGTGTATGGTGAAGTGAGGTGTGATGTTGAACCACATGTGGCTAAAAAACAACTAACCACAATCACTTCCCACATGTGGCTAAATCTCCACAACTCCAAACTAAAAGTCAAAATATAATCCAAGGCAATGCTTTTAACTCCATCATTATGTTTGCATAAACAAATATTTTTAGGAAATAAAATAAATTAATTTTATTCCATAAAAATTATAAATTTTTTATTTTATCTTTTAAAAATACGTTACCCAAATATGTCATTATTGGTTTGGATATATTACAATTTACATAGAAACATCCATTATATTTATTATATTATTTATTATTTTGATCATAGTTGTTATTAAATTGTATAGAATATTTTAGAAGAAGACAATAGTGAGAAGCCAGATGTCACGTGTGACATTGTGAAGTTCATTTCAATTCCAATGTTTTCATCTTATCTTAGTTCTGAGGCACAAGTTCTATAGTCTCTGTTTTCTTCCTCTTCTCACTCATAACGGTTACCATACACTTTTTTTTCTTGTCTTCACTCTACCTTTGTATGTGTGGGTTTGCTTTTTCTCAGAAATTGACTCTTCCATGTTCCTTCATTTCAGCTTTCTCAGGAGCCAAAGTCAATTACATGGTTAGAACTCAGAAGTGCTTCTTTGGTGGCTCTTCTTCAAGCAATTGCTGTGTGTGAGACTGATAAATAAAAAGACTAATGGTATAAACTCCCTTCAAAATATAGAACAAGAAACCCCCACCATCTTTAGTTTTCATTTTAAAGTTTGAAACTTTAACTGAAGGAAAATGGAAGTTCTGGGTTTTATCCATTCAGTTTTCCGAGAAAAAAAAAAACTGATTTTTATCTGTTGCTGGTGTTAGTTTTTACTGTATCTTGTTCTTAAAAAAATCCACTCTTGATTCTTTTGTGCAACGTGATATTGGTATTGGTCTTTGTTCATGGGATTTCTGAATGCACATTTAAGTGACAACGTACGAATTGTTCTGCTTTTGTTTTGTTTTGTTTTTCCAGGTGGCCTCTGTTAGCGTGTAGTGCTCACAGATTCTGTCATGGTGAATACTGAAAGTGGTGTTCTTTTAAGGCACAGAAGGTTTGAGAGCTTGTTGAATACAAGATCTAGCCAAAGTGTGGAAGAAACTCGAAAAGTTGCAGTGAAAGATGGAGGAGTAGAAGAAACGACAAAGAATGATGATGGGTGGGTTTCTGCAATCATATCTTGGATCAGAATTGTGACATGTTTTGTGTCTATGATGGTCACAACATTCATATGGGCATTGATCATGGTTGTGCTTATACCATGGCCCTACGAGAGGATCCGACAAGGAAACATCTATGGACATGTGACTGGTAGAATGCTGGTAAGTTAATGGCTGAGATATGTTCCTTTTTGCAGTAGCATAGTTACATGTTTTGAAACTTTTTGGGAAGCTTTTCAAGTTATGACTGATATCTGAAACATTATGCAGATGTGGATTCTTGGTAATCCTATAAAGATTGAAGGTGCTGAGTACTCTAACGAGAGAGCCATTTACATCAGTAATCATGCATCTCCAATAGACATATTTCTTATAATGTGGTTGACTCCTACAGGCACTGTTGGCATTGCAAAGAAAGAGGTTTGTTCTAATGCTCAAAATGTAAAAGAAAAACTTTTGGAAATGGATTTTATGGAGTTAGGATTATGTACTGGTTTTGTTGTAACGTTTAATGTTCTATGCTGAGCATTAAAAATACTCATACTTTTGCATACCAGAAAAGATCAGAAACAGGACAACAAAACCACAAAGAAACAGAAACAAGACAACAAAACGCAGTAGATAATCCAAATTCGATTTTATGTGCATCTCCTATCCATGAACATTGTACATGAATGCTTGAAATTTTCAATGTGTCATTAACATATATGCATTAGCACACCATGCAGCATTGGTAACCATAACTATTTACATTAAACTTTCTAGTAAAAAAGTGCACTCAAAGCTTTAGAAACTATGCAGATAATATGGTATCCATTATTTGGGCAACTTTATGTTTTGGCCAACCATCTTCGTATAGATCGATCCAACCCAAGTGCAGCTATTGAGTCCATGAAAGAGGTATATAACCTTGTAACCTTGTTCTTGCAGCATCTACAACATCATTTTTTGTGTGTAATGTTTTAATTTGTGGTTCTAATGTTCAGGCAGCTCGTGCAGTTTTGAAGAACAATCTGTCCTTGATCATTTTCCCAGAGGGTACCAGGTCTAAGAATGGACGACTACTTCCTTTCAAAAAAGTATTTATCTAACCTCATCTTTGCATTCCATAATTTTAGTGACATTCCATAAGAAGAGGCCTCTAGACTTTTTCTATATGGCAACTCAAACTCAATTGGCGACTTTATGATTCACCATTATTATCCAAGTTTTATGGATTCATCGGAGAGACACAATAGACACAATATAAGTAATGATTGATACTACTTTCAACTCAAAACCTTAAGACAATAACTTGATGAGTCTTTTTTCTTATACAGTATTCAACCTTCTGATCTTTACTCGATGTAACATTTAGACTCACACTTGAATCAGCAAATAGTTGAACTCACAACTTCATCGATCTTATTTATCAAAATTCTTAACCGAAGAATTGAATCCACGACTTTTCTCTCCTTTCTTTCTGACCATGAAGCCACCTTATCACTCATAATCATTTTGGTCTTGTTCATATGCTGCAATCATTTTGGTTATGCTTGAGAATCCATTATTGTTTGACTTGTGATACAGGGTTTTGTTCATTTGGCACTGCAATCGCGTCTTCCAATTGTTCCAATGGTTCTGACAGGTACTCATCTAGCATGGAGAAAAGGTAGTTTGCATGTTAGACCAGCACCTCTCAGTGTGAAGTATCTTCCACCTATTACTACTGAAAATTGGAAGGTTGATAAGATTGATGACTATGTTACAATGATACACAACATGTATGCTCAACACCTTCCTGTGACTCAGAAACCTCTTCCTTGAAAAGTTGCAGGGTTAGAAGAATCAGAATCAGAATCAATTTTAAGCTGAAGCATGTCTTCCAAAAGGGAACTCTTGTTAAATGCAATATGCATAAATTGGTTCTAACAAATTAAATAGCTAAATCCTTGCAAAAAGCTTAGCTACCATGTCTAATTTATTCTCATGATCTTAACTGATGTTTGAATTAACTGCTTTAAACTTCACTCGTCAATGTTTACCGTTTCGATCATTTTGTGAAACTTGTATGTTGTTCAAATTTTGTGAAGAATGCAAGCATCACAGTATTTAAGATTTTCTGATCATTGTGAATTTCATGTGCCTACAGAACAGTATTTAAATTTAATATATGTTTATTTGTATATTATAATTTGTTTATTTTATGCTATTTTATTTGAATTTGGAATATTAATTGAGATATTTAAATTTACTGTGTAATGAGTGAGCAAAAATCAGTTTGGAAAGAGATAGAATAGGAGAAAATAAATAAAAGAAAGTCATTTTTAAAATTAATTTTACACCGTTTTTTTGAAAGCTCTTTCTGTACAATGATTGCACTTATTAATCTGGCTTTTAATCCTCTTCCTTCGTACAACACAAATTATTTATATATATATATATATATATATATATATATATATATATATATATATATATATATATATATATATATATATATATATATATATATATATATAT
>Ga0209589_1010531_pt1 | contig 13436 bp, 5 predicted proteins | sample CowpeawhiteBW_FD_187525 | JGI IMG/M metagenome (GOLD analysis project Ga0209589, IMG submission 187525) | Root nodule microbial communities of legume samples collected from California USA - Cow pea white BW (SPAdes) (version 2) | ecosystem: Host-associated > Plants > Roots > Nodule | place: USA...
AAAATTTGTGTAATATATTTTTGTAAATTCAGATTGTTATTAAAATAAGTCGAGAATAATTTATTAACACATTATAATTTATTTTTATTATGTATATGAATTTCAAAGTTGATTGGTAAAAAAAAAACACTCATCGATATTGTGTTCTTTATAGTATTTCTTTAAATTTTATCTATGAAAAATATCTCAATAAATTAAGAGAGAAAAGATTTTATAAATTTCTTTTGATTTTGGTAGTGAAATAATATAGACGTCTCTCTCATATACCGAACTAATAGTTTAAGATGTTTTGGTTAGGACTACAGAGTCCTGGATTTAGTATTAATATTATGATATCAAATATTACATCGATAAGCTCATTATATATGTTAATTATTGCGAAATTTTTCTTCAATGAGCTTTATAGTTTTGTAATTAAAATTATCCAAAACAAAATTCCGTGGTTTTTATCCTATGCAATGCAACTAAACCTAATCTAATCTAATATATGTTTTATACTGTAGTGCTTACCTGCAAAATTAGTTATGTCTACTTTTTCAGTCTAAACCCTTTGTCTTCTAGTTTTTTAAAGGTGATACCATTATATATTATAGCAGATGTGATTTGATGTATGTTAACACCGTCAATACAATACAAACAGTGATACACGGATAATCTCATTATAAAAGAAATAAGCGACAAATTTGATTTTAGCAAAACCAAAATTAAACACATATTTCAAATTAAGAATCAGAAAAAAAAAATCACATTAAAAATTGAAAGAGTATAGAAAAAGTGACGTGTCATCCTAGATCCAAGTTAGGTTAAGATGGTAGAATTAAGTTAGTATAGTTACACATTATAAATATGATAGAAAGAGATGAAAAGGAAAGTGCTAGAAATCATATGATTATTAATTAGATCCTTTTCTATGGACTCAGATCAATGGATGCTTTCAATATTCTTGATATTTTGTTCTCTTCAACTTGTCTTTTTTTATTTCCATCATTGAGCTAAAATATATTCTCATCCACACCATTCAACAATGCTTTCACAGTTTTATTCTTTCAAAATTTTAAATTTTCATTTCAGTTAATGATTTGGCCCTTTGAAATTTCATACAATTCGTGAAATTTTGTTGGAAAAGACAAATATGTGGAGCATACTTAAAAAACATATTTAAGGCTAAATTTTACTAAATATTATTTTATTAATATTCATATTTGTATTAGGAACTCGTCCGTTATACAAGGATATTTACTCACAAAATATGATATAGTGTATTGTATTTGTTTATTGTAATCAGTACGTTTGATTATAAAAAATACTAATTTTAATTGTATTAAATGTTTAAACATAAGATTTCTATAATTTTAATATTTCAAATAAATAAATAAAATAATTTATAATTATTATGTTTTTGAAAAAAACTACATTGACTAATTTTGATATCAATTTATAAATTAAAAAATTATTTTTCATATTAAATAATTTCTATTATAAATATAAAAAAATTATAATCAATTTGAATTAAACTCTAAATTGATTTTAATTACAGATCAAGATAGACACTACTTACTTTAATAATTAAAATTTAAGTAACTAATATTAGAGGTCAATTTATAGTTTAATTCATTTACCAGTTATATTTCCTTTATACATAATAGATATTATTTTAGATATACAAATAATTTTTAGTTCTTAGATTAATATCTGTCGTTATAATAATTATTTTTTTTTTAAAAAAAATTGTTGTTGTTTAAAGATTTTTTTGTGGTGAATTAATTTTAATTTAATATAAAACTTGAATCCAATTAAAATAATATTGTATTAAGATTTAGATTGATTTTTACAATTTTGGTAAATATAAAATTATTGATCACTTTTCATAAAGAACTTTTGAATGTTTTATACTAAAAATTTCAGTATAAAGATACATATTGAGAATTTTTTATAGTTATTATTATATTCATATTCATAATTTCAGTATATTTATAATTAAGGGAAGTACCCGCCGTAAAACAAATATTCATATGTATATTTATTGATTACCAATTAGTATCAAATTTATACTATTATAATTAAATATAATAAATAGTTTAATTATGTTATTAATTTCTAATCTAAAATTTAAATAAAACATATTCAAAGAATCTTAAAAAAGTTGGTTTATTCAAATTATTTTATCCGTCGCCTTCGTTTTCATTTTAATTTGAGAAACAACCCATTGAGCTACCCTTATTTACAATGTTGCCCTAATTGCACACCGACAAAAGCCTGCGCCACTATAATTATGTTGTTAAGTAATAAATCTTCAGTCTTAAAATCGTTTTTCATTATTAGGTGAATCGTTAAATTTAATCATTGTTGCATAACTCCATTTTTGTCACATCTTAACTTTCAAAAAGACATAGTTGATATGAGTATTCAACAACTAATTCATACAAAATAAAATAAAAAAAACTAAACCACCTAAGAAAAACAATTTTACAGTAATTTTACTATTTTATCCTTATTCACTGTGGAGCCAATTTGCATATTCTTTTAAGACACTTATCCAAAAAAACAAAACTATACAGCGATATAAAATTTATTGTGATTTTGAGACTATTTTTTTCTGGAGTCGTATTTTCTTTTTTAGAATTACACATGATAATACGTATTTGTTTACAAATATAATTTGTGGATTGTAATACTTTCATACAACTTCAACGGGTCACCACCCCATTCATTTGTTTTGTATTTATTCATCATTTTTCATGTGGTGATGATAGTTTTTTCTTTATTTTTTTTTTGGTGAATATTGATGAATTAGATGCATAAATAAAAGAAGTAGGCCCATTCAAGTGGATACGTGGCACACGTGAAAGTGGGCTCAAAGCCAATAATTCAGCAAGGCCCACCTTCCATAAAGATTTGACCGTAAACTCAACCTTTTTGTTGCTTGGTTTAGCTAAAAGTGCGGTGTCTAGAGTTTTAATTTAGACACCTTTTTTTTTTTCTCACCAAAAAATTGAACAGAAACACTTTTTTTTTCTCTTTTCTTTTTCCTTCTGGACAAAAAGAAGTCACTTCTTTCCCCTTGAGACTTTAAAAAGAAGGAAACACTTTATTTTAATACTTTGATTTAAAATAATATATTGTGATTAAAAAAGTTTATCTAATGTTGTTAGGTTGAAGACAAAGAGGATAATTGCTCTCTCCATTTCACTAAGATGGGAGAACAAGGTTATTCATGTGCACACCAACCAAATGTCTTTGTCCTACCTATGGAGTTTTAACTCAATTCATGTTTCCCAATACCATCGTAAGTGGTTGCTTTTTTGCTTTTACAAAATGACTAAATCGTTAAATAGCATGCATTTATTATTTTTTAAACAATTTTCAAATTATATTAAATATTTATTTTTTGTCACCATGTTCAAATTTGAGGGAACTCCATTAAATAACAAGTTATTTTCATCCAAGTATATATAACTAAAGCTTAAATCTTAAGTTGATTGAAGCACTTATTGATGACATGCATATTCATGTACTAGTTCAATTTGATTTTTAAAAAATGAGTTAGGTATACTTTAAATATCTATAGTTGATTCTCTAAAATTATAAAATATTTTTAATATCCTTGAATTAAAATCCTGTCAAAATTAGACCAAACATTTCTTAATTATGATTACGGAACCTATTTAAAAAGTTTTAAACGGTTGAAAGATCAAATCACTTGCTTGATGATTCATAAATTTCTGAATTATTTAAAACTTTTAAACAATATTCAGTTAGTTTAACCAAATTCTGATAGCCTAATCAAAAGACTTAATTACAAATAACTAACAAACTTTGGAATTTAATGACAATCTTTCAATGTGTAAAAACTAACTTCAGACTTTCTGCTAGATGTGTCGTCCAATGTATTTATCCTCATATATTAAACAAGTTTTAAATATATTTTAAAATATCAAAATGAATATATTTTAATAATACGAAAGAAAGACAGAAAAAAAAAAACAAAAAAAAAAAAAAAAAAAAAAAAAAAACTGAAACTCGTGAAAACTTGTTTTGAAAGGCCGAAATAATGGAAGAAGTAGCACATCAATTTAGGTTGAAAAACGAACAGTGTAACGCTTTGAGTTCAAGCTGCAAACACTTTATAGATGCCGCCCTTTTAGGTAAAAGATAAAAAGGTAGATTCCAAAATCCATCCATATAAAATGTTACAACTGTGTGCTAACTATTCCAATTTTTCAGTCATCAACAAAATCTTTACTTCAAATGATTAACAGGGCCTACACCATGCCAATAATTATTCAAAACCACTTCCTATTACCTTAAACTCACTTATATAACATCTTTTTCTTTCTTAAGCTCTCTTTTTTCATTAATTTTTCATTATTGCTCACCATGACATCTAAGTCTTAACCAACAACACCTATGTCTCCATGTCATGTCTACTTTTTTTTCAGCTTAGGTGAAAGTTTCATGCTAATAAAGTTAGCAAAAAGATTAAATCTTTATATTACCTTTTACACTGTATTAAACTATTTTTTCGGAAGGTAACTCGTTCTCTCTAAGTAAATTTCATAAGCCAAAAATTTCTGTATACAGTAGTTTTAACGAGTTAATTAAGAGCCTTCATACACACAACTGCTGTAAAATATGAAATTTATGTGTGTACAACTATTGCAGTTCAGTGAAATTGCGGAAATTCAAAGACTTCAAAATATAATTTGGATTCGGATTAACTCTTCTTTCTCTTGAATATTCCCAGCTATCACCATGTCAGAAGATTCTTTCCCAGTTTCCAAATCTGTGGGAAGAAATTAAGCACCATATTTACATGGCAAGGTAAAGCCTCTTCGTAAGAAAACTGTACAAAATTCTGTTGAGAAAGGGATTTTGGGGGACTCATGTTCCTTAACTAGAATCACTCTTCAAAATTGGCATGTCAGAGTGAACTCATAAAAGATGATATTAAGATACAAATTTTGTTCTATAGATTCTGAATATGCAGAAGCTGTTAACTATAATATGCTGTATTTTTTGAAATAATATTTCCTCCAAGTGGATCTAACCAACATGGAGAAAGTGAGAGAACAAGAGAGATGAAGAACACTAGAAGAAACATTAAATGAATTACCCTGGAGGGTACGAGAATGATCCCAGTGAATCAGTGCATCAAATAAAGAAGAACAGAAAAGAAAGCTAAAGAAAAAACGGAAACAGTAGGAGAATAAACAGAGAATGTATATGATAAAATTGAAATTGTTATAAATAATTCTGTGTTATTGTGATGTACATAACGCGAAGCCATACAAAAAATTGTTAACACTCTTCTTCCACAATAACCAGCTGTCAGCTATATACACACTATGAATGAAAGGAAGAGAAGAATAAAGAGGAGAGAAACAACCAATCTTGTTTTCCACAGTGATGGAATCAAGGTTGGATTTTTGAAGAGGTGAAGTAGTAATAGTAGGAGTAGTAGTAGCTGTACTAGTCATGCCAGCAGAGGAGCATGACCACACACCTTCTGATTATGTATAGCCTTGCCCTTTGCTCTCTGAGGGCACCTCCAAGCCCTCTTCCTGAGAGCCTTCTCTTAGAACCTCCCATGGAAGGACTAGCCATCTTCATTTTGCAGAGTTAATTATTGTGGGGTTACCCTTTGTTTTAAGGTTTGATGAAGTTAAAGGTTGAAGCTTTGAAGCTTTGAAGTTTTGAAGTTGAGTTGTGTTGTGAGTGAGTGAGGGATGAGGGGTTCTTATAGAAGTGGTTGAGGTTGTGGTCCTATCTCACATTGGTCTAGTAAAGAGGCAGCGATGGGGCATGAAAGGGCGTGCAGTGCCTCTAAACCCACCAGACAAACAGCAATTGGGCCCCACCTCACCCTTTGGGAATCCTTACCCCAATAACCGGGAATTGATAAAAACAACCCAAGCAATTCAGCCACCCCTCTCTTTCTTCCATTGCCATGTCACACTCTATCATCCTATGTCTACCCACCACCCACCAACATCATGGGTCTCCAATTTTTCAACCCCTTTTATTTTACTTTACTTTATAACCTTACCTTAATCTTGTGCATGATGGAGGAGTTTATGGTTGCCCATTAGGACAAAACTCAAAAAGCCTTCTCCTTTTTCTTCTTTTTCTCATTCTTTCTTTCTATCTTTCCCTGGATCCACATTATCAGGGAAGTGAGTCGTGGATCAGGAAGTTGGGTAAGTAAAGCTCTGTTCAATCCTACATATATATCAGTTCGTAACAACAACCATTACAAAGGTTTTTTTTTTTTTCACATCATAATGGACTAACTTACTACTACCTTGACTTCATCTAAAAAAGGTGCACATAATTAGGGCCCCAGCTTTCAGCATCAAACTTTGCATTCCCATGGCTTAAAATCATGCTTATCCAATGCCACAAAATCTATAAATTATTGAACCTCTCGGGTTATCTCTCAGAAACAGAATGTCATGACCCTCACCTCATCCTAACCAATAGTATACTAGATTTGGCTTCATTTTTTGTAAAATTCACTTCAGATTTTCTTACATGAAAACCAGTGGCTTTCAACAATCTGCACTAAACAGTATACCCTGTGCACTCTCATATTATATGTGCATATAATATGAGATTAATGTCTTTATGTCAATTTCACTGACTAAAAGAAAGGAAGGCTTAATAAATTATAATAATTACAGATGAAAACATGCTCCTGTACATTGGTTTAGAAGATTTAAAAATTTGGGGTTTCGGAGATTTTTGTTGAGCTTAGTTTAAAATGTGCAGCAAAAAGCTGCATGATGGATATCCAAGCCAACTGAATATCAGAATATGTTACAGGACTCTGACAGCTTTGGAGGAGACAGCAAGAATATAGAAGCAGTAATGAGATATTTGCATGAGCAATGGATTTGAATCACAAGATTCGTACACATGCCAGAAATTTCTGCCCCTTCACACTGTATTTTTGTTTCACCTTACAGGAAGAAATCCAGATAAATCCTTGTTGGTATCTCTTCCCAGAAAAGATATAAAAATAAGCTAAAGTGACTTTTGCACAGGCCTGAAAGTATTTTGCTAAGTAGATGAAACAAAAGGGAGAAACTTTTGTTTTTGTTGTGCAGCATCTCATATGCCCAATAAAAGTAGCCAAGGACGTAAGTTTCAAGTTTTTGACTAAGATTCCATAAGAAGGGGCATAAATTTTTATTGAAATGTGATAAAAAGCCAGTTCAGTGAGTTACTAAATTAGTCATAGATTGCAGAGGATGATCACCCACTTGCTCTACCTCGTGCTCTTCCCAAATGCTAACCTTTTTCCAAAGACTTGTTCTAAATAATAATCTGTGCTACTATTTTATTCCTTCTTTGCTTTGGTCTTTATGAGATTTTAAGCATTTGATATTGAATAATGCGCTTGTCAGCAATTTGTTGCTTCTACCAGCTTCTTCTTCTCACCTCAGTATTACACCTGCTACACCTCAGTAACGTTTTATGCATCTATAAACTAATCCAAAAACTTCCTCTTTTATACTTTAAAAAATTAGTTTAGAATTCATGAATAAATTGAATGATTTAATCTTTGTTTTTTCAATTTTTATAATTCATAAACGAAGCTTTATTTTCTTTTTCCATTCCCTGTTCAGAGAAATGAATGTCCTATATTCCTTGTGACAACACATTGAATAGAAATTATCTATCAAATTAAACTTTTTATGAGAGAAAAACTCTTCTTAATATATACAATCTCATGTTTCTTCCTCTCACGCGTTTTGAACAGTAACTACAGAGTTTTCTTACCACTTTCCCCCTAATAGACTACTGTTCTATTCCCGCGTTAGTATTGCTTCTTGTTTCAGTTTATTCTTTCAATTTTAGAACAATTCCTTCTTTCTTTTCTCAATCACGTTGATTTGACACAAAATTCCTCTTTACCGTGAAATTATGCACAAATCCCCAACAAAATTTTGCAAAAGCTTTATCTGATCCTGTCTCAGAAACCGGTAGATCTTCACATATTTCATTGTGTATCCCCTCGGTTTATTTGCATCAATCAATTCTTGTCAAGGTTAACATGCCAAGTTTTTCTTCTATTTTTCACAGTAACATATAGCAGACTCAGCATCATTCCCTACACAAAATTATCGAAATTCAAACAGCATCACTTTGCTAAGATTTCATCACTCATAAGAAATCCGAAACCAAACTGGGGTCGTTTAATTTGAACAATGAGGTTTTCTAGGTAACTTCATTTTCTTAGAGAAATGGTGATTTGAAAATATTTAAACGTGTGCATTGGACCCTCATAAAAATTATAACTTTATTATATTGGTTTGAGCCATGGGTGCAGAACTTTGTAATTGAGAAACAGTGGGAACTTAACAGCATTAGAGACAGAGGTGATAACATTAATGTCTGAAATGCTCTGTGATCAAAGTGGTCCAAACACAGCATATCTTGAAGCTAAAAAAAAATTGGTCGGTTGTACTGAACAAGGAGGTCAGAGTTACACGTGAAGTTCTCGTGATTCACAATACCATTGCCTGCGGTATAATCAACATATATAGTAATTTAATAGTCACGTGTACTTTCAGTCATTAAGCCACTACCCCATTTCCATTCTCTTCTTCATGCTTGTTTAGTACGGAACAAACTCACCACATGTTTCTTCACCACAACATCTGTGAAGGATTTTAATTTTCCTGCATTCTTTATTCGGAACACTGTCCTCTCTCTCCAACAGATCACAGATGGGAACGTAAATTTCTTCCACACACCTTCCTTAAGCGTAATCATAAACTCACACTGTGGTTTACTAGTTACGTAACAATTACAGTTTCACTTGTGTACGGACACAATACCAGCTAATTTACTATGTACACAAACATGGTTCATAGCTGGTTATGTAACAATGACAGATCAATTGACTCTGTTACCAAGATGTATTTGCAACTTTAGAATTGAAGCCACAGTTATTGATGAGGATTCTTACCAACATATTGAGATTGGCAGTGACAACTAATACTTCTTCTATTTGGTTATACAATAATCATGTTGATATAATTTGCTTTAGCAGAGTCATTTTTAGCCATACATAAATAACTGTTGTCTCTCACATCTAGTGATAAGTGTGTTACCTCAACTACTCCTAAAAAAAATAATGTAATCCAATTATTATCCCGTAATTTGAGGAGAAAGAGTACGAGGAAATTATTAAAGTGCTAAACTTTTGAAGATCCAAAGTTGGATCATATCTTCAGGTAAAATGGTCATCCATTGACAAGAAGTTACCATAATTCACTCCGTGAAGTAGCAACGAAACGAGAAATAGAAAGTGAGAAGTTACAAGGTCTTTTCGTGGCCTCTCTAAAGTCTAAAGGCAACATGGAGTTTTAAGTCATGATGGGATAACAGCTGGCCAGAAAAGAAGGAAAATATAAAAGGTGTCATTCTAAGATAGTGTTATGTTATTTTTATCACCATTTCCATAATTCAACACCTTCTCAACATTTCTTAGAAAAAAGCAGCTTCACACGTGCGGTCAAAAGATTCCTCTTACATCTCCATCACACTTGTTTATCTTTCTTTTCAGATCAAAAGTCGTTCTATCTCATCAAGATAAATAATTTTGATATCCAAAATACAGACAAACTTGTTGGGTCTTTCTAGAGTACCATAATTATAATCTTCATTCCTCCGTGGGGATTCATCTGCTACATCAAGACTTTTTCTGCATTCATCGAGGAACACATTTATACTATCATTCAAGGTTCTTATATAATCTCTCTCTGAAGTCTATGTGCGTGTTTCGATGACACTCGTGAGAGTTCAAAAGTATATATTTTTATTCTTGTCAGTGTGTAAATGTAAAAATAAAGTATATCAGATAGAAATAAAAAACTTGAAAAGCATACAAGTAAAAATACTGGCAAATCTAATGTGCAAAGTTTTTTATTGCATATGATGTTAAATTTACTGATGTGATTTAATTGTATTCTCAATTTTTATCCAAATATAGTCTAAGAGCCTAATAGAGCATTTCTCCCTGCAAGATACCTTTCTTGCTCTTGGCTCAATTTTCTACTGATAAAAAGAAAAGAACTTACCACCTCGATTATAAATGCTGAAATAGAATCATAAAATCAAACCCCACCTTCATCAAGCTCATAATAAACGGGATTGATAAATAATTGGCCAGAAATGCAGCAAAAATTAAAGGTATAACAAGAACTATGAATTAATTTACCAAAGAGTAAATTTTATTGCCTCAGAATGTTGGATAACACTAAGTAACTCCAGTTACTTAAAGCTAGTTTAGGTTCTGTGTTCTAGTTACACGTACTTAAGTGTCTGTAAAGAACTAATTGGAAGTTAGCAGAGAATTGATAGATTATGCAAGTGATTCCCATTTGATGTGGCCACACATCGTAAAGTTCAAAGAACAGCAAGGGAGTCCTGTAGAAGCAATTCATATTGATTGAAAATGATAAAAGATAAAATGATGATACTGAATGAGTGCTCTGTGTGTGTGTGTGATTTCTAACAAGCTAGTTACTTTAACATGCATAAAAATAACAATTTACAAATAATGAGAATGCGATCATTGCATCACTGAGAAATATATTATAATAATTTTTGTAAGGGTAAAAAAATTCTTACATGCAATATTCTTGATGGGAACCTACATTACACATCTACTTTATGCAATATTCAAACGAAATTCAATTAAGAAATTGACTGATTAGTTTCGACAAGGAGAATGACACTGTGCACTTTAAGATCATATACCAGCCCCAAAGATATTGAATGTGAGAAAAATCATCGGTTTGAAACATGAAAACCACTATCAGCAACAACGTAATTAAAGGATTAGTACGGAAAAAAGCATCCATGGTGAACGCCGTTGCTGGGAATCGAGCCCATATTACCCGGATGACAGACAAAAACATTAACCACTATACTACAACAACAACAACAAAAATGATATCTATAATTATATAATTACATAATTTTAAAAGTTAAGGTAAAAACGCCGTTGCCGGGGATCGAACCCGGGTCACCCGCGTGACAGGCGGGAATACTTACCACTATACTACAACGACTTATATTCTGAAATAAAAATATTCTATTTATAATACAATATTAAAGGAGTAGTAAATATTTAAAATAAACAAACGCCGTTGCCGGGGATCGAACCCGGGTCACCCGCGTGACATGCGAGAATACTCACCACTATATTACAACGACTTACTTGACAGAAGTTTTAAGATACGCATAATTGTAACCTAAAATTGAATATGAAATTTATCCAATGGTGCTAACAGCTGTGTTTGAATAAAAGAAACAATAATAATAAATGTCATATTGGTAACACGGATTATAGCGTAATTTTTTATTAATTTTTGAAATTTGTGTGAATGTAATTTTTATTTAATGAATATAAAGAAATACATTAAAAAAGTGAGCAGAAAAATATATTTTAATATTTGTAGCTTTTAAAATCTAGACATATTAACGTGCGGGATTTTGAATTTATAAAGTCAACTTGTAATTCTTGGAAAGATGTTCAAACAGACAATTACTAATTACATGTACAATGGAAGAAGTCATGAGAGGAGTTACTACATCTGTGGTTTATGTCACAAATTTATACTTAAATTTTCTTAATATAAAAAGTTAATAACTTTTATATTTTTTAATGTATACTTAGTTATAGATTTATGTAAAATACTGCTTTTTATTTATTTTAAGGCAATAATTAATTGCAGAAACAACTAAAAAAATTAAGTAACTCCAAGTTTTATATCAAAGGGTTTCTAATAACTCCTAACCATTCATATTTGAGCATGAGACTTTTCTTTATGAATAACGTTTGTTTAGAGTGGATGCTTTAGGAAGCAGCTCTTGTTTGAAGAAACTCTTGGGTTGGAGTACGCTATGCTTAGACTGGTTTAAAAAAAAAAATAGTTACTTCTACAAACAATTTTTTATTAAAATAATTAAAAAAAATGTTTTCTCCAATTATGTTCCAACAACAATAAATTATGACTATTTATCACCTATTCTAATTTGTTATCTATCTCCTTTCTCTCTCTTTATTTCTTCAACTGAAAACCTTCAATTTTAACTCTCTTATGTTATGAATTAATGATTGTCCATTGATTTGATACATTTACTCATATGATTCATTACTCTTTATGGTAGATATTTGTATTAACTAAGTTGATTTGTTTCCTTTATGGATTACATATTGTATCTATAAATAGGACTCTTCCTATCAATAATAAGATACAGATGAGTTGCTCCCTATTTTCTCATTCTCTATTATCTATTGTTTCTTCTCTATTCTCTCTGTTATCGCTTTATTTCATAACACGTTATCAGCACGATGCTCCAATCAATTGAGGACTAGTGGAAGCTTTTTCTCTATAACGACAGTGTTATGCGTCTCTCAATCCAGGCTCTTTCTAATCCTTTCTCAAATTATAATTTTACCTTATATTCTTCCTCTTGTGATAAGAATTATTTAACTTTATCAATTTTCATCTTCGTCTTATTATTTTTATTTTTATTATGACGGTGATTATTATTATTATTAATATTATTATGTTATATGCTAGTTATAAACACGCGAAAAGTTGCAAAATTTGGATTTGTGACTCTTGATATTACAAGGAAGAATTCCTTATATTGGAATTTTAAATGTTGGAATACATTTATATGCAATTGATATTGGGATACCATTGAATAAAGAAATAAAGCATCTAAGATATTAATTTGCTCATGCGACAAAAATATTGTGAAAAGAGATTTCACAAATATTATGAATTTATTTCATGCCTATATATGGCTGGCTGGACAAAGCAATAAAGCTTTTGATGAAAAATCATGAGATCCGCCTAATCTGCTCCATTCCCAGAAGTGAATGCAGCAATAAATATTATGAATTTATTTCATGCCTTTATATGGCTGAACAAAGCAATGAACTTTTGACCTCAAGAAAATCATGAAACATGTCCAAATTGGTTCTGCTCCATTCCCAGAAGTGAATGCAGCAACATTTGATTTATATTTTTATAATCGTGATCATGATCATGATTTTGGACATGGTTATAAAGAAAATTTCAAAGACACATTTTGTCACCAGAAGTGGCACAATAATGTGAAAAAAAGGAAAAGGAAAATGTGAAAATATTGACAAAAAGATGAAAGTATATATTATCATTACTGTGGTAAAGGCCATTTGAGTTGTACTTATTGTACACCAAAGCATCTTACAAATAATGAGAAGAACATAGAAACACATTTTGCTTATGAAGATGGTGATTCTGATTATGGCCATATGGATGCTAATCATGTTGATATTGTTATTTTCTTTGCTAAAGCAAATGAAAGCATTGATCACCTAATTGATTATGAGAGTGTTGAAAAAAAAAATTTCATATTGATATTTA
>Ga0209589_1010533_pt1 | contig 13435 bp, 7 predicted proteins | sample CowpeawhiteBW_FD_187525 | JGI IMG/M metagenome (GOLD analysis project Ga0209589, IMG submission 187525) | Root nodule microbial communities of legume samples collected from California USA - Cow pea white BW (SPAdes) (version 2) | ecosystem: Host-associated > Plants > Roots > Nodule | place: USA...
TATCAAGAAATACCTCATTAAAAAACCATATATCAATTTAATCATCACAATTACAAAAACTATAAATAAAATCCATGATTATTCTACCACACAATAAATAAAACAAAGCTACTAATTACCAAACCAAGTTAACTTTTATATACATTAATTATTTTAAAAAAGTACCAAAACCATAAATAAGTTTAAAGAAATACACAACCACTCAATTATATATATAACATCACATCGAAATCTCTTTTGCTTTAACACATTAAAATACCAATTCCCAAAGGTTGTGTTGCCATTTCGTGTAACATAAAAGGTAACAACATTGTACTACTAAACTAAGCACCAAAAACATTTTAACTTTTATAACCAATACTCCTTATAATAATTCTAATGTTCCAAATGGATCATACTATAATATATACGTTATTACATTATATATACATATATATATATATATATATATATATATATATATATATATATATATATATATATATATATATATATAAACAATTCCATCATTTGCTTCTGATGCCAAACCTATAACTTAGTCGTTGCCCCAAACATAAAAATTGAACATCAAATCCTCAAATTTATATCTAAAACCAATCATGTAAGACAAAGGACTAGTTAACTCCCTTTACTTCTTAAAGGCTTTGTCTTCTCCACTGATTTCTCTCCCTTCTGTTTCCATTCCACTATACATTTTACTGTATTTACAAAGCAGAATTCTACCAAATCTTATTTGATATCCACTGTAACGTCCCATTTAATTAATACGCGTAATTAAAAGAAACGGCACACATAAATAGTATGACAACGCAGTCCTAGGGTTCTTAACACCACCCCTACAAAACTAGGCACACCACGATGCCAACAGAAACATGATAACGGTTTGACTAAAAGTATATAAATCCAAGAACAACAAATACATGGGCCATAGTCCTAAAGAAAAGCTCAAAAGAAACTAAGGTCCAATCCACGCAGACTATGCAACGGAATTACCACCTCCATGTTGTCCATGGGTGTTCCTCGCCTCTGCTCACACCAACAAGTTGATGATCATCGCAAAAGAGAGTACCACACAGCAGAACACACAACAACAAAAGTAGGGTAAGCTAGAGCACAAGAGATTTTATCCATCAAATCAGATATAATTACACAATATATTCACTCAAATCAACGAAGCATGTTATGACTTTTCAGGCAATACACTACGACATGACTCGACTCATCCAGATACATATAACTTGGTCGGATTCAGCAGACGCTTGCACTTGTGGTGGATACCTCTGCTCACCCCCGAGCTGCTCATCCCGAGCTATGTGTTACAAGTGTTTCAATGAATCAATTTCCCTCACCACAAGGTTAGCCCTTAATGAATTTTAGGCCTCCTGCTTCTCTCACCACAGGAGTCAGTCCGCTCTAAGTGAGACTAACTAACTCCTTAGATTGTCAGGATGCAATCCTTACCTTGAATCCTTACCTAGTTATACAGATGGGACACCACCATGGACACCCACTAACAGGGGTCATGGAATTACGTCCCGACCACTGAAGCGCGACCCTGAAAGTCTCACCTAGAGACTCCAAGGAATTATGCACTGACACAGATCAACCATATTCACACAGCCAAAGAATATTCACCATGCATAGATATACATTAATCGTACCAACCTTTAAAGCCAACGCCTTTCATGTTCTAGGCCCAACCCATTTCAACTCGTCTTAAACCATTCACGCATAAAGGATTTCCAACTCATCTCATTGTCATGCATCTTTGATGTCAACCATTTCATTAAAATATCATGCTAAACTCATATAAAACCATTATTCGCAATTCATGACTTGCACCACTCATTCATACTCATTCATCTCGCATGTTCAGCACAATACTTAAAACTAAGCAAGCATTTTCCATACAAAGCCAAGAAAACAATTTCATCTCACACTGCCTCGCCCAACACCTCGCTCAGGTTGAAGGGTCTCGCTCAGGTGAGACGTGCTCGCTCAGGCGAGCCCCCTTCGCCTAGGCGAGGGCTCGAAAAAGCATCAAGAGGACAACGCGGAATCTCGCTTAGGCGAGACCCCTCTCGCTTGGGCGAGATGTTTGCTCGCTCAGAAAGATGAGCAGGTCGCCTGGGCGACCTCTCGCGCAATAGTGTTTTGGCGAGTCCCTGCTCATCTCGCCTAGGTGAGACTGGCTCGCTTGGACGAGATTAGCAGGTCTCGCCACTGTTTTCTGTAACAGTCCCTCACATCAGTCAAACAAAATATTTAACGACAGATCCATGCATTCAAAAACCAGTATACCATCATACCAACCATACAAACTCGAAACGACAAGCAAACCACGAAGAAAATGAGACATATGAGCAAGGTCTTAGCTTCCCTAACTGGAAAAAGACTTGCACACGATCTTGACCCAAACAACGGAACGCAGTGACTCGAGGGACGACACCAGGGCTGGAAAGTAGGAAAGGAGAACTGGTTTGAACTTGCGTGCTCACGGTGGTACCAAACCCTAGCGGAGGTAGAAGGTGGCTGCGACTCTAAGGCAAGGACAACAATTTTCTGAAAATGGGGAGAAGTGTTAGGTTTAGGACAGACCTAGTGACCTTATCTGTTGGGCCGGTCTTAGGCCCACTTACAAGGGCAGCCCCTAACTTTAAGGCAGAAAACGAATAAAAGATTTTTAATGGACCTTACATCCACTCTAATTTTCAAAAAATAAACTTATCTATTCGTTTTTATCCATTAAACATTAGTTTGGTTTCTTTCTAACCACTTTAATTGAATAATTATTCAGTAAACCTCATTTCTAAGAAAATTCTTTAAATCAAATAACTCTTATAAATTAAAAAATTAACAAACCAATAAAATAAATCTTGAATTATATAACTAATAAATCATTTTATCTTTTACATAAAACCTCATTTATTTATTTTTCTAATTATTTTAATTTATGAATTTCGTACATTCCCCCAACAACTAAGATTTGAATCCTCGAAAATGAAGTTTCCAAATTATTTTGCTAACTTTAAAAATTCTAAAACAACACTTTAACAATATAAAACTTACCTACAACTCATGCAAACTTTATGTAATCTTCAACAATATGTTGAGACGAATAATGCTATCTACCAGGCATTCTAAGATTACCTAATAGAAACTCAACAACTGGAAAACAAACAATCAATGCCCAACAAATTCACATTTTGACGCTGATAAACAATGCATAATAGGCTCCCTCTCCACAAATCACCTTGGACCTAATTGCTCTGATACTATAATGTAACATCCAAAATTTTCACATGTCTAAGTTTTATAACTACATAATTAATCTTATTTCAAATTGTTACTAAAAATAAAATTGTTAACACTTTATTTATATTTGGAATAAAATGCAAAATAATCCATGTCTTACATCACCAGACTTTTATTCACTTGACAAAATTAAAGAAAACAAAAAATAATAATGAAAATAAACTATAAGTGTGTCCCAAACATCTACTGGTCTTTCCATATTCTCGATCTTTACTGTTCTGCACCTTCAACACCTATATGATCTTCTACTCCCATATAAAATACGATCATCGTAGGTGGAAAACACAAATGTAAGGGTAAACTAACAAGACAACATAAAACCTTAATCTTGAAAATAAATTCACAAATTGTTTAAAATCTTCAAACATTTTAAAACATAACATTTTTCAAGAATCCTTCTCTTAGTTAAAAGAGAAAAGTTTGGAAGTTCACCAAGTAGACTCCAAGGAAAGACTTAAAAACATTCTCTTTCCTAGCAAAGCTTTCCCTATATCACTTTCACACATCTTATTTGTAAATAGGAAAATGAAACTTGTTCCAAAAACTCACAGCTTTTAACAAAATCCGAATATACAAAAAGGGTTAAGTCAAATAATAAAAGTAATAAGAGAAATAAAATTGGTGAAAGATAAAAGATAAAAAAATAATGAAAAAGAAAATAGATTGATTTCACTGCTTTTTCAACATCATTTGTTATCCAAAGATTATTGCTCAATTAATTATCATTGTAGATTTGAAAATTAATCAGTGTAAAGTCTCAATTAATTTGTATGCATTCTCACTTTTAACCAAAGTACATTCTCAATTAAAAGTGACAACTTTTAGATTATTCATAGTAAATTCAACCAAAGTATAGTCTCAATCAAATTTACTATGCCTAATCATGTTTATTATTTTATCTCTTCACAAAATAAAAGGCTTAATTAATGAAAGTAAAGTCTTAACTAATTTTAGTTAAAGTAAATACCTTTAACCAAAGTAAAGTCTCAGTTATTGGTATTCACACAAGCAAAGAGTTTAGTACTCGTACCAATCCTCTGCCAATGCTTCACACAAGCGAAGAGGACCCCTTTCCACTGCTTCACACAGGCGAAAGAGTATTCATTGGGTCTCTAGGCACGGAAAACCTCACACGACACTTAATTTCACCAAGAGTCTTCAAGCAAGGTAAAACACTTCCAACATGCAATAAATGAGAATTATAGATTTTCAATCCTAATACACACCACCACACCATACATGTAAGAATAAAGTTTCATAAAGAAACCCCTCAAAACACTCACAGTTTTATCATCCACACACCAAAGCAACCCACCATTCTAACATTCCCGTGTAATGCCCCTAAAAGAAATTCTAAGAACATACATTAAAAGCATAAAAGTAAATAACATAATATTGGACACACCACTCCAACACGTGATTTCTTCGAACCCATGATTCCCAAGCACCACAACGTAAAATAAAAATAAAGCAATAAGAAAAATCAGTAACCAAAACAATGCATATGCCAATGAATCAATAACTAACGCATTTACTACAAGAACCCTTAGGAAAGACGCACTATGAAATTATATATAGTTTGCAGCAAAAGTATAAGGAAAGGAAAACAACAACTATATTATACTACACTATGTGTTTACGTGAAAGCATAATCAAAAGAAGAAAGATAAAAGTTAATTTATAAGTGTGGGACCATTTCTTCTACAACCACCTAAACATAATATAAAGAAAATATATGGTATGGAAGAATGGCCTTGCAACCCAAAACGTAAAACATGAAAGTGAAATTGCACCAAAGAAAAAATAACAAAATCATATGCAACCGTGGGTCCCTCCAAGTAAAATAAATATCATAAAATCTAACCTAAATTTGCTAAGCCTTCACGTGAATAATGAGAAAACCAAAAGTTTAAAGAGTGAAAGAGAATGTATCAACTCTTATTTAACGTGAGTGAAAGAGAGAATAAATGCACACTTTAGGGAAAACAAGTGAGATTACATGCAAAACGTAGATTCCCACACCATTGTATGTTAATCTATTGTAGTGAAAAAAAAGAAAGAGTAGGCCAAGCAATTAATCTGATGGGTTCAAAACGAGAAAAAAGAAAAAGTGAGAAGAAGAAATTTATATGCAGATCCTGGTTATTCAACCACGGTACCAATCTATACCACACTAATGAAACCCAACATCTGAAACCTAAGCCCCTCACTCAACCAACCATGTGCAATGCATCTTATGTAAGTACAGTGAATAAAGAAAAAGAAAATAAGGATTATGATGCATGACTTGATACGTATCAGAGAAGATTCATTGTATGATTGCACAAAAAACGAAAATATGTAACAGTTTTCAAGTCAATGTTGCAAGTGACCTAGAATAAAGGAAGAATTAGGTCAATGAAAATGAAAAGAAAACGTGAAACACTAATGTAACCCATGACTTATGCACACTACCCCAAACCAAAACCCATACTTCATCCACCCATGGTAAACAACACCATGCACATCAAGGTTTCTAAAAGGCACTTGGTAGCACCCATTAGGGTTGACTCAAAACAACCCTATGAATCATGTGCTAAGTAATGATAATAGAAGAACTCCCAAGACCATCTCGCATACTATAAGAAGCATAACATTCAGACGCGCAAAGCAGAAGACTAAACAAAACAACATTCGTAATCCTTATATGAATTCATGCATAGATAAAGAGAATGAAGGTAAAACCTAGCTTCAAACAAAAAGAGAAATAAGCAAAGTCAATCCCCTACCTCTTGTACAATCCTTCAAGGGCTTACGCTTCCCGCAGTTTCTTCCTTCCCTATCCACGATTTCTCTCTAACCCTTTTTTTTATCTCCGTGTGCTCCTCTCTCCTTCCTCCCCCTTAAGAACCTAGAACTAGAGTATTTTACCTCCTCTACCTAAACCCTAAAATCAAAACAACCTATCTTTTTACCTTTTTGGTTGCTAAAAATATAAAATATTTGAAATCCATATACTTGCCGTTATTTATTTTGGGTGTGGTAACAACAAAAATAAAATATCACATGTTGATTTCAAAAGAGATATAAGAAGATAAATGTTGCATGTTGCAGCAACGTAATGCAATAAAAGAGAGAGATATAGAAAACAACGTTACTTCCACAAAAAGATGAGAGAAAAAAAAACTAAAGGAAAATAAAACCACATAAATAAACACTAGGCAAATTCAAACACTTGACCTCACAAACATTAACACATTCAATCAACATTAAACCAAACACTTTCTCATGATTTAATGCACACTGCTAATATATAAACATATATATATTCTACATAATATACATAAATAAAATAAGTAACATAAATAAAATCAGAACTTAATTCACTTAAATAATTATTCCCATATTTCATAATTCAATTAAATAACTAATTTAAATAAAATCAACAATCTTAATCAAACCATTAATTTTTTTCATGGTTTCTCTTTATTCTAATATTTCCAGGTCTTACATTTATCACTCCATGGAATGCAAAATAAAATAAAAATAAAAGAGGATGTGGAGAGAGAGGACAAAATTAGGCCCCCTAAGGGTTCCTGAACTTCGAAGTTTCGAGCTTTCTTTATCTGCCTCCCATTGGTCTCTTTATATACGACTTGGACTGGATTTTTATTTTGCTAAAATCTCTCAAATATCTTTTAAAATAAAAATAAATATTATTTCTCTTTGTAGTGATTATGAATATTTAAAAATATTTGGAGAAATTTAGACTATATGACAAATGTAGTTGGTTGAAAATTTATGATATAATTAAATAAATTAATTATTTAAAGATATATGATAATTATTACCAAATAATATTTACATTAATTTTTTTAATTCAGTCCTTTACAATCTTGTAGTCAAAATTTGCTACGAAATATCCAAATATATTAATATTTCTACTGTAAACCCTCTTGTTTAACTAAACTTTGATCAGATTTGAATATTTGAAGCAACTTTAAGCATAATTTAGATATTTGACCATTTGACTGTCCAATTAGGGATTGACACATGGCAGTTTTTCTCTCTAATATGTCAGCTCCTCCATTATGGTTTTTGTTGACGTTCTTTTCCAACGAAGTTTGCGCGTGGTTGTTATGGACGAAGTGCAGGTGTGTCGCACCATTGGTTGCTACAATTGTTGGTTGTTGTTGTCAAGAAGTAGGTGTTGGTGGCGTCATTCTCGCTGCTCACGGTGAAGCATAGTGGTTTGCGATTTGGAATGGTTTGTTATTGATGGCAGCATTGAGGTTAAATGTTGCTGCGCTTAGAATTTTTGTAACGTCCTCGCCTGAAAATTCTTATTTAAAATTAAAATAAGAAAAAATAATAATAATTTGCATTTATTATTAAAGTTCTTTCCCAAAACCATGGGAAATTTAAAACTTTATTTCAACACGCCATCTATAAAATCCACACGACGTTCACTTATTACAAATATAAACTATTTATAATATCCATTACAAAATAGTCTATAAACATCATAAAGCATCTCTAAGTAAAACCCTCTGGTTGCCCCCACTCTAAGTCTAAGCAACCACGTGCTCACCTGCATAAATATTTGCTCCCATGTAACAAGTTACATGATCATCGCCAAACACACACAAATAGGGTGAGCTAAAAATAAATAAATTACAACACGAACTAATAAAGCAATTCAAAACTATGACACATGTTAACACTCCAATCCCCCATTCTCAACTTCCAAACCATCCGTTGGACGCCTTATGATTCTACACCCTTTGATGAGTACAGTAATCAATCTTTGTTGCCATGAGTATCTACTCGCCTCTCCGACTACTGGCCACCACCTAATAGTCCACACGCGAGAAAATATTATCATGGCCACGATCTGCGACACCAAGTGGAGTTTCTCTATACGAACCGCAATCCATATTTGTCCCAAGACTACCAAACTCATTAGTTACACTAAAAAGGGAAATCTTCCAGAACCCATCCGTACGAGCCACGATCTCGCACACTACATTGGATTTCAAAAACCACTAGGCTACAAGCTGGAATGGCCACATGTTATCCCCGATACAAGTTGCACTCATAATTGGGCCCCCAACGAAGCATCATATCATGACCTCCATCCAAAGTTGTGTAGAAATCCTCCTCGCGTTCCAACTCTGCACCAAAAACTGCCTGGCACACAACTCGCGTCGCTAGGCGAAACTTGTTTCCAGACCGCCTAGCGGTCTCCTTTTGTCGCCAGGCGACAAGCCTTCCTAGTGCTTCTGTCAACGAACTCTGCCGGGCAAAGCCTTCCCTGCCGCGAAGCGCCACACAAGTCTAATGGCCACTGCCACTGTTTGGTGTCCCTATTGCTTAACGGCTTGTCCAACGTCGCTAGGCGTCATACTATTAGCGCAAGTGCTACTGGTTTTTGGTACTTTGGAATAAATTCTCATGAACCTCAAACACACAACACACAAAACATAGTGCCTTTGCAATTATTTAGTCATAACACTATGACTGAATTATCATGCCACACAATTTATAGCTTCCAAATTAAGGTCATTCTCCTATTCACACCTTATGCAATCCTTTATATCCTCATTCATTTACTAAATGAAACATGCCACACTCCCCTTAAATCAACATCACACTTGATACATAACAACAGTCCCAACAGGAAATGAACAACCTCATAGTTAAAACCAAACATTGCTTTTACATGCATATCATCCCAATTATTGCCTATTCACACATATCATTAATTATCCTTCATATAAGGTTTCCTCCCCATACTTTATGTTCATTTTCCTAAAATCCTGCACGAAATTTCTAGATAACCACACCCAAACACAACGCGAAGCAAAATCCCCATGGCTCCCTACACTTGATGTGTCGCTTGGCGGCAGTGCATGTGCCACTAGGCAGTGCATACAAATTTTGGGAAAATCCCATATTTTCCATCACATGCACGCACCCTAAAGCCACTAGTTACCATCACACAAAGATCATGCTTGTTTAATTTAATATTAATTTCATGAACCATCTCATTGATCATCACTAGAAATCACGTCGATTCACCCCCTAATTCTAACATGAACCCTAACCACAAATTCATGCAAGATTCATACCATCATCATAAAAATTACTTGCAGATACCCAATCAAATCAAAATTCACTCGAGCATACATCAAGGATTCATCTAGACAACATCAATAACACAGAAGAATCAAGAAGGCAGCGAACTGGAGAAACCAGTTCGTGTCGCTTGACGCCGTCAAGCAGTTTCTAAAAATTTCCAAAAACACAAAGAATTCACGTACATATCGCAATATTCAAGGGTCGCAAGCAATTTACACAATCTAGAAACATACAACACAATAAAAACTCGAAATGGAGCTCCCCTAACCTGAATTCTTTGCTCCAAAACATTCTAGCCTTTCCCTTGGTCTAAGTTGTCCTCACTTAGTCTCCTACACTTCAACCCTTCAAATCACTCTCAATGCATAGTGTTTTAGTGTAGTTTGGTGGCTGGTTTTCCTCACTTCACCAACCCTAAACGAAAATAAGTGAATTAAAACAAAATTAATTTCAATCAATACCTTAATTGGACCTTAATAGCTAATAAATTTTCATTAAGCCTTTTGTTTGTGTCCAGATTCGTGGAACATATCACTAGCTTTTTATCTCCCCAAATTCGTTCTCCAAGCATAAAAAAATTATATATTATGATTTTATTCTAACCAAAATTCAAACCCACAACCTCCCAATTACCAAGTACATGCACAACCATCAGGCTAATTTGTGTTTCTTGACAATTCCTATAAATATAGGAATTTATAATCACTTATCATGTTCAAGCATATCATAAGAGAATACAATCAAATAATCATACCATTGGCATACATAAGACTCGAACCCAAGTCCTTTCATCATAACTAAGTACTCTCAACCATTTGAGCTAATACTAATCCATTTGAATTTCGACGAGGAGGTTGTTGCATCCATGGTGGCTTGTTTTGCTCGTTGAGTTTGAATGAGAGGCGCGGTGCAGGTCTATTCTAGCAGTTTTGGTGGTTCTGGATCATAGGAAATTTGAACTACAATGGTTGATGCGATGGAGTGGGTCACAATGTAGGTGAAAGTGTTGTTTGGAACCTAGGTTGAAGATGATGATGACATGTCATTATCTGATTTGCTCGATTTTGAGTGTTATGATATTGGACTCGTGTCAGGCTTTTATTTGTTAGATTATGTATGCTAGCATTCTGCCACTCGACAACATATGGTTGGGTTTCTTTTATGAGTGGAAGGATCGGTGAAAATTAGTAAATTAAGGGTGCAAAAGAGGTTTTTTGCTGGCCCATATAAGAATGGTGCAATGTATAAGTAATGAAAGTTGGAGTGCATTTACCTCCTGATTTATTTTTTTCCAAAATTTACTAATTTTAACCTTATTTTATAACTTGAAACAATTTAATTTCACAACTTTAAAGAACCAAAACTGAAGAAAAATGTGTTTTCATCGTCCAAAAGTGATGTTTAATACTTCTAAAAGGAAAATTATTAATAATTCACAAAATTTTTCTTTTTTGACAAATCTTTATTCTTTGACCATCCTTGTCAAACAATCCAAAAGGATATGCAAGCAACATGGAGTGTGAAGCTGAACGTGACACCAAATGTGGATCACTAGTAATTAGTAAAACACCAATATACTTCTAATTTATATAGACATTTTTTTAACTAAAACAGTTTCAATGTGATCTTTCATTATCCCTCCTGCATTTGTATAGGTATCTTGATCTTTGTAAAACACGTGTGCCACACGTGAAAAGTTGACCACACGCATTAGAAATTTCATTGGAACTTGAGTAGGAGCTAAGCATGCATCATTTATGTCCTTCCAAGCATTCTCAACTAGCTTGAGTAGTTCTTTGATGGCACATTTCCTTGAGATTTTATGCTCCTTCATATAGCATTGAATGCTTGAAACAACATGTTGTCTATCCTGTTCAAACTTCGTAAACAAAAACAACAAAAAGAAAAAACCAAATCATTATTTAACAACTAATATATAGGATTTATTAATGGTCTTTGCAAAATTATTATTCTAAAATTTTAAGAGTTTTTCAATTGCTAACTCTTAATATAAGATAAAGAAAATGTTTCTTCTTATAATAAACTAAAATTACTTATAAGTGGGTCATACATAACCTAGTTGAGAAAGTACTTGGACAAGTACAATTCTATTATGACCATTTCTTCTTGACATATTTTTTAAAGTTAGGTGTATTCATCAGTAGTTCCATAGAACTGTCATATTTTCCTTTTAGTTAAATTGATAGAAATTAATTAGTGTCAAGGGTGCACCTCATCTCCAGAAATGTCATCTGCAATCCTAAACATAAGTGTACATGCTGCAATAATGACTGGTTTATTCGTTGCCCATAGAAGGATCTCCTCTGTCGTATCTTCCATGCCTAAGAAAGATGAGGTAATCAAGATAGGGTAACCAGCGGACGTTATTCTTACTTGCATGTACTCTTCCAATGTTGGAATGTGGTTGGAATGGCACCATCTTGCCTCAGCCATATGTGCCTCGACTAGTCTCTTCATCTAGCATAAAGGTACAAATATATAATATTGAGAAACATATTCCACACTTTTCATTGGACAAAAGAAAAAGGTGGTCACACTTTGTATACCTCAAATTATAAAAGTTTTGGAATATGAAAATTTTAAAAGCTACACCTTTCAATCTTTCTACATCTATCTAACTTCTAATAAAATATTAATATTTTAATTATTCTACTTTGATTCATCTTAATTTATTTTATATTTTAAAACAAATTTTTCTTTGGTGTTGAATAGGAAAAAGTAAAAGACGTGATGTCTATTTATCGTCATCCATCAAATAATACAATTTTTATTTTTCTAATTAAAATTAATCTCACAAGAGAGACACATTTATAGGATACGAATTAGATGATGTTATCTCTAGCGGTATCTCGGCCTTAATTAAGAATTAATAATATAACAAAAAGATAAATTCTCTTATTCAGATATATCCTAAGTATCCTTAGATTAAACTAGTCTACCTGGCATAAGCATTGTTAATTCATTTATTACCATATTTATTGCATGTAATATATTGTTGACTTGAGTATCTTGCATGTAACCTCTCTACATCTTGACACATGAAAAGAAATTATCTAAGATCGGGAGCAAAGTCGTTAAAGGAGAATCTTGGAAGGGCATTCCAGCATCAATCAAAATATTTAGCTTCCACCGCAAGACTGACGTGTGCTAAGAATATTAGATGGTGTTGACGAGGAACATGGTTAACAACTTGAAGCAACAAGAAAATAGAGGTTCATAGTAATCATACTGGAGGGGATGTGAGGTTGCTACTTGAACTACAACATCAAATGTCTGAATTAAGAAAAAAAAATGAGGAGGAGATGAATGCACTCAAGGAGGAGAACGCACTGATGAAGAAGAAATTGGAAGAAGTGTCGAAAGGTCATGAGAGACAAAATGGGATCCTAACCACATAACCATTTGGCATATATGGTTCGTGACATATCCCAAAAGTGGAAGCCAAAAGAAATTGATAGAATGTGAGAATAGACAAAGAAATGGAAATTTTCTTTTACAAGCAAAGACTTTTAGGCTGACAACAAGCCTAGGAGGCTAATGTATAGGATAGGACAAAGATGATTCAATTATTGCGGAGGCATTATCTCTATCCTAATTAAGAACATTATTAAAACAAACAAAAGATAAAATTACCTAATTAAAATACCTTAAGTATCCCTATATTAGACTTAGGCTACCTATTAGAGGTCCATTTAGGAAAAAACCCATATAAAAGGTATAAAATGATTTATAAGATAAAATTGTTTATTCATTTATTATTATATTTATTGTATGTAATGTATTATTAACTTGAATATTAGAATGTCTTGTAGGTCCCTCTTCAACATCTTGACAAAAGAGGAGTAATTATTTCAAATTATGAAAAAGGATGTTGAAGGAGGATTTTATAAGAACATTTGGCGCATATATATATATATATATATATATATATATATATATATATATATATATATATATATATATATATATATATATATAT
>Ga0209589_1010538_pt1 | contig 13428 bp, 5 predicted proteins | sample CowpeawhiteBW_FD_187525 | JGI IMG/M metagenome (GOLD analysis project Ga0209589, IMG submission 187525) | Root nodule microbial communities of legume samples collected from California USA - Cow pea white BW (SPAdes) (version 2) | ecosystem: Host-associated > Plants > Roots > Nodule | place: USA...
CAAAACATTAGACTTTGATTTTGTTTTGAACTTGAAATTTAGTTCCTAAATTTATGTGTGACAAGTTATTTGATTTTTAATCTTTACCAAGTTTGTATAATATGATACACTTGATGCCTTTATATATGATGACAAAATTGTTAATTTTTGAAATTAAGTTTGAGGTTTAACTTTGTTTAATAATAAAACTAAAAAAAATTATTTAAAAATGTTTCTATAAATATTTAATAAAAATGTCAATTTTATTAAGAATATCATCATAAGTTGTATACAAATATTAAATTGAGTCTCAATCTAAGGAGGGACAATATTGCTTCATTTTTACAAAAATTAGGACTAAATTGAAACTAAAAACAAATATAAGGACCAAATTGAGTCACTTTGACATGTGGTACAACGGTGAAATGACACGTGTAAAAAATAAAAAAAAATTCAAAAAATTCAAAAAATGCAAAAAGAAATTCAAAAAATATTAAAAAAAATAAAAAAATCAGAAATTGACACGTGGCGTTGATTTTAACATTGTCTGGTTAAAGTTAACGGTGAGGACCAAATTTAGTCATTTTTAAGAAAATAAGGACCAAATTGAGACAACGAAAAACGTGAGGATCAAAATGAAATTTCATGACAAATAAAGAGACCAAAAGAGTAATTTAACCTTTATTTTTTTTATTGATGATTCTAGTTTTTTCACGCCTATTTGAAATATTATAATAACTTATGAATATTTTTGTATAATCATATACAATAATCAGCACCACGTACTATGTATTTGTATTTGTATATAATAATTTACAGATCTATTCATACAAAAATTACATGTAAATATTACTTGCATATATTATCTATAAGTTCTAGGAATACACGGATAATAAAGATAGTGATGATGATGATGTGGATGACAGTTTTTATGCTAATGATAATTATTTTAGGTAATTTATAAATAACTTAATTTTACCACCGATTTATTGATAATTATTTTTTTTTATGGTAGATTTTGGCACACAAGGTTATGAGGGTTAGTTTTGAGCAAAAAATCTGCATTCAATTTAATTTTCAGATAACAAGTTTTTAGATTCTATATGTATAAGAAAATAAAAAAGAGAATAAAGTAATTCACAACACAAACATAATATATGTGTGTCATCCACTCCAAACATTTCATTAACCATCGTCACATTTTTATTCTTTATTTCTCATGAGTCACTTTTACACTTAATTTTATTTATTTTTATCTCTTTCTTTCATTGTAGAGGGTGGAGCACATTCATCACCCAAGAATGTGCATAAATTATTAAAAAAAAATGGAGCATAAATATGCCTTCCTATTTTCCATTGGCAATATTAATTAAGTTTAAAATTTTTCCACAGTTTTAACTAAAGGAGAGAGGTGCATAAATAATATAATATAATATAATTAAAAAAATAATGTGTTTTATAAGAAAATGACAAGAAATCAATTTTCTATTAATTATTTTCTGGATAATGCGTGGATTTGCCGGTGATAGAAACTTGCCAAACCTTAATCTCTCCATCAAGAGTGCCACTGAAAACCGAAACCGTGTTATTATGTGGTGAAGCTTCATCATTCTCCAGAATAGCGGCCAAGGATTTAACCGGTTTCCGGTGACCGTCAAGGACAGCAAGACATCCAAACCGTCCATCAGTAGCACGCTTCCAAATCCTGACCGTCCGATCAGCTGACCCACTGAGGAGCAAATCGGAGACGGTGACCAAGCACAATATCGGCTTCTGGTGCCCCCTGAGAGCCCCACTCACCACCATGTGGTTCGCACTGTCCTCTCTCTCCCACACCAATATGGAACGGTCACAGGCACCTGAGAACAGCACCGAAGCGTCGTCGTTTAAGGCCAAAGCGTTCACCGCAGACTTGTGCTTCTCCAAAGTCGCCACCAGCACGTGCCGCTTCTCTCCGGCGGGTCTCGCCCACACGCGTATTCTCTTATCCGCGGATCCAGTGTACACAGTCCCATCAAAAGACACCGCAACCGCGTTGACCGCGTCCTCATGCGCATTCACGGACTCCACGCAGCGGAAATCCGAGAGCCGCCATATCTTCAGAGTCCTGTCCCACGAAACGGAGTAGATGGCACCGTTGGTAACGGCGAGCCCCGTGACGGCGTCTGCATGTTCGATCCAGAGCCGTTTGTTATGGCGACGGATCGTTATATAGTTCTTCGGGAGGAGGAAACGGTGGAGACGGTCTTTGACGGTGGGGAGAGTGGTGAACACGCGGTGGTGGGTCTTGTGGTTTCGCCAGACGCGGATCTTGGAGTCCTGGTGGGTGGTGAGGACGAGGTTGTTGTCGGTGAAGGTGATGGCTTTGGTGGAGTTGGAAGTGGGTTGGATGTTGAAGGTGTGGAGGGTGGTGCAGGTGTGGCGGTCGTAGACGTTGATTTCGTGGTCCGTTGCGGCGTAGAGGAGGTTGTTGATGACGGCGAGGGAAGTGACAGGGCGAGAGGGGTGTGGGGTGAGAGAGTTGAGGCAGTGGTGGGAGACGGAGAAGGTGAGGGTTTGGGTTTGGAGAGAGGGAATGGAAGGGAGTGTTTGTATGGAGAGGTTGGTTTCGAGAGAGGAAGCGGTGGTGTTAGATATGGCGGAAGAGGGTGCTTCGGAAACTGAAGAGGAGGTTGTTGAGGTGTCGTATGCATGTTGCTTTTGTTTAAGGAGTGAGATTGTGGAGTTGTGGGTGGCGGTGGAGCTGGAAGAGCAAGAACATGTTTGCAGCCATGACTGGATTCTCATGGTTCAAAGATAAAAGTAGCAATGAATTGGAAAAGAGAAAAAGATTGGGTGAAGAGGGTGGAATGGATTGAGGAAGAAGAGAGTGATTTCGATGGGTTCGAGGTTGTTACGAGACAGAGAAAGGTATCTCTGTGTTTTTTTTATTGCATGTTGCGATGTGTATTGAGAGTTGGGGACCGAGGAAGCATTTACTGTATGCCGGAGCATTGTCCATACAAGGCCAAAATTGCTTCTTTCAATGTTTTTCTCTCTTTTTTATTTGTTCTTTTCTTCTTCATTTGGTTGGAAGCTTTATTATCTTTCTCTCTCTCTCTTTGCTGATTCTAGTAGTTTGTAAAGAGAAATTTATGATTAAAATACCATCCATCTGAATCCCACAAGCAAAATAAAATAAAAAAGAAAGTGAGATAATTATTAAAAAAAGAAGAATAAAAAAGTTGCATTCAGTGTTCTTTTCTTTTTCTACTTCTTTTTCATTTCTTCCAAACAATAGGTTAAATGTTTTTTTTTATAATTATATTATGGAAATATTAGTTAAATGTTAATGCACCTAATTGATTCATGTTGTGAAAGTTGAGTCGGGCGTTTAATAATTTTATCAATTTTATAAATTAGAATCATAGTCAAATGATGTGTGTTGTTTTTTTATTTTAAGAAAAGTTTTGTGTGTTGGGAACTCAGTAGACAGAGTTATGAGGAGTGTAAAACAGTGTAGGGTTCTTGACTCGGTTGGATGTGATTGGCAAAGTCCAAGTTGGCAATATTTTACACTTTGCACACATGCATTCGTGTAGATACACTCTAGGCAATACTTTTCACAAGCAATAATTCTTTTTATTATATAATATTAAACAAAGACGGTTTTTGTGGTTTTGTTTTTGTTCTTTATTTCAGGAGGGAGCTTGCTGTGTTCATTCATTGAAACAAGGGCCACATTTTGATCATACTAACAGCTAATGGAATTTGTCTTTTCTAAATTAATTAATGCCAGCTGAGTAAAATTAAAATTTAAAATTGATTACATAATTAAATTATATAATAGTTTAAATGAATTGATCCGGAGATATAATTAATTTCATCACAAACGGATTTTATTAATGTTCCACAACAAAATATCTGTGAAAATTCTAATGTCTAAAAAAAATCAAAGATTATGTTAAACAAAAAATTGAAAACAAAGGATGAAAATAACAAACCATCGTACAAAGAGCGAAGAGAACAGAGATTAAACCTGGAAACCATGACATATTTTATTTGTATTTTTAATAGATATTTATTTTTTGCGCCAGAAGTTTCAATTTGTTACTTCCAAAATTGTATGTATTATTATAGATTATAGATTTTAAAAAAAGCTTTTTACAAAATAAATTTCAGACATTTCAAAAAATTTGTTTCCGAAACTTCTTTTCAAATATCTCATTCTGAAAATTCTATTTCAAGAATCTTGTTTTAAAAATTTTATTTCAAAAGATTTCCCCGTATGTAATTTCGAAATCACTTTTACAGAGGGTAAAAGGGTAAAGTGGTTACTTTAAAGTTGGGGGAGTTGCACAAAGAAACTGTGTGGTGCAGGAAGTATGACCTGTAATTCAAGGTCAGAACGAGATGTGGTTTCGCATCATAATTGGGTCATACTGTAACCATGAGCCCAAGAAAGCTGTGGATCGCGAAATCACATTCCCAACATAGAAGGAGAAGAAGAAGCTGAGAAGGGAAAAGTAGCAAAGCAGAGATTTTGATAATAAGGGGAAAAGCTGAAACTAAATCGTAACAGAGAAGAAGAAAGATGGTTAGGGTGGCATCGTACTTCGCGATGACGTTGGGTGCTTTCGTGTTCTGGCAATCCATGGACAAAGTCCATGTCTGGATCGCTCTCCATCAGGACGAAAAGGTTCTTTCCCTTTGCATCTTCATTTTCTTCATCTTTCTCGCAATTCCCTTCTCCAATTTTACACTTCAGCCAAAGAAAACCCTAGATATCATCAAACAAATCATTATTACAATTATAATTTCACACCTAACCAAGTTTAATTTTATTTTAGGATTTCATTTCGTATATACATTATTTGTCCTAAATGTAGTACCGAGTTTGTATTATCGCATTCTAATGAAAAGCGCAATATTTTTTTTTGGTGCGCCAAAGTTCGTGGACTTGTGCAACTCTAATTTGTTTTTACTTTCTTGATCCTCTTTCTGTGTCATAATATGTTTCAGCAAGAGAGGTTGGAGAAGGAAGCGGAGATCAGAAGGGTTAGAGAAGAATTATTGCAGCAGCAGGCCAATCAGAAGGATCCTTATTATTGAATTCGAATATGTTGTAATTTTGCTGCCTTTTGCTTTGCAATTTCCTTCCCATGCTCTGTCTAGTGCTCAAATAAAATATGGTACTCCCGAGCATTTCAAATTTAATTGCATGGATTTCTAATGTGTTTCTTTACACACGCATTTGTCTCATAAAATGCTACGCGTGTTAGTAATTGTTGGAACACTTACTCAGGTTATGAACCAAATTTTTAAGCATTTCCATGGATTTTTTAGGTCATACTTGAACCTTTATTCTTATTTACAAGTATGAGTTTGGAAATCAACCAAGTATTGGATCATATTATTAACGGACTGAAATAGAAGTCTGTAAACTCTCTAGTTTGTCCATCTTACTCTGGTGCATAAATCATTTGATGCTGCTGCTGCTTCTCCTATATTGTGAATGTGTTCTTACTTGTTTAGCGATTCCCTTGTTCTCTGTGTTTTGCTCTGATATTCAGATATAATTGGATAGACTGTTCTGCTTAAAAATAAGTTGTAGAGTAGAAACTTAGTATCAAACCATTTCCTGCAGCGTTTCTTTTAACCTACTTCTCATACTTTTCGCCTACAGAATTTTGGGGTTAAATCGAGCGATAGAGGAATTATGAAGTGGCAATACTAACTGAAATAAGCAAGTGCCAAAAATGCTGTACAAGCTTAACTCTTCCCAAGGTCTTGACAGTATTGCAATTAGGCAAGTACTTGGTCTAGAAGTAGAAGAACTTCTTGTTGGTTTTTGCTGTCTAGAGGAATATTGTAAACAGAACAGTGTGGTGCCACCATTGTGCTGTTACAGCTGCATTCACTAAAGTTTACATCTAGCATCGTGTGCATAGATAGTCATTGATTGAGGTTGACTGCACTGCTGTACGAAAATGTGGCAAAATCATTTCCAGGGTTCCTTTTATGATTTCACACTCTCTTTTTCAGAACCCTTAATTTTGACAAAACCCAGTTGCTCATGTTCATTAATCTTTGGCCCTTGTGTTTTCTTTCACTCTTCAAGTCAGCCACTCGCTTTTTGGCCCAAGTATGCACTTGGGTTTGCGTTGTCCTCTCCGTTCTTGCCTGCCTCTGCTTACACATTGCTGGCTGTTATTTCGATTCTATGCCCTTTCCGGAGAACCTTGTGGTATGAGTAATTGCCCCATCATTGTTATTGTCTTTTGTATTTTTTACAGACTTGTGCATGGGAAATGTTGATGACTCTTGCTACTAATCAATTAGGCATTACATTTATGATGATTATGTGTTTAAGCTATGGACTTTTGATTATTAATGATAAACATGTCTTTCATTTTAATTGGTTTATTCTTTTTTTTTTAAATGAAAATTAATATCTGTGTACTAGGCAGTATAAATTATTTGCATTCTATCTTTAGCCATCCTTTTACTATGACGTTTTTAGGGTTAACTGCCCCAGGCTACTATGGGGATGGACTGCTACAAAAAAGCTCTGCAGTAGTACTCTCAACAGCTAAATGTCTTAAGTTCAATCCAATGACTTTATTGTCATGTTTGCTTTGTTACAATTTGATTGTACCGAGTTATTGTTTGTTCATAAAGACTAGAATAGGAAACCACTTCCTTTCTCTGGTATATGTAGTTATGAACTGATTGAGTTGTCTGATTTTCTATTGAAGGTTAGTGTTGTTAAGGTAAGGTAACTGCATTTAAATCATGTAAGTAATTGGTATCTTTTTGTGGATTTTACCTATTGCATGTTGTCACATTTTTGTTATGGATATTCCTAGTTTCTGTGGAACTAGTTTTAGTAAAACTAGGGGTAATAGGTTGAATTTTCTGGAAGGTTCCATTAGCATTTTGCCACATAATATTTCACTCTTTCTCCTTACTAGTGATCAGTGTTACTCACTTTATGATTGTATAGTATATTGCAACTGTTTAGCGCAATGGTGCAATATAACGGATGGCTGATGTCTTTGGTGATGTGTGCAAGTACTGAGAATTTGTACTCTTTCCTTCCACAAGTGAAATATTTTAGTTGTGTTGTTTTCTAGTATGTGGCAACTATCTAGTGCAATGGTGGGATATAATGGAGGCTGATGTCTATTGTGCACATTTATTTTAGTACTGAGAATATTTACGCTTTCCCTCCACTAGTGGAATGTTGTAGTTATGGTGATGATCGTGTGATACTCTAATTCCTGCTTGTTGCCTTGTATATTGCAATTACCTATTGCTTGGGTAGTACAGGAGTTTGATGGACCGGAAACATCTATAGTACTGGTTACCAATTAGAATGGCATTAATGGCCGTTTCCAAACGTGAAAGGAGATACTCAAGTAGACAGGTTTCCGATTTCTGGCCCTTGGCTCTTTCTCTCCACTAGGTTTGTGTCCACTTAGATGCATAAGGCATGTCAAATACTCTGATTTCTAGTTATTGGTGCTTCTGTTTATAGGTCCTTTATAGTAATTGATCAGGAATAGGGATTAATTGCCACGGACTTGATTGATGCTGAGCTATACTGCACAAATCATCTCATACACGAGATGGTTGTAGTTTAGTTTGTTTTTTCTGAGTAAGAGAGGGATACAAAGTATAAAAAAAGAAGAGTGAGAAAGTTAAAAATGTAGTAAGTGATCTAATTGGAAAGAAAGAGAAATATATTAAATAAATGGGGTGAAAAAAGGAATGAAAAAGAAAATGAGTGGATGAATATAATTAGTTGTGGTTTACCTTCATGAATAGTTCACCAATTGGACAATGTTGAGAAATTATCAGCTTCATGAAAGGGTGGGGGGTGACGGGTTGGTTTTATTTATTTTTTTTTAAAATTCCAATAATGCTCTTTGCACAAAACATAATTTCTTAACTTTTTTTCATTTCTCATCATTGACTTTATTTCTCCTGTTCCTTGCATATTGTATAGCGACAGGCTTATTGTCCCTCAAATCACATTCTGCAACTACTAAATAATGTTTTTTCAAGCCAACGCATTTATCATATCTATTATTTGAGTGCTCAATCTCTTATATTGGAATGGGTTAAGCGCCAAATTATTTGGCTATTCCCCCAATGGGTTGAATCAGCTCATATTTTGAGATGTTTGAGATTTTGACGTCTCGATTTTTGAATGTCACCGTACATTTTTAGTTTTATGACTGGGAAGTTGGGGGTTGTAAGTCTTTTTTCTTTTATAAACATATTAGTATATTGATGTTTAAGAGAACACATTCTAAGTTGCAGCTGTGGTTCTTTAACTTACTGTAAAATTATGATTTGAGGCAAATGAGAGGATTCACATGAACGAAATAGATATTTGAACCTAATTGAACAAAAAAAATTATATATTTATTATGATTGAATTATCACAATAGGGATAAAAAAAAAACTACATTATTCACATTATCAGCCGTTTTACCACATCGATTACATCATATGCCAAGTTAAGTTTTCCAATTTATATTAAGGTATTGTTCTTCAAGTTAGCCTGAAGTAGTTAGACTACGCAATTATTCGCAGCAGCCACTCCTAAAAATTTAGTAGCATATACGAACACAATACATCGCTATAAGGTAGACAATGTTTCAACATTAATTCGATTTGTTGAAGGTTTAGTTTGAAGTCCTATGGCAGCAACCAAAGAAAGAATCGGACTATGCTTTCCAAAGAGAGAAAAATATGATTATTAAAAAACAGATGAATTATGCTATAGTTCCTGTCAACATAACATGTCCTAACCTCTCTGTCCCAGTCTCCATAATCTAAGACCAAAATATTTTATTCTGATTATTTGATTATTTGCACGAAAAAAGACAGTCACTTCTACATTAGGTTTCTCGATTTATTATATAGTACTTTTTATGCAAATTAATGTTTCTGCAAGAAATAACATTCAAAAGATCTTTTCACTGGACAAACTTTTGTTTCTCAACTTCTAACATTGAACCGAACGTATAATGGTACTCGATTTATTATAATACTAAGATGTTAAACATAGACATTATTAAAAGTAGAAAGTTGTTTGGTAGATGAAAGCTAGCGTGGGAAAACTGGGTTTATTTAATCAATATTCTGTCTCTGTTCCCATTTTCTTAACACGTATTTACTCTGTACAGAGTCCACTGTTACTTCACTCACTCTCTCCTCTCCATTGACTTGAATAAAAGTATAAAACCCTTTACAAGTGGCCTCGAAAAGGTACTGAAAATGACCTCACCACCACCCCTTTTGTTTTTCAATCACCTTTTTTTCTTCCTTGTAAGATTGTTATCACATATAGCTTTCGAATTTAACCTGTTCCGAGGTATTATTTTCTTTGCAACATTTACCTGGCATACCTTCCCATAAGTGTGGCATATGCACTACCCATTTATATTGATTAACAATGAAACAAGGATTCAAATCCTAAGTGAAATAGAGATTTTGCTTTGGTTACCTATTTAGATCTAAACACACTCATGATTACATAACAAACGTTAAATACCTTTTTAGTTTCTAAATTTTAATGTAAAATTATAATTCATTATCATTCAAAACTTTAATATATTTAGATTCTCAAACTTTAAAAATAAATAAATATAATTATTTTAACTTAATTATATTAGATATTTTTGACATGTCAAATGTGTTTTTCAGTAAAACATAAACGTGTTAAATAATGCAAACAAATCAAATACTAGCATCAAAAGTATGACACGTAAAAAAAAACTTTAGTTAAAATGACTCTATTCATTTTTTTAAAAGTTTTCAGATCAAAATGTATTGAAATTTTAGATAGAAACAAATTTCAATTTTACGAAGTTCAAGAACTAAAAGTATATTTAGCTCACTGACAAATATCAATAGAGATTGCTTCACACCAATTAAATTCACGTTTAACATAATGCTTTTTATAGCAGTCTCACTCCAAGTCAGTGTTGTAAAAGGTGTACATGTAGCTCATATTATTGTACGATTCTAAGGTTAAGGTTCACATAGTTATAGCATTTGGACCACACGTTGTGCATGTACACGCTCTAACTATTCTTTAACATATTGTGGTAAAGAGAGGACATCCAAATAAGATTGTTTCAACACAATACTTAACTTATCCTTAACGGCTAACCTGTTCAGGAACATTTTTCAACTATTCAAGAACATTCTCCAACTAAAACATTGCACTTTTGGTGGAATTTTGCATCCCAAACCATAAGAAGAAATGGATTTGTTGCATAAAAGTTAGCTGTTATTTCTACTATTTTTTTAATTATTATGTTTGAAGATTGTTTAAGATACTTAAATTTTGAATTAAAATTTTAAAGGACTTTCTATATTTAAAAAATAATAATTTACAAGCTTCATACCCAAAGTATTTATGTGGAACATTACAAACATGTTGTTTCGGGTACAAGGACTGAACGTCTATCTAAACATTTGACTTGTCTCTTTTTTCTTTTCGTTCGTCTTTCGATATTCTTCTCCTTCTCCCGATTGATAGTGTAATACCTGCTAATTAGACTTTGATGCTTAAGTCAGTAACAGTCCATCCATGTTTTAGTAATTAATGTTGTAATAACTACGAAGTAAAATTCCTTAACAACTTACCTTGGAGTCCTATTTATAGTTTTTTATATGGGTTTTGGATTAGGGTTTACTTAATTGAAGTCCAATTGCTTTTTAAACTTGATTATCAACCTGTTTACCTTAATTACAAAGATCTGGTCTTTCTATAGCTGTCGCCCGACCGATGTGGTTGTGCGTGCTCACCTTCCTCGATTGTGACTTGGCGACCAAACAATCAAATGAGAATGGCAAGTTATGATCGGTGTTGTCGAGGTCGTCGATATACAGTTGCGCTCGTTTGGGAAGTGGATGGTTTACTTTCAAGGAGAATAAAAGCATCTAAGAAGGGTCTCAATGTGATTTTTAGTTAGTTGTTGAATAAGCAAATGTAGTGCGGGCGTGCTCGGTCAGCCGTCGTGGCTTGCGATCGCTTGGTTGTTGACCTCCTTGTATCACTCCGGTGAGATTGTCACATCAACTAGCCACGACTTCGAACCTAATCGTTGGATTGCAAGACAACCAACGATGTGGCTTGGGGCACGTGGCGTTGCATCAATTGGCGCTGTGTAGACTTCTTGGGCGTCGATTGACTATTGTGGGGGAATCGGTCCCTATGGTACACCTGTTAATCCGCAAGTTTTATATTGATCAATGATTAAGATTCATTTTTGGCAGTTCAAATGTAAGGAGGACCAATATGCATCCTCACCCTATATGTTGAGAATTAAAATTGACTACTCTTTCAAGAGAATCAAGAAGAAACAACTCAAGTCATGTATAATATAATTTTTTCTCCATTATGGTGTAATTTCATTTTATAAGTTATTAGAGTGGTGCAACTTAAAAAAAATCACATATGGACAAGTCGTGCCAAGTTGGCTGAACTTCATAATGAAAAAATCGTGCCAAACTGAAACGACTTCACTATAGATGATCTGAAGTCGTACCCATTAATGATGACTTCTGTAAAAAAAAAAAACTATCTAAAAGTGAAATCATCAAAACTTGAGACAACTTTAACTTTGTAATAAAATGAAATTACCACTGCAGTTTTGAATGAAATGAAATGAAGTCATGTCATGTTGTGATGACTTCAACTATGGAGAATTGAAGTCATTATAGGATGGTACGACTTCAATTCATTTCATTTAGAACTAGAGTCATCACAAAAAGGCACAACTTCAGTTCATTTATTCAAGAACTGAAGTGGTGCTAAAATGACATGACTTTACTCTTAGATCATTTATCACAAAAGTCGTCATAATTTGACACGACTTTAATTTATTTAAGTGAATGTTAATCCTCATTTCTCAATGTACAGGAAGATGCCTCTCTTTGAATTAAAAAGTAAATATAAACAAATATCGATGATTTGTACTTAATTGATTGTTGCAGAAAAAAATTTACTGGAAACCTCAGCATGAAGATTAAATTCACAAAAATTTTAATTCTAGAACATCACATCAACCAGTGAAGTATGTTTTGAGATGTTCAAATGAGTATTTTAGAGTTTACATAAGTTATAGTAAAATTTAGAATGAATTAATAAACAAGTATTAGTTGAGATTGGACCGGTTCAATATCTATTTTAAATAATCAATCTTTAATTAATTATTCTAGTAAATGTATTACCATATACTACACCATTAGAAAAGGGCTCATCCTTTTCTTAAAAATATGAAATAAATGCAGTTAAAATATAAGATAAATGCAAGAAGAAATAAATCTTGACTAATGTTAAAGGTGCATTATATTACATTTTGGCGAGAACATCCAATTTTAAAAACAGAACATATCCAAACAAACAAAAAATAATATTTTATCTTACAAGATTATTTGGTTCCATACAATACGTTTTCTTTTAAGTTTTTGTTTATAATTAAAAACTTCAGACAGTTGTTTTTTGAATTTTTCTTGATGGAGGTTCGTGTCAGAGTAGAAAGAAAGCAGCACGAAAGCAAAATGTTCGCTTTAAGAAGGAAACCAGACCACTTCAATATTCCTTTCAGGTGGCCCCTCCAATAATTTCTTCAAATTACTTTGCATCAAATTTTTTTTTTTATATCTAAGTTTAGAAGATTTTCTTAAGAATTATTTTCATTCAATAAATCAATATCCATTTCATTGGTTGGAGGGATATTCAACTCAGTTTTATGATTTAAAAAACATACCTACAAGATGTTTGTAATTATGCCAAACCAAATCGATAACGACCCATTTGGCAGTACCATTTTGCCGTGATGCCGTGCATTGACAAGGACATATAGAAAGGTACTCAGTGTTGGGCTTTGGGGGCAACCCAAAATTATTGGTAATTATTGAATTAAAATATGATAGCAATAATAATAATATAAAAAAAAAGATAAAAGAGAAAGCAACAAAGTCAGAGAGAGAAAAGGGTTAGGTCGGTTGTTTTTTGTTTAAAGCATGTTTGGGAAACGAAGAGAATGACGATGAAGTTAATGGGACCTGCGGCTTACAGTTGAAATGGGTGTAGCAATCACCAACCATTCCCTTTTGTCTATTTCCTCCTTTCACTTGGGATCAAAGTCTCTGTCACCATCATATTTACCTCTACTTCCACCTTCTTCTTCTTTTTCTTCTTTTTCTTCTTCCTCTTTTCCCTCTTCCTTATTGCGCTCTTCACGACCATGATCCTCTGCCTCACACTCACTCTCGGATCTCCCTCGCAGATCCCCTTTCAACGCTCACCATCATCACCACCGTTTCTCTCTTTCTCATGGATCCCTCTCCTCGTCCAGCTGTAGTAATCGATAATGGCTCCGGGTACCCTTTTCCTCCCTTTATAGCACCCACTTTTTTTTTTTTTTTTTTTTTTTTTTT
>Ga0209589_1010539_pt1 | contig 13427 bp, 6 predicted proteins | sample CowpeawhiteBW_FD_187525 | JGI IMG/M metagenome (GOLD analysis project Ga0209589, IMG submission 187525) | Root nodule microbial communities of legume samples collected from California USA - Cow pea white BW (SPAdes) (version 2) | ecosystem: Host-associated > Plants > Roots > Nodule | place: USA...
AATAATAAAAACAAGAAAAAAAAAAAAAAAAAGTGAAGAGAATCTTCAAAAGAAGGGGAAATACAGTTCATTATTAGAATTCACAGTGCATGCGTGTAATGTCCCAAAGTATTAAAGTGAGTAAAGTGGCATGTTAACTAAGACATCACATAGTACAAAACTTTGTGCACCATCACTTTATTCTTCCTCTTTTTTTAGCTACTATATCCTCACTTTTATAAAATTCAAAATAATTAACTATCATGCTTAAACTAATCTTCCCTTGCTTCTTCTACCAGTCTATATCACAAAATTCGATGGCATTTGCGAGACTTCCCAAATAATGGAGACCCCACCATTGACTATTTTTAAATCCTTTTTATTAATTTGTTTTTGACTACGACTTTTTTGAACCACAAAAGTATTCAAATCCAACGGTAGGCACAGTGTTCTGTCATCAAATCTTTTATATCCTTTAACAGGGACCCACCCTCTCAACCCATAATGCTGCCACACAAAAGATTAACCTAAACTAGGATATAAACAAACCCTAAATGGCTTGATCCGTTTTATATGACAAAGTTTAACTTTTTCGGTCAACAACAAAAACAGCATAATCACCAAAACAAAAATTAACCCAAAAACAAATAAATGGAGACTTCTACACCAAGTTCTCAACAAATAATCATTTCCGAAAAGAAGCACCAAATTACCTTCCAAATCAGCAAACTAATATCAAATTGCCCACCAGCATAGGAAGAAGTTGGAGAGATTGCAGCTCCAATTGCAATTCTATTGTTAGTTTGAACAAAACCCGAGCACAGTAAATTGTAGCATCCAGTTGCTTGATATGCATCGCTCTGTAAATAACAATTACCAATATTTTTCATCAGTTTCTTTCTTTTTAATAACAATAACATGATTTAACATTATAATAATTGAAGACTGAAAAATTCTACCATCATCATAGTTTATTAATACATGATCTGCCTTAGACTTTAAGCAAGGATCACAATAAACACATAGTATAATGGTGCACCCTTTTTTTTTTTCTAAGAATGAGTGTTCTTACCGTCCAATAAGTAAAGAATCTGGGGTATCTGTCCCCATAGAGCTCAGGGCTGACCTGCAGAAAAAATTAATTGAAATAAGTTTGGTTGTCGAAAGCAGAAAATATTAAATTGAGCGATGAAAATGAATGGTAGGTAGTTGAGTATGATATCTGTGTTTTGAATGCTGTTGGTAACGAAAAAGGATACAGTGGTAGAAATTATTGAAGGAAAAAAATGAGTATGTTTGTGTAAAGAAAGAGTTGATTAATTAAGGTGCAGTAATGGGTGAATTGAAACTTGCCTGCCAACCAGCTTCAATAGTGTTGAGATCATCCCCAAATGAACCAGATATGACCCACATTTGGGACAGGCTGAATTCATCTTGATTTGTCACACGAGGTGCCCACACGTTAATGCTAGCCTTTGCTCCATAGTACTGTTCTCCACTCACATACCCAACTGCATGCTGTGTGTTGTGTGTGCAGTGCGGTGCACCAACAAATTAGGTTTGCAGGTATGTCAAAACGAAACTATTTGTTAGGTCAGGTTGAAGAGTTGCTAGAGAAAGCTAGTTTTTTAGTTTTTTAGTTTTACTTTTCTATGCAAGATAATGAGGGTTTAATTTAAAATTGATGTTGAGTTGTCTGGTTAAATTTTTGTATTCAAGGTAAAGGTAGCTGCAACATACACAAGGATGAAAAGACCACCATGGAATTCTGTGATTGCCTTAAATGGGAAAAGGTTGAAGTTTCACGATCGGAAGAAAGGAATAAAACCCACCTAATCAAAATTAATTTTTGGTGCTTTCATCGCTATTCTTAGCGTCATTGTGAAGCATGGTGAAGAAACAAAAAAAAATGCATAGGTTGAAAAGCAAGACATTTAACTCCCATGTGCTTGCCTTAATAGTTTCTGCTAGAGCTGTTTGTTAATGCCTTCTCTCTGGTTTGGTAAAGGAAAAAATAGAAAGGTAAAGAAAAGAAAGTTTCGGTGCATACCTCATGGCCATTGCTGCTGGTGTCCCTTCTAACACGCCTTCTTATTTTCCTTCCAAATCTGCTTACAGAACTAGCTCTTAACATGTCTTGTTCTTTTGTTCTTCTGATTGGAATTGTACCTTCTGGACATGATTCCCCTGACATGGTCCATAGCTGAAAATTCTCACTCAATATGTCTCTTCGGTTATGACCTTTAGGCCTTTCTGGAGGATCCTGCACACATGAACATCTGCACTTTAATTCAAATAATACTAATTCAAGTTTCTCCTCGTGTGCAAATTAAAAAAAAAAAACTGTAAGAAAATGTCTGAGACAATAAACAATTACCAGTGGTTTGTGTCCCTTCAACATAGGATGATCAAAAGCTGGTTGCTGATGAGACACCACACAGTCTATTACATCACCGTCAGGACTCTGCAGGCGGCGAAAAGAACTTCACCGTGTTAAAAAAAAACAGGGGAGAAAACAGGGGAAGTGAAAAGCTAGAAGCTTTGGCTCACCTGAATTGTCTTAACACCGGGCTTGTTGATTTGTTGAAGACGAGTTCTTATGATGTTCATCTTGTGAATCTGTTCTTGCGGCTTAAAAGTGTGATTGGCAACCGGGGTGTTGCCCATTTCTGAGGAACAAACAGGGCAAAGCAAAGAAACAAGAAGAAGGAAATGTACAAGTGTGGAAATGATTGGGGAGCTCAAACACAAGCTAAAATTCATGCTTGAGAGATCTGGTTTCCTTGTTTCTATTGACAAATCCGAGTGAGTTTGTTCGCATTGGCCTTGTCTTCTTGTTCTTGCAGGAACAAAACAAAAGTGAGTGTTCCCAGGCTTTGATTCTTCCAGGGGAAACACGTCTCCCACCAAATCTATCAAACACATGGTGAGTATTCTAAGAAAGGCTAATTACTCCTTCACCATCTTCAATGTCTTGGAAGCACACAACAACTTCCTTCTATTCTCTCTCTGACTCTCTCTTGGAGTTTAGTGCTAAAGACTTGTGAAACTCGGGTTTTGTTACTGACAACTTCAACTTCCAGGTGCTACCTGATTAAAAAAAATGCACAGGGTTGGGTTTCTTGAAGTTTTGACCATGTGGGGTGGAGTACTTATAAATGCCAGAGTAGTGATGAAATCATGCCCAATTTAAAAACTCCAAGAAAGGGTGTGTACAAGAGGGGTGCATGAATCATGGCTCATTAAAAAAAGTTGTGTGAGTGTTTTTTACACAGTTTTTCCTTTATTTACCATTTTGGTCTTTGAGGAATGTAATTATCACGGTGCCCATTAGTTTGGTTGTTCAATACAATCAATACTAATAGGTTCATTAAAATGGTGGTTTAATGTCAATTTTAACATTAAATTAGTTCTTTAATATCAGTGTTTGTTTTGAAAGGACCAAACTATTGGCTTTTTTAACATTGGAAAAATAAAATTAAGAGTTTAATGATGTTACTTTCTTTTTTGTTCAAAGTGACAAAGTAAAGATTTTTTATTTATTTTTTGTTTCAGGTTAGAAGCATGGATCGGAAAGAAACTGCATTTTTGAAATATAAGAAATGGGTTATTGAAAATGATGTCATTTTGTAGTGGTCAATGATGAGGGTGGTTTTGTTTTTATCTTTAACTGCAGAACAAATGGTGGTAGGGCTTTCTATTTTGAAGTAAAAAATTGGAGAAGTAACCTTGTATCAGAAAAGGTTAAAAAATTAGACACAAGATGTACTTGAAGGTATCTAAATTGGTCCTAAGACAGTTTGGTGGGAGGGAAAGAGAGGAAGAAATATCGAAGTCAGAGAGATATAAGAGGACATGTTTCCGGTCTCCAATACAAGAACTGAAACTTTAGCTTTTGTGGTGTTATTTTTTTGGGGCAAAATGGGACTGATGATTTCTGTTATTCTTTACTTTGTGTCTCAGGACTGATAGGAATTACGATTGATTTGTGTTCTCTATTTGCTTTAAGCCTCTTGCTTTCCCACTTCCCAAGATGTTCTATTATCACTCACCTCGCTACTACATTTTTCTATATTCCCTTTCACACCCTAATTCCTAAACTCTTCAATCCAATCTATAACCATCTTTCACCCTATTTTCATAAGCCCCATCTTTGAAAACAATGTTCTATCTACTTATATCCCAAACTAGATAGATAGAACAACGTGATTACTTAGTTTATTAGCGTGTGTTAGCATATTTTTATTTGAAATCATCAGTATTTCATACTTCGATTCATCCCAATTGAAATAAATTTAAAAGGATACAACTTTTCAGCTTTTCACGTATCTTTGATAACAAGTGTTTGACTAGTTTTTATACATTTTAATTAATTGATTTTTCTAATTTCAGTCGATGACACTGACAATTTAATTTTTTGTAATTTAAAAGATTATTTTATTAAAATTAAAAGTTATCATTCTTTAAGACCTTTTTATAGGTCTTTGAAGAAGTTACATGAGTTTGCATCAGTGAGAGTTGAATTGGTAGTAGGAAGGTCCCCAACCCAATTGGCACGCGCAGACCTGGCATTGTTCACTACATGTTTAAGCACAAACTCATGAGAAGCATGCGTGTCATGGTTTGTCCATGGTTTTGGGGGCTCAATCTTTTGGTTGTCGTTAATTAGGTGAACCCCATCCAGAAAAAAGAACCACCACTAATAATGTTTACCAACGTAACTACCTTAATCAAGACCACTTATCATATGCTCTATGCTCACCAAATTCTTCTTATCTTAAAAGGCTCTTAGCTTCTTCCACTTTTGTAGATTATAATCATTTTGTCTTTTATGTTCCGTTGTTTCTGTGGTGCACCCCTACGTAATCGAGTGGCTGGTCAAAACGCTAACCATCACTTTTAACTGTCCTTGCTGAGAAGGAAACACTGGGGAGTTATTAAGGAGAAGGAAAATTAATCATGAAAAAGCTATATTTTGCAGTTAATTGTATGAACTAGGAAAAAAAGCTATATTTTGCTGTTTTCGTCATTCATAGCTAATGGCTTACTTTCATTGAAAAAAAAATGTACCACTGATACCCTTTAAGAAATTCTGAATATACTATTTCCATCAGTGCCATTTTCGTAAGAAAAACTGCTTTTTTTCTTTTAATATTATTAATGCATCTGAGATCTTTGTTACCTAGCTTTACTGTTAAAACTCAACAATTATAATTGAAAGTAAAACATAGCTCAAGTAACTTACAAACATATGTCCTGAACCAAAATGATTAGTACCAACAAAACATAATTGGTTTGAGCTAAGACAGAGTATGCTGCTACCCTTCCTAGGGGATGTAATGTAGCTCATAAACCTTTGTAAGACATTAGGGACTATGATTCAAGGCTTCATTGGCACCAAAACTGATGTTGTCTTTCTTTCACAGTGTTTCTCTAGTTTCTCCTTTTTGGGGACTCTGGCAATGATACCTACCATTTTGCTAGGAACCTCTTTATTTGTAGCTCTGAATTTTTAAATCCTTTTCTTTTCTCACCTCTCACCAAAGACCTGGCTCATACTCACTAACATCAGCAACATAGACAAGGGGAAGCATACTCAGAATCTGGTCCCCTGTGAGTCACTCTCAATACAGCTAACTGGTCCGCACATTAAATTACATAACCTCAGTGAAACCAAAACTCATGTCTGTTGCATCCAGAAACATTCAGCTATGTACTTTACACAAGTTAGTTGAAGGTCAAGAATCAAGTTATGTTTGGATAGCAACTGTAAACACAAAAGGTCAAATATGCTTTCTTCTTCTGTTGTTTGAGTGAAAAATGAAAAGACCCCTCTAACTAACTCATGGACAGTTTCAAACATGGGATTAATTAATTTAATTATAGCCACCAGTTTAATGAACATTATGGACCATTGTACAACCAAGTTTAGAAGAATTAGAAAGTCCTAATTAATAATGTCTTAAAAGGTTTCTGTTTATCTTTTGAGTTTGTCAGTCACTGTGCATTAAATTTTTCATGTATTAAGACAGTTGATCAACCAGGGCATCCACTTGTTTCGATATTGCTAATCCATGTTAGGTTTGAGTGCATGAAACATCAATTTGTGACAAAACTATGAGAAAGGGTTTATAGGTACTGAAAAGTTGGCATGTGTCTACGTTTCTAAGGAAACAAATTTAGGCAAAACATGCTGCAGACAGAAAATGTAGTTCACTATTTCAAGAGCAAACAAAAACCAGTAGCGTGGGGTTATTATTAATGTAATGAAAGACAATTCTAGGTGATACATCGGTCAATAGTTGATATGTAAGAAAAGCATGGGTGAATGGTGGATGAGTGTGCAGTGTGAGTGAGAGAGTCCATCATGCAGAGTTATGGCATAATTAATTTAATTAAGGTAGGGTTGAATTCTAAATCTGCAGTTGAAGTTTCAATATCACACAAGAAAATATTGGTTGAAAGAGTAGAGAAAGAGGGAATATATAAATATCGATTCCACTTGCATCCACACGGTTTTCCCAAGGTACACTTCTATATTAAATAGAAATTATATATATATATATATATATATATGTGTGTGTGTGTGTGTGTGTAAAGAGGGAGCGCTAAATATGATTCTGTATCAATGGTTGATCATACATTTTGTCAGAGAAGAACGTGTGACTTTGTTTATTATATGTGATGGAATTCCAACATTTCACATCTTGATCAAAGAATGCAGAGAATGGCCATAAACAAAAATTGACAGAGGAAAATATGTACTAAGAATTCCAGGGCAGGAAACAAGAATCTTTGTTCTAGTTGAAAAACTCTCCTTTGCAATCAAAACTTTTTTCTTACACTACTTCTATAATCTTTCATATTTTATAAAATTTTTCTTTACATGTTTCATGAAAATTTATAAAGCTCAGAACAGCCTCATTTCTTTAGAAAAACTTTCTCAAAGATGAATTCTTTTAACCATTTTTGGCTCAATATCTGATGCAGACATTGACATCCCATATGGTAACTAAAGGAAAAAAAAAATTGTAAACCTCTTGGTGTGTCGTTTTCCTCTACTGATTTGAAATCTCAGTCATACATTACATCAGAGTTGTCTTGTTTTCTTTGATTCCATATAAGGCGCCACATAAGCGACCTTTTTAATGCACTATGTAGTCAGCATTGTAGTGCTCATTAAGGTACTGTGCAACTATACACTGTAGTTGGTGGACAAGTCAGTGAATCACTCACTTCCTTAACGCTTATATTCTTCTGAAATTCTTTGTGCAGTATTCTAATTGGGCCTAGGCATATAATGATGATGTCTCCTAGTTGAAGCTGTGAGATTAGCTTAGAGAGATGAAGCATATGGAAAAAGAGAAAAAGAGAGGGAAAAAGAGGCACTTTGTGTGGTATTTATGTGGCATTTCAGAGTGGCTGAAGCTGAAGCTCCTCTTTTTGACATTATTATAAGCAGGTGGAGGGTTCAAGAATTTCCCACATATTATTTGCACCATGTTAATTAAAGTCACCCAATTTGAGACTCCATCACTAAATTAACTCTTTTATTTATACAGTGATTAATAAATCATTAACAGGGCTTAAAATTGGTGATAGAAGGTGTTGAATGTGTAGTGAGGAAAGAAGTGAAAAAGTAAAAGCAGAAAGAAGGTTTCAGAGAAATGTTTGTCGCAAAGTACCCGACCCTATGAGACACTTTGTCTAATGAAGACTAGAATGGGTTGAGAAGTAACTATTAGGGGTGACGCTGAAATGGTGAGTTCATAGATAGCAACAACAATTTGAATGAGAAATTAAGGTCAGAAAAGAGGCACAGTTGACCAAAGAATGCAATAATAATGGGTTTGGAGGTAACATTGACCAATGAATGATGAAAACAAGTTCTTGATCTAAGAATGCGTTTTGAGTGGCTCTATTCCTACAAAAACCAACAAAAGAGAGTGGCGCATTATGTGATGTGAAGGGGGAATTCTAAGTTTCGAGAATCTTCTGTTATTGTAATGTGTTAGAATCTAAGTAACTCATTCTTCCTGATTAAACAAATTAGTTAATTTATTTTCTACCATTAAACTTTTTTTCTGAATTTATATTATGATTTTTTAATATTCTTGACTGTGATGGAAACTATTTTGAATTTCTCTCTCGCCTCATTGTATGATTATTGCTTTAACACATGTGAATTGACAAGTATAACATTATCAAAATGTTTTCTTTTCTTAGATTCCTAGCAACAACCTGAGAAGTTTATTTGTTTCACTTTCTATTTACTGAACTGAAAAATAATTTATATTCCATTGCGAAGAAAATAATGACTAATTTAAGATAACTTCTATATTCGTTTTATTAAGAAAATCAAATTCAACTTCTAATTTAATGGTTAAAAAAATTACTGGAGAAGGTATTATATTATATTTTTAAATAATTATTAATATGTAACAAATAAGGAAAAATAAATATATAACAAATAAGGAAAAATAAGTAAAATATAACTTTTTTATTATTTTTTTTTTGCAAATCTTTACAGTAAATAGAATAAAATAAGATGGCATTTTACAATTATAAAAAGTAAAAAAGTAAAAAATATTTTCTCATCTTTTACTTTCAATCTAATATTTTGTTAAAAAATAATGTTAACACATTCTTTAACAGATTATTGACAATTTTTTAATAAAAAATATTATTGATAATATACTATTATTTATAAGACACAAGTAAACCACTAAGACCTATTAAATAATTGTTATGGTGCATATAACTTAACGAGATTTACTTTATTTAATAATAAAAATCTTGTTTAAAATATTTGAAATAATAATAATAATATTCACACAATTGTATAATACATTTATTTTTTAATTCTATTTATCATAGATTTTTTTTTTCTCATTAATTATATACAGTCATGCTATGGTGTATTAATACTTCAATTTAGATTATGATGTATGATATTTTAGGATATGTTATCAATATTGATCAATGAAATATTTAATCTATAAAAAATTAGTACTTTTATGATGACAATAATTTATAATTTTTAATGTTAACAACATTTAACATTGTTTTAATTTGGATTCAAGCCATATCAATCATTTAACATTATTTTATGATGATAGTGAAGTATCTAATCTATAAAAAATTAATACTTTTATAATGACAATAATTTATAATTTTTAATATTAACAATATTTAACTTTATTTTAATATAGATTCAAGTCATATCAATCATATATTTATTACGTTTTTAATAATTATTATATATTTTCAAAATATATGTATCATATTTTATTATTTTTAAAACAAACATGTCATATCCATTTCACATATAATATGTATAATATGCAATACATATATCAATTCCGTGCATCATGGAAATACCGATCATTTTCCTCTTTGAAAGTTTATCCTCGCATTTTTCACTTGTTGAATTCTGATAAATTGTTAATAGTATTTACTTTTCCAATTTCCAATTTCCCCAATATGTTTCTCTGGGTATATGGGCTATTAAAATATTCAAGAAATACCATTGTAATTCCTTGAATTCAGTGCTTTATGTAAATTTGTTATGGCTTAAATAATTTATAATTTTCGATTGTTTTCGTTTTGATTCTTTAATTTTTTTTTTATGTTTTAGTTTTTAAAATTATCACACTATCAAATTAGTTACATAACTTGATGAGTATTAATACAAAAGTTAACGACTTAATTATACTTATATATTGTGATGGGGTGAATAAACAAAACCATTTTTTCATTACTACATAGTCTATTTTATGTCGTTTTAATTTCTTCAAAACTGTAAAGTTTTGATATAGATTTTTCTTTATATATTAAAATGTTGTTAATCTAGTCTCAAATAGTTGGATAACGTTAAAATTGTTTTTTAAACTTTGTTTGTCATGTAGCCACATAAACAAGGAATTTGAACCCTAGGAAGTAATATTAAAAGGACAAAAACAGAACATAAAAATCAAGAAAGTGAAAACAAAAGCAAAAATATATATATATATATATATATATATATATATATATATATATTATATATATAAAGATTATTTAAACCAAGTGCAATTTGCAAGAAAAATGTCTTAATATGCACTTCAGAATCTTTTAAATGGTCCAAAAGAACTTCTATATTCTTCCCCATTATTATATCCTATCCCACTTAAAAAAAATATTGCTTGAGAGTTAAATATTTTAAAACAGGTTCATAGATTTCAATGAAAGATTTTCTTTTATCTTTTACTAAAGTTAAGATTATTACTACAATCATCTCCTCAGCTTTTTTATTCAAAGTGATAAAATGATGGTAAGAATTTTCAGAACATTTTCCCCATTTTCAAAGCTAAAAAGGAAGTCACTGAGATTTTTAACCTAAAATACAAATCTTATACATAGAAATAAATATAGCCTGAGGTTAAAGCATCTAACTTTAGAAAATTTTCTACTGAAAAAGTGGGATACTAGTAAAGTGATTCTATAAAAAGAAGAGAATATAGAATGATGAGAAACAATGGTAGGTGCTTAGATTTAAATGATGAATCTTGGTCTAAAATAAGGTTAACTCGACAACATATCCCCTCTATGTGTGTGTACACTATTTAAAACCCTAAAGCTTCATGAAAGGGACCAATGGAAAAATATATTAAGGTTTGGAAGCATGGATACAGTGATGTGTTAAGCAATGATTTTGTCTAAAGATCTTCAAAATGTAAACACAAGTGAAGCATCTCATGTTATATATCATGTTCTATAAAACAAGTTCATAAACCATGATTTGGGAACGTGGTGTGGTTCAGAAAGAATGTTTTTTCAGACAATTTTTGTTTCATTTTTCTTAAAACTTGTGGTTCATGTATTGCATCAGTTGCATGCTAGCATCATGGCTTGGCCAACCTGTTAATGCATCATCATCATCGTCGTCTACATCATGATGATGTTGCTCCAACCATGGTGTTTGAATTGATAGTGTTACGTGGTGAAATAATTATGATTAATGATATGCTTTATTCATGCTGCACCTGTGCATAGATATGTAGAACTGCTATATATCTCTTTGCAGAAAGGTGTTCAGAAAGGTTGGAGATAGCAAAAGGTTTGGTTTGGAATATCTAAGAACAGATGAAATTAAATAATAAACGTCACTACTGAAAATCAGATTTGAAAAAAAATAAAATTTATTCTACTTTATAAATATAAGGTTATAACTGGGTATAAAAGTGAATCCGAGGAAGAGATATATTGTTGGTTCCAATTCTCTGTTAATAAAAATTAACATATTAATAATAATATTTTTTCGATAAAAATATTCTCTGTGGATGCAAAACAATTATATTAAGACGAATAATATAGCAAAATTATCTTGTACGAGAATTCTCACAACTTGTAGTTGATAAAATAAAAGTATATATGAAATATAAAGAGAATTCCTAGACTTATATGTTACGCTATACATTTCATTCTATGAATTAGTTTATAGAAAGAAATAAAACTCTTAAAAGTTTATGATAAACTTGTAGGGCTAAGTCAAGTATGTAATGATTGAGGTTTATATTTATATATTATTGTTGACTATGTTTAGTTTGCTGTGTGTACTTTGAAAATTTGAGTAACAGATGAAAGTTCAGAATAATAAGAGGGATACTTTATTTAAAATTATTTATATCCATAATTTTTTTTTATATTATATACTGTTAGCTTAGTTAGCTAGTTAGTGACTTTATTGAGTTTATAAACGACTTTTCGAGTAGCATTTTAGTCACCATGATTTTTTTTGGGGTTGATTTTTTATTTTTATTTTTAATTTACAGAGGATATATTGGTGTAGAAGATGAAGATGAAATGAGGCCCATTATAAAGGGCCACATGCAGTTTCGGCCCATATCACAAAAACCCATGCGTATTTACTAGAAATTTGCATATTCCGGTAAGGCCTATGCGTGCATCCATGGCCCACACATCAAAAGGTTAGAGACGGTGTATATGCTCATGGTCCATAAGAGAATACAAAATATATATATATATATATATATATATATATATATATATATATATATATATATATATATATATATATATATATATATATATTAAGATAACTATATAAATCATAATGTATAGATAGGTTCTAGTATGTGTTTCTAATACTTTAAGATATTTTATCGATATCTATCAATAAAGTATCTAAATTATAAACTCATAATACATTATAAAAATTATTGAATAACGATCAGTTTTAGTGACAATAAATAATTCATTACTATATAGTGACCAATTTAGGTACTAATTTAAAAACTAAAAATTATTAGCAACTAAAATAGCTACAAAAAATTATAAGTGATCTCTAAATTGATAACTAAAATAGTTTCTATTATGAATTAATTTCTAAATTGATTACTTACATTATCTACCAAAATTTTGGCTCCCAAAATAATTGGTTTCTAAATTGGTCACTAACATTAGCTACCAAGGTTTTGGCTACCAAAATAATTGATTTCTAAATTGATCTCCAATTAGGAAATTGGTCTCCAATATATTTTTGTTATTAAAATTGGTCATTGTTTAAGAGTTTTTTTGTAGTGGTACTTTTATGATGACAATAATGTATATTTTTTATGTTGACAATTTTAATACATATGGTTTTAATTTGAACTCACACAATAACAATCATATATTTATTATATTTTTAAGAATTATTGTACATTTTTCAATATTCATATATCATATATCGATCATGTATCATATCCTATTATTTTTAAAATAAACGTTCCGACGAATCAGATAGATACGTGTGTCGTATCTGATACACATATCAGATATATGTCATATCTAGTACCCATATTTATCCGTGCATCATGACATATAAATATTATAAGAAAACAAAAAATAGATTTATCAGCAAACACTATATTATAACAATATAGATTGAATGTTCTTATTAATTAGTGAATAAGAAAACCATATATTATAAAAATATAGATTTAACTGCTCAATTTATTAGTGAACAAGGAAAAATAATATCTAAACAAGAAAATAGATTGTTTGACCTTAAAACAACAACTAATTCTGTGAGGTAAGTCTATAAGTGAATTGAAAATATTGAAATAAAAATTGATGAAATAGCTCTCACATTAGAGATTTTCTTCAATCAATTCAACTTAATTATAATTTACTCCGTGTAAAGCAAGTTAAGTTATCTAATCACAGTTAATATTATAAAATGATAAACTTTTGTATTAATTGTTTTCAAAATTGTATTTAAAGTGTTTCTAATAGTTATTTTACAGTATATTAAGTGTGCATGCAAACTAAAGTATTTTTATACCTTGAACCCAGCTTCAGTTGGTCTTTAGGAGGTGTTTGATTGAATTTTAGGAGTTGTATAAAGTATTTTTTTTGAAAAAAAAAATAATGATTTAGTAATGATCTAGAAAAAAAAAAATAAC
>Ga0209589_1010543_pt1 | contig 13424 bp, 8 predicted proteins | sample CowpeawhiteBW_FD_187525 | JGI IMG/M metagenome (GOLD analysis project Ga0209589, IMG submission 187525) | Root nodule microbial communities of legume samples collected from California USA - Cow pea white BW (SPAdes) (version 2) | ecosystem: Host-associated > Plants > Roots > Nodule | place: USA...
AATACCTTGCCATGTGTCACTGACAATGCCACGTGTCACATCAAGGATTTGACACGTGGCAAATTTTATTTTTTTAAAAAAAAATTCAAAAAAAAATTAAAAATTAAAAAAAATTAAAAAAAAAATTAAAAAAAAAATTAAAAAAAAATTAAAAAATCCAGAGGCTGACACGTGGTAAGGTAGTTAACGCCGTTTGTGAAGACTTAACGAAGGGTACTACATTGATACAATAATCAAAATTGGGTACTAAATTGAGACAAAGTTCAAAGTGGGTACCATTTTGAAATTTTCGAACCAAAACGGGTATGATCCGAGTAATTAAACCTTTATTTAATTATATAAATTTAGTGGGTCTTACAATGGACATTAATATTCAGTTGAAGAGAGTTGCCACATCATTTCCACATCATTTCGACGTCATTTCCACGTCATCTGAGTGAATGGGCCAACATTTGAGGCCCAGTAGTGACATTTTTGTAATTCTGAGTGGTAGAGTGGCAATTTTGTAAATAGTGGTGGCAGAATTGACAAGACCACGAAAATTAGGTCTCTTGGTATGCAACAGTCGCACTCCTTCTTCTTCACTCTTCTAAAACCTCCATTTTCGCTCTCTCAAGGTTTGGTGGGTGTTCATGGAGGTGCTCCACTCGTTTTTGATGTTTTTGCACTAGTTTTTACCATTTCTATATTGACAGCACCCAATGTGGGATTTACATTTTGAATGCATTTGGTAGATTGGGCAGCTCATTTTGTGAATTTTATTGACTTGGAACAACACCCATTGATGGGGTTTTCTGTTTTTATACCATAGTAGCGTTTTTCATTCAACTACTGCTCCAATATTCACTTTTGATATTGAAATCGCATTGGGAGAATTCATAACTTAGGGTTTTTTATTTTTGATGTTCTATTTCAGATTTGAAGTGCTTAATTGTTCCATTTTGATGTCTAACTAACCTTTTCGTATTGATTCCTTGAAGAAATTCAATATAAACCATGAGGTTGATGTTTTGCATTGCACTTCAATTCCTATTTTCTCTTTACCCTATTCAATTCATGACTTTGAATGAAATGGGAATATGTGATGCTTAATCATGGGTCCATGTTTTCTACAATTTAAGAGCCCTTGTTCATGCTTAGTGAGTTCGGGTTCTGCCACAATTGCTTAATCTGTGCGGGTGTGACATTGGAAGAAGTATGTGTGTTATGCTTAATGGCATAATGAGCTGTATTAATTTTTGCATAGTTGATTAATTCGGGTTTCATGAGAGTAAATTGGATAAGATAATTAATTTAGTAACCTATGATTGTTGGATTTTCAGTGGAATCAAGGAGTTAATACATTTTGAATTTTGTTTAATTAAGTTTCTCTTTTGTTGTTTTGCTATTAGAATTTAGCAATTTTGTGTGAATCTACCAAACCTGCTTGTGTTATAGTGTTGTGTTAAACTGGAAATTAAAGATTTGGACGAAAATATTGGTCGTTGGGAGACGACTTGGTTCAACTTTCGCATACTGCATTTAACTGTTTTAATTTGGTGGGGTATGACCTCTATCACAAATGCACCTCACCATAATGCCTAGCAACGTTCACCATGTTAATTGCTCCATTGTCATCTAACAATAGGTGAAACATTTTTTGGACTGCATACCACATCCCCTTAATGTTAACATACCCAATCTCCTTAACTGCATTCAGAACTTCAAAGTAACTCCACCTATCCGGATCGCATGACCAGATTGATTTTTCCTCATTTATATAATGGAACCCACCATTATGTACAAAAATACTATTGCGGTGGACAACAACATCGAACCTATCATCACTCATTGCCCTAAAGTAAATTCAATAGAGAAAAAGGCTGTATTATAAACTCTACTTTTACTCAATGGGGGACCGCTGCTACAATTAATAACAATTAAAGTAATGGGGACCATACCCACCACCGACAATCGACAAAGAAGAAGATTAAAATAATACCCCACCCAACCCCCACTTGTAGACAAAAACTAAACAAATTCATACAATTAACACCTCGCCCTACACAACATCACAATATTCAAACCAGAACAAATCCCAAAACATAATCACGAAAAGCCTAAACCCAAATGATGACAATCTGCAAACTTGATGACAATCACGAAAACCCTAAACCCAAGAGGAAAGTACTCACCTCGTCGATGATTATAATCTTCAAACTTGAAATAGAATGAAGAAATTCCAAGGTGCTTGAACTTTGAAATCGCCTCCCAAGTGCTCGAATAGTGAAATCACCTCCCAAGTCCCTAATTACAATGTTTTCCCCAAATCTTTAATTTCAACCTAATTACTCCAGCTCACAGTACACATAATACACCTCAATTAAACGTAATACAAATAGTGTCACCTGTACAATACTTCGTTATTGATTTAAATGGTGTCACACAAAAGGACTAAATTAAACACAAATTGCGAAAATAATGACCATTTTAAAATTTGGAAAAAAATTAGGACCCTCCATAACAAACATTGCGAAAATGAGGACGAAATAGGTATTTAAGCCTTAATTTTTTCTTCTGAAGCTCTCTTTCTCATCTGTTCATTCTCTTATCAATGCACTTCTTCTTTGTGCCTCTCTGAAACCACCGTGACCTCTCGTCCTCATTTTTTTTTTCTCAGAAGCTCTCTTTCCCATTTGTTCTCTAACCTACCCTCTTTCTCACATCACTCTCTTCCTCTCTACCTCTATGTAATCGTACCTTCTCTTTGTCATTTATCCACTGTAACATCCCGATCGGATATTACGAATTTAAATAAATAAAATAAAAAAATATACTCAAACTACATTTAATGAAATATCATTTCCCAAAAATACGGGAAATTTTAAAACTTTACTATTACTTCATTACGAAATACCTCAATACAAAATTATAAAACTCCATTATAATTATCAAAGTTTAGTAATATAAAATATTAAAATTTATTCTAAATCATGAAACATAAAAACAATGATAAAACTTTCTCCCAATCTAGCCCTGCTCCGTTGCTATGCCTCACCAGATCCACCTGCAACATCATCTGCTCATGTATATCGCATATACAATCATTGCCAAACACAAGTAGATAGGGTGAGCTAACAGAATATATATATATATATATATATATATATATATATATATATATATATATATATATATATATATATATATATATATATATATAACATAATCACACCAAAAGAATTCCATCATTTGGTTTCATAATTTATGGCCACAACCATGTAATCCATGTTCTACGTCTTTGGTTGATAATCTCAAGGTATCATTGTTGTCCAACCTACAAGCCACCACTTGTAGAACACATGCGGGAACTCTCACTATTCCGAGCCACAACTCAAAGAATGCTCGTATTACCCTCCATCCTGAGCCACAACTCCAGGAATACTTCTGCATCTGACCCTTGAGATATCGCCAAAAGTCTCGTAGACCACGCACATCCGAAGCAAGCAAAACACAATGTCTGCTTCATCAAAAATCGCCTGGCGCTCCACACGAGTCGCCAGGGGCAAAAGGCTTCCAGACCGCCTGGTGGGAGACACGTGCTGCCAGGCGCCAAGCGCCTCTGATGCTACTGTTTCTACAAGTATCGCCTGGCGGGACAACCTTTATCGCCAAGCACCACATGCTTCAATTCACTACTGGTTTCGTAGATATCGCTTGGCGGTCAAACACCACCGCCAGGTGCTACACCAGTACTTGCGCAGTACTGGTTTTTAAGCACCCATAACAAAGTAAAATCAATCCATTCACATTCCATATAGATATTCCCCCTTTAAAACCATGCTAGCATTTAATTCTAACTTATGAATACCGCATGCTCAAACAATTATAAGCAACAACACTCTAATAATTTAAACACATGATCCTATGCACCAATGCAAATTAATATTGACACACATGCATTCACCAATAACCAATTCTCCACATGTGACTAACCCAAAGGGACATTCAAATTGATAGAGACTTACCACATAACCCAATCATGCTTCATTAGAAGTTACTTGAAATTATCAAGAGCTTATTATGTGTTTTAAAGACTCCAAAATCAGCAATATTGAGTAACGTATATCTCTAGCTACTGACCACCAAATCAAATCTCCACCGTTCAAAGGGAAGAACTACATGTTATGGACCACCCTGCAAAATTTCATCTAAATCGGACGGTTAACGAACAGGGAAATGCAGTTTTACGAAATCTGCGCATACTAGAAAAAAATGGTGGCGCCTAGCACCCAACAATCAGGAACATTGCGCCTGGCGGTACAGAGCCAGCACCAGGTGGTTCCTGTTCTGTGAAAATACGAAAGACAGCGTTTTTTGTGAATCAGAACACCATGCATCTCTAGTATGGCGCCTGGCGGCCAATTGAGTGCCGCCAAGCGGTTCGTGCTGTTCTAGGAACTCAAAAATTTCCTTAGCACTTGCGAACCTTATCCATTTTACTTTTCCTTCAAGCTATAACCCCGAAAGCTATATTCATTCAACCTCTAACACATCTCTTGCCTTACCATTACATCTTAAAGCATCCAAATTATAGTATTTCCAATTTAGCATATTTTTCCTTTATTCTATTCCACTTGAACTCTTAAATGGACCCTTCTACTCTATTCACACTGCACCAATCACTAAAAACCACTGACACCACTATCGCCTGATGGCAAGCTACAAGCCACCAAGCGGTTCCACCTCTAGAACCCAAAATCCCCCAGAAAAGATGTGTCGCTTGTCGGGTATTCATCACCCGCTAGGCGGTTTCTGGAAATTTTCCAGAAACCCATAATTTACGAGTTGATTCAAAAGGGAAACAGGTAATTCACATCATACATTATTCAATTAATCACAACAACATAATATTTCGGGTTCAACTCCCCTAACCTGGATTTCTTTGCTTAGTTTTGGAATATTTTTCAAGCTCTTGTGCACCACAACTCAAACTTTCCCTTGTCTCCTTGCAAGCTTGCTTCCAATCCTTGTTATCCTCTCCAAAAAAAATAGAATACTCTCTAATTTCGTTCTCTGCTCTCCAAGCACAATGGCAGCCACCAAAAACACTCTCCCTTTCCCTTAATTGGTCACTAATTGTTGTCTTAATTGGCAATGATGAAGGAAAACGAAAATGACATTAAACTTAGAGTTTAATTGTCATTGAAGGTCCATTAGTGGCTGCTTTCCAACCCCTCTTAGTTGCTAGGGTTTCCTTTGCTCTTCCACCTTCATGCCAAATAAAATTTGGGCAAAAAGAAAGTTTAGTTTGGGTTCACCAAGGTTCGGACCCATACCATGCCAATTGTCCAATCAATGTATAACCATTCAACGAATTCATGTTTCGTGATAATTTATATAATTCTATGATTATATTATCACTCATCATGATCCAATACATTTTTAAAATAATAATAAATTAAATAGCACATAAATGACATACATAGGATTTAAACCTAAGTCCTCTCACACAATTAAGTACTTTCAACCATTTGAGGTAGTACTTTTCCATGTCATATATGTTAGAATTAAATGCTATAAAAGCTCCACTACCCGTATTTATTTAATAATTATTTATTTAATTATTTAAATTTCACGAGTCTTACATTTCCCCCACCTTATAAAATTTTCGTCCTCGAAAATTGAGCTCACCCAGGAAAAACGCAGATAGCACTGGCTCAACTTCCTTTATCTTGAAATTCTCCCTTCTTGGTCCCTACCCTTTCTATTTTAGCCTTCACCTTATACATTTCCTCACTTTTCCTTTCGACCTTAGTCCTATATTAAGTTGTAGTATCAATTTAACGCTTCCACTCTACGGCACACACCTGCGCTGACACCTCTCCTTGTTCTAACTTTTAAATTCAATTCCTTTTACCAAACTTGTAGTGTTAGCCCCAAGAACTTATCCTTGATAATCCCTTCGTCAAACGCGTTGATTCTGAGTTTCAACTTCACTTCTTAGGCTCAAACAAACCAACATATCTTTCCTTGCCCACCAAGATATCCTTATGCCTACTCGCATCTTCGATCAAGAGGTTTTCTCAAAGGTCCTACCCAACCCTTGCAAAAACAACAGATCAAGTTTGACCTTGATTCTGTAGTCAACCACTACAGATAACACATACATTTCACAAAACAAACGAAAACCTAACAAGAAAAGTATAGGAGACAAACTCAACCTATCACTTTTCTCTCTTTTACCAAAACCTTTAGAATTAAGAAAGGAAATTATCTCATATATAGTCATGAGTGTGCACCCCCATCATTCTACCAAGACATTTTTTGTTCTTAATACTTCCAGTTCACCAGTTCCTTTCCTTGCGCACCAACACTTCTTGAAAAGAACCTCTCCCCTTGCGCACCAACGTATCGAGAAATACAAGTAATACCCCTTACGTGCTCGCCAAAACCCAATAAGAGCATTACTTTCCTTAGGTCTTATAAGCAACTACCCTTGCCTGCTCACCAAAATCCAGCAAGAGTACCACCCTTACCTGCTCACCAAAACCCGATAAGAGCGTTGCTTCTACTAAGACCCGTAAGCAACAACTTTTGCCTGCTCATCAAAACCCAATAAGAGTATCACCTTTACATGCTCACCAAAACTTGGTAAAAGCGTTGCTTACCCTAAGACTCACAAATAACAACCCTTGCCTGCTCATCAAAACCTGGCAAGAGTCCAACCCTTACCTGCTCACCAAAACCCGGTAAAAATGTTGTTTTCCCTGAACCTTACAAACACAACTCTTGTCTATTCAACAAAACCCGACAAGAGCCCTACCCTTACCTGTTCACCAAAACCCAGTAAGAGCATTACTTCCTTGAGACTTACAAACAACAACTCTTATCTGCTCAACAAAACCCGACAACAGCCCACCCCTTACATGTTCACCAAAACCTAATAGGAGCGTTTCTTCTCCTAAGCCTCACAAACACGACTCTTATCTGTTCAACAAAACCCGACAAGAGCCCAACCCTTGATTTACGGTCCTTCTGTTCTCATGAGCTTGTTTGAGATTTAAACCTACTGTTATGTGATCTAGTTAAACCTTGAAAAAGTGATCCATGCAGTTTATGTTTGACAAATTACTGTGAAATCTGGTGCATCTATTTTGTTGATTGTTAGTGCACTGCCAAGACCTTCTTTGTTTGTCTCCTAAATTATTATGTTTTAGTTGAATCATTTGTCTTGAACATGACCTATGCTTTTGTTACCTAAGTTGAAGCGAAATTGACTTTTGGTTGTGAATTGTAGCAAGAAAATTGAAAATATAGAAATATGAAATGTATGGCCTTATGAACTGAAAAAGAAAAGAACTCTGGAAAAAGAAAGTTTGGTGGCTTATTCAGTCAAAAAAAAAATAATAGAAAAGGATAGTGTAATTCACAATTACATCAAATACTCTTGATAATTTGTTCACTTGATAAATATTTTTATGTGTGATCATATTGAGCATTGTATTTCAACTACAATTGCAAAAAGTCATGTATGGTTCAACTTGGTTTTGAGTCTTGTTAGATTTTGGTTTTGTTAATCATATTCTAGATTTATTGCCTAGGTTCTTTTTGTGTGCCTACAATTCTTATGATTCCTTATTTTGCTTATTTGTCTTTCTTGATTAATCATTTGAGTTTGTCCATTTATTCTATCAATTGATGTTGTCCAATTCTTCCATTTTAACTTTTCTTGATTTTCTGCTTTGCTATTCTTATGTGGAAGAACTTGAGTTTAGTTGGTTCATTTGCCACTTCGAAACTCATTGTTTTAGACAACTTTGTAGGTGTTTACCCTTCTAGAAGGTGCAACTATTGTGAGAAAAAGGCATATTGAGTGCAAACACTTGTGAGAAGCCCATTCTAGAGTTGAGACTGAGAGAAACAAAGAGCAAACTAAGAGGATATACAACACAACAAGGAGAAATCTAGCCCAAAGTCTAGTTTCAATTTTATTCTTCTGTTGTTTTTCCATTATCACATAACTTTGCAAGTTGTAATATTTTTGTTTTCAGTTTTCATTTCATTTGCTTGGGTGGGAAAATGCTTTAGAGAAATCCAAACCCTAGCTTGGTTTATAATAGTTATACGTGTAGTGTGAGGTCCACAAGGGGTTCCAACTGCCACTTGATTCTTCACTCAAGAAAATTCTTCGACTAGTTTATGTTTTCATGTTTTTATGATTTCTATGTCCAAGTTATGCATGTTTGATGTTATGTTTTAAGTCTCCATGGTATCTAGGTGAACTTTTTTTAACACCTAGTTGACCTTCCTTTGTTCTTTAGGTTTTAATTTGTTCACACACTTTGAAAGATGTTTTCACACAATCCGTTTTTCTTAGAATTTTCATTGAGAAATTTTGTGAATGTTATTTAGAGATCTTTGGCTAGGAAAGGCTTGGTTTCTAAGCATGTCCAAGAGACTAACATTCCTTTCTTGGGAGCATTTCTAGATCACTTTCACCTCATTTTCTCTTTAGAAATTCTTAAAGTCTTTGTGAAAAATTGTTTTGATAAAAGTGTTTCAAAAGTGTTTTGCAAAATGAGTTTCCAATCGTATGCTTATAGTAGTTTGCATTTAGGTAGTCATAATGAGGATGAGATGCATCATACATTTGAGAGAAAGTTCCCTTTATTTGGTGAGGACATAAGTGCAATATCATACATAGCTTGGGAGAGGGAAGTAGATGACTTGGTGCATTCATTCCATCCTACATATAGAAAATATTACATTCGTAGTTTGTGCATTTTTAAGTTTCATAGGACATGCAAGAGAGTGGTGGGACTGTAGACAGTCTAGAGTGGAAATATAGTAAATATTACATTCTTAATTCTTTCTAAAAAAAACTTTTCCACCTTCGCCAATTATTTTAAACTCAAAAGATTTTCCAAAACCAACCGTTGACTTAGAGTTACATTTTAGGTTTCAATTAATTCAAAGTGAAAATCAATATTTTTGTGAAATGGGCCTCATTGAAAATGTTTCCAAACATAAAAGTTCATCTTCATGTGTCTTTAGAAAATATAGTTTGCATGGTATCCAAGATTTTAATACAATTATGTTTGATGACTATTACAGATACATTTTTGATCCTGGTGGAATCAACCTTCCAATGATGTGGACCTTAAAGAACCCTCTTGATCTGAGGACAGATCCTCTTTAAGAGGGAGGGGATGATGAGAATCACCCTAAAGGGCTTTCAGCATGGGCCAATGGCCAGACCCATTTATCTTTCCATGTCTTTTAATTAGTTAAATAAATGTATAGGCTTAGATTTGTTTTGTAGTGTAACTAGCAATTTCCTTGGGTTTGTATTTTGGCCCAATTTTATTTTTCTTGCATTTTGTTTTGGGCTAATACCAAATCCAACGTGTTATCTTCAACATCAACTTTCTTCCTTCACGCGAGTTAGCATTGGGCCTAATTAGAATCAGCATCCTTTGTTTTGGGCCATGCATCTTTGGTTCATTCACACGTGGAGGGTCACAATTGAAATTGAAGGAAGCAACCATCAGCCTTCTGTTCACCAGCATATTGGGCCTGTAACAATAACCCATTACATCTAGAGCTAGCATCACAAAACAGGAAGCCAACGTTGTTTTCCTTTTACCTGTGTCATACCCTTCTCTCTTCTCAGAGTCACAACTACTAGGGTTTCCTTCCATCCCTCACGTGTTTCATTCCTTAGGCACCCAATCCATTAGATGTTAGAGTTTGTCACCAAGGGTCGTCCTTCTTCTTTAGGGTTTGTGAGATCACGTTTTCCATCTGCACATTCCAAGCTTAGTTCTTTTTGACAGCCCAGTTGCCTTTTCTTCTATAAAGGGCAAGCCATCGTTTGCAATCAATTAGCTTGATGAATATATGAGAATGGTTATTATTCCCCATTTTTCGTCTAGCTCATCTCTTGGAGAGGTATTCGCCTCCTTAGGGTTTTGATAACATCCTATTTTTCATTATTTTTCCTTTCTAAAAATTTAGTTTTAGTTTAAATAAATATTTGTTTGTCTTTAATTAATTAGTTTTTGGTTCTTGTCTAGAAAAATAGAGTTTTTATAAAAATGTGTTAAAAAAGATTATTTTAGTAGTCTTTTATTGCAAATAACTATGTTCTTTTAAAAATCTCCCTTTTTCATAAAAAAAGTTGCTATGAGGCCCTTTCTTTTTGCTAATTTTAAGTTTCAAAACCTTGACTCTATTGTTTTCTTATTTGTAGAACGGTCCCTGCTTGGACCAACTTTTCACTTATCAAAACGCATAGCTTCACCGAAAGTGCATTAATTAATTAAAGTTGGCTGACCCATATTTTTCTACATGAATGGTTGATACACGAAGGGGAGCAACCCAACACAATCCAAGCCAGATACATAAAATCTGACCCAAAGGAAGAGATCAAGGTTGATGCACATTGATCGTGATGGATGGAAATGATTTGAGGATCAAATTGGAGCACGAGCGTGGTAGATTCGGAATGGACGAACAAGATAAGAGCAAGTTTAATCTAGGGTGCACTGATAGGGGTTCAAGGTTTGCGATTCTAATTCAAGATGTAAGGAATTGGGTTTTCTTTTCTATTTTTTTGTTAGGGGTTTAAAAGGTCAGCGTTTAGGTTTTCTAAAGGGAGAGCCCTGGTTACGCGAGAGTGAAAAAATGTTGAGGGGTAGGTTTTTCATGTTCGGTGTTCTTGTGAGCGAGAAAGGAGAGTGAATTGTAAAGGGATTTCATCTTCTTTGATTAGCACAAAGAGACTTTCAAAGATTAGGTTTCCTCTAATGTGTTGGGTAGTTCCACTTAGGCAATCACAAGCATAAAGTGGTCGGGATTATGCTAAGTGAGGTTCCTTCACCATTTTAATTTCAAAACTTTCTTTATCTTGATTATTGTGTCTCTGATTTGCAATGAATACAATGCTTCCTTTTCATTTCTGATTTTCAGCTTTCAATTTGGTTGTTTAAGCATTGATTGCATTTTAAGTTTTCTTGTCTTTAATTTCTGCAGTTTTAAATTCCATGTTATGATTTCTGCCTTTAATTCTAGAGAAATGTAGATTTCATTTACTACTTTCCAAGTTTAATGTTCAGTTCCTATTTCTGAATCAATGTGTTAAGCATGGTTTGTAATCTGCACAAGTCAATATTTCCTTTTGGAAATCACGTGACCCCAAAGTGAGCACACAATGTCGAGATGTCTTTTCGATTGTAGATGAAACCATGAGTAATCCATTGCTTCCAGTTTTAGTTAGTTTTTGCAGTGTTAATTCCGTGAATATGTTTAGAATTCTATTTTACGATGTTGATTCTACTTTGAGTTTAAACTTTCTGTTTTAGCTTTAGTTTACTGCATTAGTCGGTGTCTAAGTCATGAATTCTGGTATTGATTTTTGTAAAGCTTTTTATATGCATTTGTTAGTCCAATAATCTCTTAGTTTCCTTGCCTTATGTTCCAATTATTAGTTTTTATTAGTGCATCATGGTATGAAATCTTATTTCAAGCATCCTTAATTAGTGTATTTGCATCTCTGCATAAGTAGGCATTACCTCATTTGCATGGCATTTGGAGTTGCATTGATTTGAGTGTGTGGCTAAGTTAAATTTCCTTATGCGAATATGAGTTGGATTGGATTTTATTGTTGTCATAACTTGTTTTTATTATTGTAGTGCATTGGTTTGCTGCAATCAAGGTCAAAGTTTCTTTTGCCATATAGTTTTATGCACATTCTCATATAGTTTGCATGCATGTTCTCATATAGCTTAGTATTGTATTTGACTATGAACCCAGTGGAATTGATATGTTGCTGCTATGATTAAATTTTAATTTTGCTCAAGAGTTAAAGATTGTAGTAGTTTATGTGGAATGCATAATTGGTTTATTTTGGAATTTTGTTGTTGTCATGTGCCTAATTGGATTGTCATTAATACTCTCACCATATATCACACTCATTAGTTTAGTTCATTCTTGAATTGCATCTGGAACCTGAATATAATTAGGCACGTTGTTGTTGTCATATATCAATTTTTGCTGCAAGTTTCAATCAGTTCGATTAGCACTCTACACTTTTGTTTTGCTGATTAAATGGTTGTAGCCATTGATTTGCTACTGCCATAGTATATTCATGCATATTCTCAGAAAGCTGGCATTACATTTTTCAATTTCACGTTGAGTATTTTGGTCAGTGCCTGAAATCATGCATTCTCTAGTACAAGTTCATATTTAGATTGAGGAAAGTGATTTAATTCAGCATCCAGATGCACATAACGTGGAATGCATCATATTACTCACGTGTACTCTTCCTCATTCCATTTTAGATTCCATTATAGGTTCCTTGCATCTCATGCATAACATTAATTTGTTCCATCTTAGTTTAATTTAGATATTTAATTCTACACTTTCTAGACTTTTATTTTCTTTCCACTTTTGTTTTATTTTATTTCTTTTTATTACGCAAATTAAACTTAACATACACCATTTCCTTGGATTCGATCATGAGTCATCTTCCCTACTACATTAGGGGGATTATTTAGGTTTACAAACCAATGAGATTTCTAGAGGTTCCTCCGTTGGAACGAGATAGAGTTTCTAAGTCTTCTGCTACGAGATTCATTGATCTTCATCAATAAATCAATGATTTGGAGCTTCACGATGGTTTTTCACCGATTGGATCGTCATTCCGACGAATCTCCATGAAGTCGACGTCATCACAATGTTAAAGGTCATTTTGCATGTCCCATTTATGAAGAAAACACAAGTTATATTCTTGTATCCGATTGCAGGTGAATCTTCTCTTGCTCGGGTGAACTTCGAGGACGACGCATGGGACCTGCAAAAGACACTCTGATGTCTAAGTTAGCACTGGTAATGTCAGAATCTCAAGGAATAGGGAATATTTTATGCGTAATCAATGCATAAAACAATGTGCTATTTATACATTTTTTACCTGTGGATCCTACCTGACATGGGCTTTTGGGCCTGAATTCCCTTTTTCTAATTACCTTTGGGTCTAGAGCTAAGGAGTAAATTGCCAATTGGTCCTTCAGATGTTATCAATAATTGCCAGTGGGGCGTGATGAGTGCTCGGTAGTCGGTATGCGGTCATGTGGATCTCAGCTCGCCGCGTCCCTCTTGTCTGCTTGGCTCTCGAGTGGTTGTGATCAGGTGTGGTCTACTTCATTGGGTGATGTGATCCCAACAAGGCTTATAGCTTGGGTCAACGCCTAGGCCTAAATCATGCTCAAGGCCCAATACATGGAGCATGCTCAAAAAGATCCAATTAAGCTTCATTAAAGATGGCCTAAACCCACTTGGGCTTCTCACACTCTTCACATTGGCCAAAGAAGATATGAAGATTTGAAGAGGTGTATCAAAGAGCAATAGAATAGCAATAAGATTGGCCCATTGTTTAGGCCTTG
>Ga0209589_1010549_pt1 | contig 13420 bp, 11 predicted proteins | sample CowpeawhiteBW_FD_187525 | JGI IMG/M metagenome (GOLD analysis project Ga0209589, IMG submission 187525) | Root nodule microbial communities of legume samples collected from California USA - Cow pea white BW (SPAdes) (version 2) | ecosystem: Host-associated > Plants > Roots > Nodule | place: USA...
GAGAGGCCAAGGAATTATTTTATTCAAAAGTTCCTTTCTGCAGAACACCAAACGTTCCAGAAAATAAGAGAATCAAAAGAGAGATGAATTCCCGAATCTTTTTCCTCCCCCTCTCTCCTCTAACGGTTTCCTCTCTTAAACCCCTGCTGCACTGCTAGGTCACGTAGTCCTTCAACCACACGCTTTCTCTCTTGGCTCGTGTGCTTCTATTGCTGTCCTTGCTAACCACCACGTGTTTTCCTCTCATTAAATTGTCGCTAACGGTGTCCTGCTCATTTTCTGTCTGCCCCTATAACGGTATTCCTTTCATTACAATATATGAATTGAAATCGTAATGAAATGATGTTTTATATTTAGCAACCTCAAACACCTTATTATTATTATTATTATTATTATTATTATTATTATTATTACATGATAGGATGCAGAATGAGTTAACTAAAAACATAATGTGAAAACAAATACATGATGGTGTTATGTCTTCAAAGTTCAAAATACAAATAGTTGTTTTAGATTGTAGGGAGTTGTGACAGTGTGATTTCCATTCCATATGAAGTCAGCGAAATACTGGCTTGCTCTATCAGTAACATGATTAGAATCGAAGAACAAGTGTTGATTGACATTGTCACATAACTCGTATTCTTTGGTCTCTTTGTTTCCACCATAACTTTGGTCTCCTCTATATGCTCCACCTCCACAACATGCCACACTAGGATCTATGAAACCTTCAATTCATATCAGAAAATACCATATTTTGTAGGATTGTTGAGCATATCAGAAAATATAGCATAGAAATCAGTGACTGAATATTTGAATCCCTTGAGTTGTTTCTCTAGCTCAGAAAGCTTTGTTGAGAGTGCAGTGTTATGTAGTCTTGCTATGGCTGAAAACTCTTCTAAGCATGTGCTTTCATTTTTCAACAAAGCCCTTACAGCAGGTAAACAACCTATTGGACCCACATTAGCAAATCCAAATTTCCTTCCGCCAAGATTATAGATTTCCTGAAATTATGTCATACCAACATTAGGGTTAGGGTTATGGAAAATATAGGTTTAAGTTCATGTTTTTGCAATATTTTAAAAAAGAAAAATGATAAAGGAACATTTCTATGTGATGCACACTCATTTTATATCTCTACATGACATTTGTTTATTTTTTGGACCACAATATACTGGTTAAATTAGTATAAGTATTGGTTAAATTCATCTTTGATCCAATAGGTCAATTGTAGTGCATCCAAATATACTTCATAAAATTGCCTTTTCAAATTCTTATAATCATCATTAACTTTGTGATAACATAAAAAAAAATTCAATTATATTACGTGGACAAAACCTGACCAGTGAAACAAGTTGGGAATAGTTAGTTAAATAATTCAGATTTTGGGTTAAGGATCTTAGTTGAGACATTGTGTTAATTGTATCGCATGTAAGTATTATGTGAGAATTGCTATACCTATTACAACCACGGCTAAAAAAAAATTCATATTTCCTATCAATTTTATTTAATTTTTTTTTAGAAAATATTTATAAATTTTGTTATAAAAAAATTTATAAAAAATTACTGTTAATTTTTTTTGTAAAATATTTTGTATAAAATATTTTTCACAACAAATTTTGTAAAAAATACTTACGAATTTTGTAGGAAATAATTATCCACGAAGGAATTACCTGTCAATTAAAATTCTTAGAAAAAATAGCAAAAAAAAAATATTTTCTTTCAAAATTTTTAAAATTTACAAGAAAATTTCTTTGTAATATGAAAAGTTTTAACAGTGAATTCTAAAAGAAGGGTTGATGAACATGATAAAAACACATGCCTAAGTTTTTTTTTTCAAGAACTCGACACTTTGGTTAAATCAGTGCAATAGTTTAGTTAAATTAGTATAGTTGTTGGTCAATATGAATTGTGTAACATATATAAAAAAATGCACATAAATAGTATCAAGTTGGTGTATACATGTCTATCAACACTAATTTATTTAATGCAATTTTTAATCCTTGACCTTTTAATTATCAGTAGCTTTATTCGATTTTCAATTGTAACTTTTTTAATAAATGATTTAATTTATTTTTAAAATTAAAAGTTAAATACAGCTAAAGATAATTAAAACTTAAAGAAAATATCACATATAATTAAAAATTAGGATATACTACAAATGTAGAAAAATAAAAATAAAACAGAGAACAAAATTATAAGTTTTATAAAATTTAGAATTCAAAATTACTATTATGCCCAAAGTATAGCATGCATGGTACATAACTTCTGAACAATTAATTAAAATCGGAAACGTTATTTTGACTCCCTTCTCTCAACTCACTTTTGACACCGGGACATGTGTTAAACGATTAGCATGAAGAGGACACGTGTCAAAGGATCAACATTAATGTAATAAAAAAAATTTTAACGTTCAATTTTTTGCAAGGAATGCACGTGCCGTGGTTAAGTGGAAGAAAAAAAAATTGGCACGTCCAGAGAATGGTCGAAAACGAGATCGCGAAATCAAATAGTTGCAGAAGAATTGGAAATAGGATTTGAGGAAGGACAGAAAGGCGTGAAAGGGGATATGAATGTAAACGCTCACGCAGAAGCAATTGGGTCGACGAGAATTTGAATCAGGGTTGCATCTACCGGAGGAAGAAGGCCAACGAGGGTAGGGTTTGTGGTTTTGAAGAACGAAATAATGTTTTCGTTTGAAGAATCCAAAAAATTGAAGTTTGGCGAACCCCATTACCATTTGTGGTATTCGTTGCAATTCAGGTATTGATTTAGATGTGGATGTAATTTTGTTGCATTTGATGTTGTCAATTTTTTGATTGGTTGGCGACGGTGACAAACACTTGGGGGGGATTTCTGTTTTCATTGCTGCAACATAAATCGTTCCATTTGCCTTTTAGTTATTGAATATGGCCAGTAAAGAGCATAACGAGGGCCTATTGATTGAGGATGTGAAGGTAGGTTTGGTTATGTGTTTGAAAATCCTCTGTCTATTGTGTATGTTAATGTTAATATGGTATGATGTAACACAGTTTATTGTTTACACAGATGTTTTTCCGGCATTCTTGCAAAGCCAAATATGTTGGAAGTTTGAATGAAAAGTTAAGTGTGAAACAACGAGAGTCAATTGCACGCACACCATTTTGGTGGTTTATGTCGTTAAACCATTCTGTTAAGATAAGTCGCAATTTGTTACCTGTGTTATGTTATAGATGGGTTGAAAGGAGGGGTGGTTTTGCTATTGGTAGGGAAGTAGTTGAATTTAATTTGTTAGATGTTTGTTTAGGATTGGGTCTTCGGGTGTTGGGTGAAAAAATTGATATAAGTGACGATGATGAAGATAGTGACTGTAGGAAGTTATTTTCTAGTGGGAAAGTTCATGTTAAAAGGATTTATGAGTTTCTTTTGGAATATGACAATGATGGTGGTAGTATAGAATTGTTTACCAGCCTTTATATATTGTTAGGCATATCTGAGTTCTTGTTGCCAAATAGAGACGGGATTGTGTTCCCCAAAATTTTTAAGTTAGTGGATGACTTGTAAAGTATAGGTAAATACAATTGGGGCAACTTAGTGTACGACTATTTGGTTGGTAGCTTATGCAGTGCTTCAAGGGCGTTGAAGTATGAATCAAATACAAGTAACATTCATTTATTTGGATGTGTGTATATGTTGCAGGTAAAGTTTCGTTGTTTCATTTTCATGTTCAGTAATTACTTAGTAGTTGGACATTTTGTTGTGGATAATCCGTTTTTATTGTTTCAGTTGTGGTCATTTGATCATATATTTGTTTGCAACGCAACGTTTAATTGCGACAAATCAAAGTTCCCACGATTGTTGCACTGGATGAATATTAAAGTTGGTGACAAATTAGTTAAAAGTTCCTTTGATAAAGAATTGGTTAGTGTGGAAAAGTTATAATATTTTAGTTAAATACTGTTATTTTTTAGTTTTTGTTAACTTGTTTTTGTTGTTCACAGGCTATTAATGAGGTTGTGGTGTGTAACGAAGAACTTGGTTATGAGTTTGTGAGAGAAGCATTCCAAACTTTTGGGACTTCATACAATAGATCAATTGATAAGGAGAATGAAGAGCTAAAACATCTTGTAGAGAATGAAGAACGTGAGATTGCTGAATTGGAAGCTGTTTTGTCTCATTTGGAGGATATGGTTGCAAAAAAGGAAGAACATAACCGTACGGAGGGTGACGGTAAAGATGATCCGCATGATGATGGTAATGATGAGGAGGAGGGTGATGTTGGTGTTCATTACACCGTTAATGACCCTGCATCTGATGTTGAAGGTGATGATTCTGCTGCTGATGATGTTGATGTTGGACAACAAAGCAACATGTATGACCGTATGAAGTCCCAACCTCGAAAGCGAATAAAAAGTCGTGCAATAAGGATGCCATTTGCGGGTTTTGGTAGTAGAAGGAAGACGAAGCTTCTTACATTGGGTTGAATTTGTTTTGAATGTAATGGTTGCAAAGACATTCATTGTTGACTTTTATTTTGTTGTTATAGGCCAAGTTTGTGGTCATTTGTTGTGTCCTTTTGTAGTGTCCAACGTTGGTGAATTCTGTTGACCATAGTAATATTATTTTTGTTATGTTTGAAGCACTTTACATTGGTGCCCACATATATTGTGTTTGGTGAGAACTGAATGAATTTATGGACTTCAGCATGTTTTAGGGATAAGGCAAATGTTCTTACGGCAAAGTCAGTTACATACATTATTTGGTGTTCACAAATTTAGGTCCAAGTTCTCAGTTACTGAATTGTAGCTCCCCAATTGTGGTTGGACAGGAAAATGTTGACATTTTCATCCAGTAATGAAGCATTATTACATTATTTGTAAATTTAAGTTGGCTATGTTCTTAGGTCAATTAAAATAATATAAAAAAAAGAAAACAGTACCATCTATGTATGATTCATGAGTGTACAAGGTAACGAAATTGGTTACTGCATTTAAAGAAATTGTTACAAAAAATCTAAGTGCAAGTCCTCATGTATATTCGTTTAAGTCCACATATGACTTTTTTTGTAAGTTACGTACAGGTGAACTTAATACAAAATTTGTATGACAAGTCTCCATGTATATTCGTTTAAGTCCACATATGACTTTTTTTGTAAGTTACGTACAGGTGAACTTAATACAATATTTGTGACAAGTCTCCATGTATATTCGTTTAAGTCCACACATAACTTTTGTGTAACTTACTTATACATGAACTTATTCCCAATTTTCTATGGCAAGTCACCATGTTCATTGGGTTAAGTCCAGACATAACTTTTTTGTTACTGACTTATATTTGAAGTAAGTACAAAAATTTTCCGACAACTTCCCATCTATATTCCTTTAACTCCCCATATAACTTTCTCGTGACTTATTTATAGGTTAAGTTGTTACAAAATTTGCATGACAACTTTCCATGTATAGTCCTTTAACTCCCCATATAAATTTTTTCTAACTTATAGGTGAAGTCATTACAAAATTTGCATGACAACTTTTCATGTATAGTCTTATAACTCCCCATATAAGTTTGTTGTAACTTGCTTAAAGGTGAAGTTTTTACAAAATTTGCATAACAATTTTCCATGTATAGTCCCTTAACTCTCCATATACCTTTTTTTTCGAACTTCAGTTTATGTCAACTTATTACGAAATGTGTGTCACAACTGTCCATGTTTATTCGTTTAACTCCACACGTAATTTTTGTGGAACTCAGTTATAAGTGAACACAATTTGTTGGTCAAGTTTCCATTTATAATCGTCTAAGTCCACACATAACTTTTTTGTAACTATTAGGTGAACTTATTACAAAATTTGTATGACAACACTCCATGTATATTGGTTTAACTCCACACATAAGTTTTTTGTAATTGATTTATATTCGAACTTATTTCAAAAGTTTTTGTAATAACTTGCCATCTATATTCCTTTAAGTCCACTCATAACTTATTTGTAACTTACTTTTAGGTGAAGTCATTACAAAACTTGAATGACAACTTTCCATGTATAGTCCTATAACTCCCCATATAAGTTTGTTGTAACTTGCTTATAGGTGAAGTTGTTACAAAATTTGCATGACAACTTTCCATGTATAGTCCCTTAACTCCCCATATACATTTTTTTTCGAACTTTAGTTTATGTCAACTTATTACGAATTGTGTGTCACAACTGCCCATGTTTATTCGTTTAACTCCACACGTAATTTTTGTGAAACTCAGTTATTGGTGAACACAATTTGTTGGTCAAGTTTCCATGTATAATCGTTTAAGTCCACACATAACTTTTTTGTAAGTATTAGGTTAACTAATCACAAAATTTGTATGACAACACTCCATGTATATTGGTTTAACTCCACACATAATTTTTTTGTAACTGACTTATATTCGAACTTATTTCAAAAGTTTTGTAACAACTTGCCATCTATATTCCTTTAACTCCACTCATAACTTATTTGTAACTTACTTTTAGGTGAAGTCATTACAAAACTTGAATGACAACTTTTCATGTATAGTCCTATAACCCCCCATATAAGTTTGTTGTAACTTGCTTATAGGTGAAGTTGTTACAAAATTTGCATGACAACTTTCCATGTATAGTCCCTTAACTCCCCATAAACCTTTTTTTTCGAACTTCAGTTTTTGTGAACTTATTACGAAATGTGTGTCACAACTGTCCATGTTTATTCGTTTAACTGCACACGTAATTTTTGTGGAACTCAGTTATTGGTGAACACAATTTTTTGGTCAAGTTTCCATGTATAATGGTTTAAGTGCACACATAACTTTTTTGTAAGTATTAGGTGAACTTATCACAAAATTTGTATGACAACACTCCATGTATATTGGTTTAACTCCACACATAAGTTTTTTGTAATTGACTTATATTCGAACTTATTTCAAAAGTTTTGTAACAACTTCCCATCTATATTCCTTCAACTCCACTCATAACTTATTTGTAACTTACTTTTAGGTGAAGTCATTACAAAACTTGAATGACAACTTTCCATGTATATTCGTTTAAGTCCCCACTTTGAAATTTTGATATGAAATTTATCCTTTTTGAATTGGTTTGAGTGTTATGGTTCTTTAATAAATGGGTTACAATAATCCGATGACAAGTTTGTACCTATATTAGCATTACTTCCCACTTAGGTACGTTAATTATTTTGTGGATGTTTGTACAACATTTGTAGGACAACTTGCCATGTATATTGGTTACGGTCCCCACCTAAATTTGAGAATATTTTGGCCTTCAAATGTGGTAAAAAACACAAAGAAGTGTGACTAATCTGGATAGATAGGAAGTTAAATCCAATAAGAGGAAGCAAAATACATTTAGTGACTTCTTTTCCATATGTTGTCATGGTAACAAAATTAACATAAGACCATGAAACTGTCACTGGAAAATATAATGACAAGGCTTTCATAAAACATAACGCTGGACAGAATAGTGGTTGTGGCAACTTCAAATATGATTCTGAACGGATGTTCCACCTGCATTACTTCCAGATGTTTCGGCACGTTCATTGGTTGAAGGCATCCTTGACAGGTGTAAAAATTTCTTCAAGATGTTATCAATGTTCGGATCAACTGATGGATGGGGATCAATGACCGGCTTCACTGTTGCTTTCACTAGATCATCCGTTGGAGGAGAAATGTCTGGTTTGAAAATCTAGTGTCCATGGATATGAAATGTTTAAGTTTACAAACATTTAACAGATCATTATTTTAGACATGTGCATATACATTTTATTTCCTAACCTTCACAATGTTATGTAAAGTTATGTTGAGGTATGTATTTCTGTATGGAAAGGTGAAAGTGGCAACCTACCCAAAGGGAAATGACAAACAACATCAGGAACATAAGTTATGCAGAAATAATATTGTCATGCAAATTGCAATGGAAGTGTTAGATAATTACACCCTGCAGGAGCAACTGTACCAAAGTCAGCATGATCTAGCACTTTCTTGTGCACACTAGCCCAGAGTGTGGCGCTTTGGTCCTGCAATTTTTGAGGACTTATAAATATTAACCAAACATGGTTGCATTAACGAAGGTGATGGTGGTGTTCATGTGTACCTTAATGCATATTTGCATGTCACCTAGACCATTTGGTTTGCACTCCTTCACCAGACAGGTCACAAATGGGAGTCTTGGTATCGTCTTACTACATGATAGTGGTGTTACATTTTTGAAGTCCCCATCCTGAACAATACCTGCGAAGCATGGTGATAATGCGTCATTAGGATGTTTTTCATTGAACATCAACAATGCATAGTATAGACCAAAGTTCACCATGGAAATGGATGAACCGCTCCGCCCATAGCCAGGCATTGGATTTGAAATCTCTCTCGTACGTTGCAGCAGCCACGTCCCTAGCAAATTCTTGGGTGCTCTGGGCCTCTTGTCTTTCCCGATTAAGCATTGCTGCTTGAACATTTCCCGCAGGCCCTGGTATTAGCGTTGCACCGGAGTTGCATTTTTTCAAGAATGCCTCCAGGTCTTCTTGTTCAACATCTAGTCTTTGCCAATGTTCCATCACAAAGTGATTTGTAATCACAAAATGCAATAACATTAATGCAAATAATAAAACATAAAAAAGTTATTAAGAGGTTAGTCAATATATGAAATGGTGGGTGGTGCGAATGCTTTAAGCGAAATGTGTCATTTTCCTCCATCGAAGACGAACACAATCAGTGATTACCTGGTGGTGAAAAGTAAGGTATTGCTTTGCGTAGCGTTTGGTACCCGAATACAGTATTTATAATAAAAAATTAATAATGTTATTGTTTGACCAAAATACCCTTACTTTTCTTGTAGGGTAAGTTTAAGTTGGCGGTAGTTTAACTTAACTTTTTCTGTTACATCGCGAAGCCATAAAGAAGCTACCCTCCCTCACTCCCACCTACCACCACTGAATGCACATTTATGGCACCACCATCTTCTACGGTCCGGTAGATGGAGTTCATTCATTGTCCACAGTCGTTTTAGAAGAACAACTTCATTTACTACAACAACCAACCTCAAAGGTCGTGCACATATTGAAGACATTAGGTTGGCTTTGGTTTTGGCAAAGTAAGTTCCCATAAATTCTGAAATTCATTTCGAAAATCGTGCAGTAGTGTAGTAAAAAAGCCACATTGTGTTGGACGTTGTTCAGACAGTTAATGGAGATGTTTGTATTCATGTTTAATATTTATTTAGGGTTCTTAGAACAATTGGTTTGATTCTTTTCTTTTTAATATAAACAACGGGAAGGGGTCATAAATGTTGTTATTAACTCAATATGTAGGACACTGTATTGAAGCACGCTTCATTAAATGTTGCTTTCAGGCACGTCGTTCATGTTGTTCATATGATGGAGACAACACTTGATGATATTTCTCTTGAAGAATACAATGATGGTGCCCAGTCTGTGATGGACGACCAAATTGTTGACAATGACAACGATGTGGACCTTGTTCCGAGAGTTCACATGTGTTTCGAGACACTTGATGCAGTTAAAAATTTTTACAGAGACTTTGCGATTAGAACTAGATTTGGTATTAGAATAAGAAGTTCAAAGAAGGGAAAGGACAACGAACTTAAATATGTTAAACTTGTCTGTTGTCGTGAAGGTAATTATGTATCCACCATACGTCCAGAGGTTAAGACACTACCTAGCCAAACCAAGCAATGTCAAGCTGGAATATCGGTTGGTAAAAAAGATGGGAAATGGCACATAAGAAATGTTGTCATGGAACACAGTTACAATATTAGTCCTATAGAATCAAGGCTGATATTAGGAAATCGAAAAGTTAATATTCATGCTAGGCAAACAGTTGACATCAACGACGAAGCCGGGGTCCGTATCAACAAGAGTTATTGTTCACTGGTGTGCGAAGTTGGAGGATATGAAAATGTTACTTTTATTGAGCGAGATGTTAGGAATTACATAGCTCATAAAAGAAGGCAATTATGCAAGGATGGGGATGGACAAGCTTTGCTTCGACACTTTTCCCACATGCGTGAAGTCAACAATGATTTCTTCTTTGAAATTGACATGGACGAAGACAATAGAATATCAAATGTTTTTTGGGCGGATTCAAGGAGCCGAGCGGCATGCGAGTATTTTGGTGATGTTGTATCGTTTGACACAACATATTTGACAAACAAGTACGACATGCCATTTGCACCGTTTGTTGGTGTTAATCACCACGGGCAATCAATTTTATTGGGGTGTGGTCTAGTATCTGCAGAGGACACATCAACATTTGTATGGTTGTTTAGGTGTTGGTTACGTTGCATGTCCAACAGGGCACCTGAAGGGATCATCACTGACCAGTGCAAAGCTATGCGCAATGCAATTCAAATTGTTTCCCCTAACACTAATCATAGATGGTGCCTTTGGCATATAATGAAAAAGGTTCCGGAAAAATTGTAGGGTTACACACAGTACAATGTTATCAAAAGTCAAATGAAGGCACTAGTGTATGACTCAAGTGGTGTTGACCAATTTGAGGTTGGTTGGAATGAATTCATCACAAATAACGGCCTTGTTAACAACGAGTGGCTATGTTCGTTGTACGAGGAGAGACATCTGTGGGTGCCTTGTTATTTGAGAAATAAATTTTGGGCTGGAATGTCAACGACACAACGAAGTGAAGGTATGAATGCATTTTTTGATGGGTTCATAAATTCCAGCACTTCATTGCAACAGTTCGTCGTCCAGTATGACAACGCACTTAGGCAAAAAGCAGAGAAGGAATTTGAGGCTGACTTCGCATCTGTTAACACCATAGTTCCATGTGGGTCACAATCCCTAATTGAAAGGCAATTTCAGTTGCACTATACCCATGCTAAATTTGGTGAGATCCATAATGAATTTAGAGCGAAGATAAATTACTTTGTTATGAATGTTGTCAAAGATGGAAGCATTTGGAATTACAACGTTAAAGAAGACTTCTTATGGAATGGCAAGAGGGCCAACAAATTTCATGACGTGTTGTTTGACTCCATCACAACAACAATCAAATGCAGCTGTCTACTATTTGAGTTTCGTGGTATCTTATGTCGACACTGTTTCTTGGTCCTTGGGCAGGAAGACATTGATTGTGTCCCTGAACAGTACGTGCTAAGAAGGTGGTCCAAAAATGTTAGAAAACGACACACTTTGATGAAAGCAGCGTACAGCCGAAGTTCGGATGATCCACAAATGCAAAGATTCTAGTCATTACGGAAGAGTTTTAATGACATCGGTGAGGTGGCATGTGAAACACAAAGTGCAGCCCAATCGGTGTATGATCAGTTGAACACAATTGCAACTACATTAGGATTACCAAATGAACCCAATCCATTCAGATGTGGGGACGACGATGCAAGTGCTTGTCATGAGGATCACAGCTTACCCAACCATGTAATGTCTTCTGCACATCACAGCAATATTGTTCGAAGTCCCATTCACGTAAAAAGGAAAGGTAGACCACGGACAAATAGGTTGAAATCAACTGTGGAAAAGATAACAAAGAGGAAGAAAACAGTTGCGGCAAGAAACAAAGCATCTCGCAATTTAATGGTTTGTATCTTGCAGTATTGTGTGTTCCTTTATTGAATTTTAATATTGTATAAGGAAGTCCATAACAGGTGTGTATTTTGTGGTAGGACCCGCCGGCAATTCATTCACAACCAAATTTCCAAGATATCCCAGTGCAAGACCATCAAACATTACAATCGTACATTCCAAACGCAGGTTTCATGTCTCTTCTAACATCACTGCACTCTGAATTTAATCAGTGTCCCCTTTCCACCACAACAACAAACCTCGCATCAGTTGAGGTATGATTAACCATGACTCAGTACATACGTGTCGTCCCAGCACATTAAATATATTGTATTGTGGTCATGTAATTGTGTTTGAATTTCAGGATTACTGAAGGCCCTGTCCGTGGAGAAGAGGAAAGATAATTTGAGTTATTTTTTTTGTGGGTAGACAATTTTTGCTAGGAACATGCGACTAACAAACACCATTTACTTTAATTGGTTGTGTTTGTCATTATCATGTTCCCTATTACTAGTGGTGATAACATGTTCATGTTTTTTTGATTCTTTTGTTAAATGCACAATTAAGATGCATTGTATATGGACGTTGTAAAGTTACGCCATAAGTTATGAATATAAAGAAAATATTTTAAGTATATAAGGATTTGAATTAAATAACGTAGAATTTAATTCACCTAGAATTTATTACCATGTAGAATTTATTCGATGGTGGTTGTAATTGAATTGGTTTTCTTAGGACACATGTAATACACCAACCATCCAAGTTTTGCCATTAATGTTTACGGAAACGTTATATACCCTTGTCGGTTGCATAAGATGAGTTGTTTCATCTCTTCCCAACGTTTGACCATTTAAAAAGTTGTCACAAGACCATTCAAAGTTTTGGTTTTGGGAAACACTATCTCTTCTCGGTAAGGCGTCATTCACACTTATATAAAGTGGTCTACTTCGTTGTATGGGACCACATACTAACCCAATAATAACCCCGTTTCAATGATGGCAGCAAGTCGGAGTGCACATGAGGCGGTGGTGCTGTGGAAATTTACAACCATCTACATCCGAAATCAGGTTCTGCTGTGTTTTTTTTGTTTTGTTATTGTAATTGTGATGTATTCGGTTTCTAACTAAAAACAAATTCGTAACATGTAAATGGGAAGGATTTCGGGTATGTGGATCGTCATTTTGCAGCAACTTTCGAAGCAGATCTAACCCCTAATTGGGTTTTGAGTGATAGTTTTGGAAGAAAATTCAATGTAACCTACAACATGGACACCGCAAATCCCAAAATTATTCATGGGTGGACAGATCTGGAAAAGTCGTACGTCTCGCAAATTTGGGATGCACACGTCCAATGTCGTTACATTGGCAATTCAAAGTTTGAAATAACGATCTTTTGGGTGAATGTTCACCAAAAAACATGCGTGCATTCTTACGTCGTGCAAATAGGGTCCCTGAAGGTTCTTTTTTCTCTGTTACACTGACGAAATCTCAAGCCCAACGAAGCCACTTGGTATTTCTTATATTTTGATTGTTATTTCACTAAGAATGTCTATTGGTTATGAGTAATCCCATTAAAATTGGTTTCTTTTTGGCGTTCCCTTTTCCTTTCACACAGGATTTGAGTGTTCCATTTGGTAACCTAATAAGAACAAAAAAATTAAGTGAAGTGGTCTTGCTCTCACCAAAGACAGGAGTGCTGTGCAAAGTCTTACTTTCCAAAACAAAAAACTCAACCAAATTTGGCATGGGATGGAGGCAGTTCTGCACAGAGCATGGGTTGAAGGAAGGAGACACATTGCTGTTTGAAGTTGATCACAGTGAAACAGAACCTATAATAGATGTATTTATTAACGAATGTTTCTGTGATGTTG
>Ga0209589_1010550_pt1 | contig 13420 bp, 4 predicted proteins | sample CowpeawhiteBW_FD_187525 | JGI IMG/M metagenome (GOLD analysis project Ga0209589, IMG submission 187525) | Root nodule microbial communities of legume samples collected from California USA - Cow pea white BW (SPAdes) (version 2) | ecosystem: Host-associated > Plants > Roots > Nodule | place: USA...
AAAAGAAAAAAGGAATTAAAAAAAAAAAAAACTAATAAGTGTAAATAAAAGAGAAAATGATTTGAAAATAAAAAAATAATAAGTGGGTGTTATGATTTAATTTGAAAAAAAAAATTGTGAAAGATAATGTATTTGTTTTAGAAAAGAAGGTGTAGAAGTTTCTTGAATTAAGAAGAGGCGTGGAAGCTATGTTTAGGTGGATGCTGGGAGAATTCCACACCCATCAACATGCAACAAATGTAGTTATTAATAAACAAAAGAAAACAAATACCTTATTCATACGGAACTTTCTCGACATAAGATGTAACGCAGTACCTTCTCGCCCCTTCCTTTCTATTCTTTCTCCTAACTTTCTTTCCTTACTTTCTCTCTCCCTCATCCTTATATTTCCAACGGAACCTTCTAGAACCACCATAACCCCAATCTCTCTCCCCTATCTGGCGCGCATCCACACCATTCATCTGCGCCTCTTCCTCCATGGCTCCGCCGCCTCCGGTGGAACACAACGCTGACTCCACTACCACCGCCTCTGCCGCCGCAGACTCTCAGAGATCCATTCCCACACCGTTTCTCACCAAAACCTTTCAACTCGTCGACGACCAATCCATCGACGATGTTATCTCCTGGAACGACGACGGATCAACGTTCATCGTCTGGAACCCTACCGTCTTCGCCAGAGACTTGCTTCCTAAATATTTTAAACACAACAATTTCTCCAGCTTCGTTCGCCAGCTCAACACTTACGTAATTCATTTCAACTCAATCACTTCCGATTTCTTGTTCCTGCTTATTTTTATTTGTTTTCCTAATTTTCTTTTTCGTTTTTGCCTGATTTGCAGGGATTCAGGAAGGTCGTACCTGATCGGTGGGAATTCTCGAACGAGTGTTTCCGCCGTGGCGAGAAGCGGCTTCTGAGCGAAATTCAACGGCGGAAGATCTCGTTGCCGGCGCCTTCGACGTCGCTGTCTCCGACGGCTCCGGCGACGGTTGCTGTTCCGTCGCCGATGCCGTTGACTGCGATTCCGATCATTTCGCCGTCGAACTCCGGCGAGGAGCAGGTGATATCATCGAACTCGTCACCGTCGCTCGCACCGGCGGAGCTCATCGACGAGAACGAGAGGCTTAGGAAAGAGAACGTTCAGTTGACGAAAGAGCTCTCGGAGATGAGATCGCTCTGCAATAATATTTATGCTCTCATGTCAAATTACGCGAACGCCAACGGTAACGGTAACGGAAGTTACCAAACGGACGGCGGTGCTGGTGGCGCTCAGGGAAGTAGGGAGTCCGGCATGACTGCGGTGAAGCCGCTCGATTTGATGCCGACGAAACGGATCTCCGGGGAGGACGCAGCGGAGTTGAATCCGAAGCTGTTCGGTGTGGCGATTGGAGCGAAGCGCGCGAGGGAAGGAGGAGGAAGCGGTGGAGATTGTGGAGAAGAAGGAGGTAGAGCAAATAAAGATACGCTGCTGCGTCTTCATCATCCGGGTCCTGCGGACGTAAAATCTGAACCGTTGGATTGCCAAAACCACCGCGAGAATCAGGAAACGCCGTGGTTGAGTCAGTGTCACATAGCAAATCAGAGGGTTTGTCATTGACACGCGGCGATAGTTAAGTGAAGGAACATTTTAGATTAGATACGCAATGGCGTAGGGAATCCGAGACCCGGCACGCGGAGACGCACGTGAGAGTGTCACGTGCATCGTTTAACCGTTTGGGACCGATTCCCAGAAGGTTCTCAGAAGTCAGAGGAAAACGATACTTTGTAGTCTTCTTTCTTCTCTCTCTTTCTTTCCTTTTTTTTCATTAATTGGATTTAGCCTGTAGATTTGCCTTTGAGGGTAGTGTTGAAGATTTTATTTAGCCCTATTAATTATTTTTCCTCAAAATTCTTATGTGAATATGTTAATTAATACCATGCTGCAAATTTGTGATTGCTTTTGGATTTTTCTCCTCTCACCTTTTAATCTTCAACTTAATTTTTTATGGAGATTATTATTACGACCTTAGAAAAGATTTCGTAAAATCAATCAGAAATTATCTCTAACTTTTTGTGAAAGCTGCTGCGCTTGTTTTGTTCCTAATTTCTTTGTCATGAATTATTATTGTCATATATAAATATTATTGTATTATTAAATGTTAAAAATTATAAAATTAATATTCGTTGAACCAGTTTAATTAGTGGCTTTAACTAGTATTTGACTGTTCGGTTTTCATAAAATAGATTTATTCACATTAATAAATATTAAACTGAAATTGAGTTTGGGGAGTGATATGGAGAAGAATGATATTCTAGAATAGTTAAATCAGGTTGGAAAAGGTGCCGAACCAATACGCGTTTGGAAAAAATCGAAACAACGTTGAAAATCTTGGTAACTGAAAAAAGAAATAAATGAGATAGCTTTCATATCGGTCGAATTAAAAATGAATTAGAGAGGGAAAAAAAGCAGAAAAGATATTTAAGTGGAGAATTTTCAAGTGAATTTTTGTGTTCTGTATCATGAAAAATAAGAAGAAATCTATGTATGAATTGACTTGTTTTGAAGGGCAAACAGGGAGAATCATTAGGAGAGCTAATTTAAATTTAAAACATAATTTTAATTTAATCGTCTAAGAGATATGCACCATAGTTGTTATATATATACACGTGAGTTATACTTAATTAGGTATTAACTATTGGGCACACTTTTAGAAATTTCTTGCTTTGTTTAGAAGATCTTGTTTAGTTGTCTATTGCATTAATTATTTTTAATAATATATATTTATTTCATATTAATAATTTTCTTTCGCAACATGTATATTTGCTCACGAATTCTAAATCTCTTAAATAGAGAATTCTAAATCTCTCAAATCAAATAATGTTAATGTAAATCCATGGTTGACATTAATTAAAATGTTCAAATCGTGTATGTTCTAAATAAATTTTATAAACATAATTTTATTTGATCTTAAAACAAATTAACTTTAAAGTGGAGGATAGAAAGAACATAACTAGAAAAAAGAGGACAACGAAAGTAAAGGTCGACTGAATTAATCTCCAACCAATTTGTTTATTTTAAGTTTAAATATTATTTTAATCTTTTTTATGCAGTTTATTTAATTTGTTTCCTTTGTTTTTCTTAAGTTTAATTAGATTTCTATTTTATTAAATTGTGTTTAATTTAATATTTTTGATGGCATTGTTTATATTGATAATGACAGAATATACATAATAATATTGTTTCCATTACACGAACGATTTTAATTATGATTGTTTGTATTTTATTCGAATAAATTTTCATTTTAGTTAAATTTTGTCAATTTAGTCTCATCTTACCGTTCAGTACCCTCAACATTCACTTTATTATGATCATCATCATGTACTCCTTCATCACTCTCGTCTTCTATTTTATTACTCTCAAACTTCACTTTTTCATGTCCTTCATCATTCACTTTTTCATTACCCTCACCCACCATTTCATGACTCTTAAACTCCACTTTATTATGTATCTCACCACCACCCACTTGTCAAAATAAATGGGGCAACAAATTTGTCGTTCTTCAAATGGTAGTGTTTCAAGGAGAATGGATTAACTCCCATTTGCAATTATGATGAGCAGTGACAGAGTATTATGAGTGCAGGGGTGCCTTGGGCCCCCCAAAAATTTTGAAATTTTTTTAACAATAAATATTTTGATTTTTTTATTATAGATATTAGGTATTTTTTATTTTAATTTGTTATAAATATTAAATCAAATATTTTATTTCTTTTATAAACATAATAATTAATATTCATAAATAATAAAATATAAAATCAAATATAATAAATAATAAAGATTAAAAGGATTTATCAGGATATTTTTTATTATTTGTTTTCATTATAAATTGTGTCTTTTATAAATTGTTCTCACATTTCATTCTCATCTATTGTTTTGAAAAGAAAAAGATCTATTATTTTTTTCCTTATTTCTCCTTTATTATCTTCCATCCTCAAGGAAGAAAAAAGAAGGTAATTCTTTCGTCTTACTTGATAGTGAAATATTAATTCAATAATTTATTTAATGAGCATCTTTTATATGTCTATGCCTTGAATTTCTTACAAATTGTTCTCATCTTCCATTCTTACCTATTTTCTTTTGTTTCTGAAGAGAAAAAGATCAATTATTTTTGCTTTCATCTCTCAACTGTTCTCTTCCATCCTCAAAGAAATAAAGAAGAAGGTAATTCTCTTTTGTCTTACTTGATAGTGAAATATTAGTTTAATAATTTATTTAATGAGCCTCTTTTATATTAATTTTTTATTTTATCAACATAGAAGAAAAAATGATTGTACTGTGTGTTTTCTATAATTGAATTTTAAGTGTGATTTGATTATCATCGAATTTTCTTTTGGTATTTATGCCTCTCAATTTTTTATTAGATTATGATAAATCATTTTTTAGTATTTTTTTAAAATAGGTATATTGATGAAGAATAAAAGAATAGATTCATTTTTTAAAAGTGATAAAAGGAAAGCTAACCGTGAAAATGAAAATAGGACAAATTCAACTCTTCCAGATATTCTGAAGCATGATACTAATGTTCTAATTGTTCAATCAGAGGAGCCCTTTTAAGGTTCAAAAGATTATAGATAATTCTGAAGCATTATTTGTGATTTCTTTTTTAGTTATCGTTATACTAAGTTATGTATTCATTTTTATTGTGTTAGTGACAATAATGAAATGTATAAATTTTGGATGTATTATTTGAGCTCTCCCAAGAATATTGGTCAAGATCCGCCACTGGTGACGAGCTGTGTTAAAAAAAATGCATGTTAAACACACAAAAGGTAAGACAATAATTTTACTCACTATTAATCTAATTTAAATACAATGTCATATTGTACACTCTATCATTATCAATTTAAACAATATTATAGAAAAGATCAAATTGAACACAATTTAAAAAAATAAAGACATAATTGAATGTAAAAAAAACAAGAATTAAATTAAATAAATTTGATCAAAAAAATCAAAATAGTATTTAAGTCTTTATTTTATTTTATTTTAAAATATTCCAAAAATCTTGAAAAAAAAAAGTGTATGATATATTAGTCGACAAATAACATTTTATTAATGGAACACTTCTTGTATATTTTTGAATTTTTTTTCTTTCAAACAAAAAGATGAACATTAAATTTAATCATATATATTATATGGAATGTGTTTGGCGTCATTGTCATAAGATCCAAGAGTAGGGATATTTTTGGAAGGATAGGGAAAACATCTCATACCACCCAGGTGTTAAGTGGAGGGTTCCATGGCCATGTCAATTTTCTATTAGCTCCCAACCCTAACCACAATTTGTGATATTTAAAATTTAAAATAAAAAAATATTACTATTAATACACATAAAAAATCATTGTTCCATGTAACATTTTCAACCACGAGCATGCTATTATTAAGGACCGTTTAGTGTAAGAAAACGTTTATCTTTTCAATTTATCAAAAATTATAAAACTTCTTGATTTTATGTATCGTTTTTATTTTGATCTTGTTGTATGACTCACCACTTCTTCTTTACACTATTTGTCACTTTTTATTATTATTATTTTTATTATTATGTTTTTTTAGTGCTTCGAAATGTGATATGTAATATTGATTGGGATATAAATCTTTAAATATTTACGATTGATTAAGTTTTAAAATATCGATTAATGATAATTATTGATAATAAAAATGTGAGTTTTTTTCATCTTATTTACATGTCACAAGTAGAGTCATCAATAAGTATATAATATATAATAATCAGATTTGTAGGATTTTATAATACATCGATATTTAATTTGTATTATGTATCAGTGTTTGACACATATCTATATATGATATTTTAGATATTTTAATGATATTTCCTAATTAAGTATCTAAAATATAAACCAGTAATACTTTTATGATGATAATAATTTATAATTTTTTATGTTGAAAAAGTTGAATACATTTAATTTTAATTTGGATTCACATTATAATAATTATATATTTATCATGTTTTTAATAATTTTTATATATTTTTCAATATGCATATATCACGTATATATTCTATTATTTTAAAAAATAAGTGTATTGGTATATCGTATACATGTTCTATGTATCACTGTATCAAGATTGTTATTCTTAACTAGAAGGAAATGAGTTTACAACTACACATAAAGTGAATCCTACAGATTAGGGGATTACGACACAATAACAACATTTTGATTTCATAAAATAACAATAAGAAATGAATACTTAATTTGAATAGTGAATTGCAATCCAATAATAAAAATTAGCTATAGAATGAAACATCAAACTTCAAATTTTCTTGTTAAGGTTAATTCTATATATATATATATATATATATATATATATATATATATATATATATATATATATATATATATAAGGTTTCCAAAGATTTCTTAAATATATACCAAGTAATTAAAATGTTCAAGCAAATCTCTTATCCAGGTTGACTAGCATAAAGAGGAAGGATAATCATTGACCAATTATTAATGAAACTCTTGTTGTAACAAGTGTTTCATTGATATGTGAATGAATAAATGTACTTGTGATGGAAGGGCAATAATGGGTGTTTCCCATATCTATTATGTTTGCTAAAAGTACTCAACTCATATGATTCAATGGAGAAACAACACTTAACTTTTCAATTATTAATGGGAGATTATACTATTGTGAGTGAATATTATCATTATTATGATACTTAAATGAGACCATTCCTCAAAGTTATTTAGAAATATACAAAAGGATTTATGAGAATCACATTGATGTTCAAGTCTTAGAAAATAAAATATCATTGCAGGATTTTTGTGGACAACCTTCAAAGAATATTTCATATAGTATGCTAAAAGTGTGACAAATGTCGAGGACACACTAATCTCTATTATGTTTCGTTAGAATAGTTACATTCATTAAGTCCCTATAGCCATTTTATAAGTGTTAAATTGATATTTTTGGCCCAACCACAAAAGGAGGTCAAGAACTATATCTTTTTATTGTAGCAAATTAATATTTCAGAAAGTGAATTGAAGTCAAACCAATTACTGTAATTATAACATCCAAAGTCCAATATTGTTGTTGCATTTAATTACTATAATGGATGTTGTTACATTCAATTATATTTGACATTTTCTTGACATATATTACTTTGAATTGATGTTGTTGTGTTAATTTAAATTTGACCTTTATTTAATATGTTACTTTAAGTTGACGACATTGTGTTTTTTTTATTATTATTAAAAGCTAATGTTAGGCATCATTGTGTGTTTTGACATCTCAACTATGTTGATACTCCAAAGCACATTTACCATTTACCATCCCATGAAGAATATTATTAAAAGATAAATAAATAAAAATAAACAATCATGGGGAACAAACCAAACCCATGATCAAAGAATACATATCACACACTTTTAAACCAAAACTAAGCTCCCCTATGTATTGGAAGTTGATATCTATTGTTAAAAAACAATCCAAACTAATACTAGAACGTAAAACAAAATATCATTTAAGAAATTTTCTATTTACCAAACTCATATTAGTCAACTTATCAAAGCCTTAATTTCCTTCTCTAAAATATGTGAAACTTTGAACTCCATATCTCTCTCTACAAAGAATTAGACACTTCCTTCATATTGAAGTCAAACTAATCACTCTAATTCTAACATTGAAAGTCGAAATAGTTCTTATGGATGACAATTGTTTGTCATTTCAAAGTTCCTCATAGAGTAATAATTAACTATTAAACTCAATTTGCTAACCAAAAAGTGTGTGGCAATACAAACTTGAGATCAAGCAAATTTTTAAACCGATTAAACACCCTTGAACAAATGACTGAGTTGAGATGGCCAACAAAGTTATCTTACTGGGTATTATGTAAGACCTCAATAAGATAAATGTCGAATGGGTGGATGAATTTTATCACATGCTATGATCTTATTACAAGATTCTTTGGTCCACCATGAAGTAAACTTATTTATATCTTAGTGTTTTCTTCTTAGGCATTTTCACTAAGATATACTAATATACTAAAATAATTATTTTTCTCATAATCATAACATGTTTGGACCTGTTACTTTGTCCAATACATCATACTTTATATTAATATTATTGTGTTCATTTATATTTGACATTAGTTTGATATATGTTATTTAAAATAGATGTTATTGCGTTAAATTATATTTGACCTTTGTTTAGCATGTTATTTTGAATTGGTGTTTTGTGTTAATTTAAATTTGACCTTTATATGATATGTTAATTTAAGTTGACTTGTATTATTTTTTTTTTAATTAAAAGCTCATTTTATGCATCATTACATTTTTTGACATTTCAACTATGCTAACATCTTAAAGTACATTTATTATTAAAAAATAAATAAAAATAAAATAAATAATCATGAGAGGTAAACCAAACCCATGATCAAATCACACACTTCTAAACCAAAAATAAGCTCCCTTGTATATTGAAAGTTGATATCTATTATTAAAAAAAAAAAAAATCAAACTAATACTTGAAGATAAAACATAATATTATTTAAAAAAAAAATCTATGTACCAAACTCATATTAGTCAACTTATCAATACAATAATTTTTTTTTTCTAAAAATATGTGAAACTATGAACTTCATCTCTAGAAAGAATTAGGCACTTCTTCCATCTTAGTCTAAGATGATATCAAAAGTACATGAAAATTGAGTCACATTCGAACCAAAGACGTGAGAATATTTTCATTTAAGCACACTTCATATATAGCATAAATAACTTGCATAAATCTAAAAATAATTTTGCAAGCCTAAAAAAACATAAAAACAACAAATATTCTTTTTTACTACCTCTAAAAATACCACCACAAACAATTAAACTCATACAACCTTTTGCAATATTATCAATATTCACTTTGATTCAATGTACATTCAGAAATTTCCAAATCACTAAAAATTATAAAGAAGAATGAACTTAAACCGAATGAGAAAACATACGAGTAATCATCAAATAACATATTCAAGTGCTAGTATTCATTTACATTCAACCTTTGTTTAGTATATTTTTAATTGATTTTTCATTCATTTACAATTCGGTCTCTATCTAATTCGTTATTTTAAATTAACGTTATTCTGCTCCTTTACATTTAGTCACTGTTTAATATTATATACTTTAAATGGACTAGTAGTTTTACACCGTATAATGTAATATAAATTTGTATATCTTTCAATAATTATATTAAAAAATACCCACGATAATATAAAATGAATGGGTAAGTTATAAGCTCATGTTTTATCCATGCATGCATTATTATTTACCAAAGCAGAAAAAAAAAAAAAAAACACTGTAATAATACTTTTCCAAATACGGGCAACGAGGTTCAATGATTGAAGGGAAGAAAACTGAAGATCTTATGGTCACATAGATATGATAAAAGTGAAACTTTATGAGATTTTCTGAAAAAAGCTTGATTATTAAATTAAAAATAGGATTAAATTTTGAAAGGCACCAAAACACTTTTTCTCTTTTGTTTTCGAAAAAAGAGGGTGTAGTTGCAGATATTTTAAATAAAAAATTGAAATGATTTTGGGAGCACTTACTCTATCCATCAATGTCTATCTATCACTTTCAGCTGCAATTTTTGAATTAACAATTCTTCCATCTACAGTGCATTGACCACCTTTATTTATTCCTATCATCTTTATCATCTTCTATTAGGGTTTTAATGAGGCTAATAATTGAAACTTGGTTACTTATTCCTCCATCCTCATCATTTCTTTCTATATCAACATTCTTTTTACATTCTCTTCATTTCTTTCTATACTTTAATGTGAAACAAACATTATTTGAATTCTCAATCTTATATGTATTTGAATTATACTAACTATAATATAATTTTAGATTATATATTTTAAAATATATTTTTAGATTTGAAAATATGTTTTTAATTTGTAAACATATTTCAGAATAAATATAATTTAAAATACATTTGTAGATTCATAAATATATTTCAGAATTTAAGAATGTACTTTGAACAGTTTTATCTAAAAGTTTTCTGTCATGCTATCTTTTTAAACTTGTAATTTGAAAGTTAATTTATTATAATTAGTCAAAACACGTATGTATGTGATTTTTTATTTTTATAATAGAAACAAATTAAATAATTACAATTTTAAAATTAAATAAAAATAATTTTTACAATTTTATTATAGGTATTTTTATTTATTTTACGGGAAAATCTTTATCATAAATAGTTACTTTAGTTTAAAGTATAGTTAATTTTAAAAAAATAATTAAATTTAGAAAATAGTCACATAAAGAATAAAATTGGTAAATAAATTTGGTAAGATCATTATTTTAGTTTAAAAAATGGTTAAACAAAAACAATAAAATCATAATTATAAAAATAAATATAAATAATTTTTACAATTTTATAATAGGCAGTTTTAATTTATTTTGTAAGTAATTTCGTATTATAAATAATTATTTTAATTTAATAAAATAGCTACATCTAAAAATATCAAGTTATTTGAATTTAAAATATTAATTTTGAAAATTAAAAAAAAAACAAAGTTGATAAAGTTAAAAATTTTATTAAAAAGTTAAAATAAAATATTCAAGTTTAAAAGTATCTCAATATTTCTTAACTTTTTTTCTCTAAATTATAATAAAAATTTGAGTAAATATATATTTTCAGATAAATAAAATAAATAATAAATAAAATTACTTAAAAAAAATAGAAACAATTAAATATATATTCATTTAAATTATTAATATATTATTTTAACATAGCTACAAAAATAAAAAACGTGCAATCAATCCTGATGAGAAAAAAAAGGTACTTTACACATGTGTGTGAAATTGGTAGATATAAACAAGTCAAAAAATTAAAAAATAAAAGAAAAAAGTGTGTAAAGAAAAGAAAAAGTCCAAATTTAACTTTTTTATATATATATATATATATATATATATATATATATATATACTTTTAAATTATTTAATAAATTATAAATATTTTAATAATTTAAACAAATATAAAATGATTATTAAAATGAGTATGAGGTAAAGACGAGCATAAATAAATATTTTATTCTCATGTCTAATTAAAAAGATTTAGTATTATTTATATTCATATTTATATTCAATTAATACGAAGATTTCACGTAAAAATAGGAATATATCAAAAGTGATAAATCTTTTTTATAAAGAGGGAAAAACTTATAAAAAAAATGTAAATAACCTTATCAGCTACACCGACACAACATTTTCTTTGCCAAATACAATGTTCGAAACAATAACTTACTACTATCAAATACCATAGCAGACAACAACGAAACTTGAGTGAATAATAAACCAAGAAGGTCGAAACGGGCATTTTCATAAAATGGAGGGTGCACAAGAAAAATATGGGGCGCAAAACAAAATTGTCTTAAGACTTAAGTTTCGGGCCTAGTGTGGGTAAAGGCCCATGCTAGGATGATAACCTACCTAACCCAAAACTCAGGGGCTTCTCCCTGCACCCCAAAGCATTTCTCCTGTACCCCCAAAACTTTTTTTGTTTCCAATTTTATCCTTAAATGAAGAAAGAGAAAATACAGTAAAAAAAAATTAACTGCACTGCACTCTTGCACCCGGTCAACACGAATCTGCTTTTGTTGTAAGCCTCTGCACCCCCAAAAAATGCCAAAACGGATGACAGAATCCGCTTCAAGATTTTAAGAAACGGATTTCACTATTCGTTTTGCTTTTTTTTTTCCATTTTTATAAGAAACGGATTTCACAATCCGTTTTATATAAATTAAATTAAATTAAAAAATACTTAAACTTTAAATTGAAAAATTATTCATTTTATTATAACTTTTTCTATTTTATTTAAAGTATATGATTTTTAAATTTTAAATATATTTTTTAATTTTTGTTTTGTTTATTTATTATGTTTTCATATATTTTAATATATCTAAAAATAAAGTAATATATATATATATATATATATATATATATATATAATTTGATTTGTAAATAACTTTTTGAAAAATAAATGTAATTATAAAAATAAATAAAACTAAATGATAATTAAACTTTAAATTAGATAAAAGAACGAAAATTTATTCCAATTCTTTTTAATTTTATTTTAAATATAATACTTTTTGAATTTTAATTATTTTTTTAGTTTATTATTTTTTATTTTAATCATATTTACGTATTTAATGTATATTTTAAAAATAAAATAATATATTAATATTTTTTAACAAATATTTTAAAATAAATATATGAAACGAAGGTTGAAATCCGCTTCAAAAATTTAGAAATTTATAACTTTTTTTAAGTCATCAACTTGCATTAAATCTCACCAGCCAAGTTGCTTCATTTCCTAAGAAAAAGAAGGTAAAAAGACAATGGAAAATTCAACAGCTAATAGCAACTTCTGTATGAAACAACATGGCATTGGACAACAAGCCATGATGTTCCCTTACATATATATAAACATTGTTCCATCCCTCCCATAACTTCTCAAGCCACCACTACTTTTTATTTTCCCTTTCCCTACAATGGCTTCACTCTTTTCACCTCTCACCACTATCTTCTTCTTCTTCCTGATAGTGCTATGGCGTGGCGAGGCATGCGAGCCTTTTGCGTGTGACCCAAAGAACGCCGCCACAAGGGGCTTATCTGATTGGAAGGTTGACGGTGGAAGAAAAAGTGAGCTTGTTGGTGAACAATGTGGCGGCAGTTCCACGGCTTGGAATCAAAAGCTATAAGTGATGGTCGGAGGCACTGCATGGGGTCTCAAATTTACGAAACGGATTACATAAAACCTTATTTCTTCTACCAAATTCCGTTTCAGCACTCTGGAAAACGGCTTCCACAATCCATTTCACCTAAAATAAAATAAAAAAAAAAGTTTTTTATGGGAAACGGATTACACAATCCGTTTCCTTAAAAAATAAATTCTTCTCTGCTCTCTCGAATTTAAGGGTTTAGATGTTGGCTACATGATGTCATCTACAATACCATCTTAATTTGTTTCATTCTTAATGGCACAACAAATTTGTACTGATAGTAACATTTTAGCTAAATTATTTTCCAAACCACAGGTATCATTTTATATGATTAACAAAGGACCACCATCCACATATTATAGTTAGTGCAAACAGTGCAATAATGGTCTCATCCCATTTCTTTATAAAGAAATTTCACATGTTCCAAAATTGCAATTTTATAATTTCTTCATCTGCTTCGATCTTGAAAGTCTTGTACAGAGAAATTGAACAACTTACGCATTAAAGCACGGAAGGAAAGAAAGAAAGATGAAGGGGAAGAAGACATAGACATGCATACCCTGGAGCGGTGCAGAGTGAGGACAGAGTTTCCTGAAGCGTCCATAAGAATGACTTCATTGGGGTGGCCGATGTAATTGTCAACCCTATAAGC
>Ga0209589_1010554_pt1 | contig 13417 bp, 6 predicted proteins | sample CowpeawhiteBW_FD_187525 | JGI IMG/M metagenome (GOLD analysis project Ga0209589, IMG submission 187525) | Root nodule microbial communities of legume samples collected from California USA - Cow pea white BW (SPAdes) (version 2) | ecosystem: Host-associated > Plants > Roots > Nodule | place: USA...
TATTATTTTATTTACCTATTAACTAATCGTACATGTATCAGAATGTATCAGAATGCATATTGATATGTATGAAATTTATGTATTATAACCGAAACAAAATTATTATACCAATTGTTTTTTTTTTTTTACCTAATATGTTAGCTTACCTATAAGTTTATATATATATATATATATATATATATATATGTATTAATAGTAATACATTATTTATTGATTTATGGATGTTACATTAGTGATTTGAAATATCTTCTTAAAATTCCTCAATTTCAATTCTCTTTTCATTTCCTCATCCAAACAAATCATTTTACTCCAAAAAAATTTAAATTCTCCAAATAAATGAATTACTCTCTTAAATTATTTCATCCAAACACACCATAAGACAAATCATATTTGTACGGAAAAAAGAAAAGGATTCAATCAAAATATTACGAAATATCCACAAAAACAAACAGACGAAGAGAAAGACAATAAGACAAAAAGAAATACATGAATATGAGTAGCAAACATACGAAACAACAAACACAAATTTAATGAAATGAATGGAGAAATCAACTGCTCAATTTATATAAAACAAGTCAAAAATAACTATTATAGATATTACTATTTAATAATATCTTTCTGTTAATTAATAGACACATTTCCAACGCACCTCGTAAATTTAAGTTCCAATATTTTATTCAAATATGTTGACCAAACATGAAATTTATTATTCTCATTGTTTTACATTAGTAAAATAAACTTTTAAGTTAAAGTGTCAATAAAAAAATTTAGAATGAAACTTATAAAATACTTATATTAAAACAAAACTTAGTAGGAGGTTATAAAAATTATGACACATTGAAGACTCACACAAAATATAATAAGACGGCATAATGAAGCTAATCTTATAATTAGTTTGTAAAGTTAGCACAGGAACACTATAATTATATATTCATTATTAAAAGCTTAATTTTTAAGGTTTTAAACAATTGAAATACAAGCTGATGAAAAAGAAATTAAATATACGTTTTTTTTTTCAAAAGTATTCACTTAGTAATCTAATATGGTAGATTTTATCAAAGTAAGCAGTTTTAGTTTAAAAGAGTCAAGTGAGACTTTAAATAACATTTTATATTTAATCAAAAATACAAATTATTCTTTTTATTAATATATCACTAAAATTATCTTATATCATGTTCCAAAATATAATTCCTACTAATTAAAAATTTTCATTAACATTTAGTTATATTGACTTCATTTAAAAAATGTAACCGGTTTCCTAAACTATCTTTCCTTAGAACAAAGATTGTTGACGTTGATTTCTACTTAAGATTAACATCGAAAACATTTTTTTTTATACTTAAAACCCAAAAAGTATATCCTTTTTCATCTTTTTATTTATATATATATATATATATATGGAATTTAGACAAAATATTTATTTTAATTTATATTTCAATTCAAGCATAGTTATTTAAATTTTATAATATATCTCAAGATATATTTATAAAATTTTACAAATTTTATTATATGTAGCAAAAAAAAATGCGAAAAACATTAAATTCATAAATTTCATAATCTAAAATTATATTAATTTGGAAAAAAATATAATTAGGATTTATATTAATCTAAAAAAAATAATCCAAAATCATTTCATAGTAATTTAGAAAAAAATTTAACTGGATGAAAAATGATAATAGAAGAATCATCAATCTAACATACATAAATCATAATATAATACTAAAATAAAAATTTTGATTCATGAGAGATAGTGTGATAATGTATTTTCCAATATATCTATTCTCGGTAATCTAATTTATTTTTTTCTTTTTCTGATTATCATAGTGAAGATCCGTCTTATATATATATATATATATATATATATATATATATATATATATATATATATATATTTTGCAGTTTGTATATTTAAGAATCATTTATTACCGTTTAATGTTCTAACGTTTTCTTGTTTAAATCCCTTAGTTTTCGGATCAATAATCCTTAACATCCTATAAATGTTTTTTAAATAATTATATTACTTAACTTAATTAATATTTAATTAAGGTGGCATCTTCAATAATATTAAAATTATGAGAAATATACTAATTGATATTTGAATAATCATATCAGTTATAACTTTTTAAAAGTTGTGTTTTAGTAAATTTTTTCGGGTTAAATATCTTTTTTGTCCCTTGACTCTTATAGTGAAAATTGAATTTAGTCCATCTTCAAACCCTTAGTTTAATTTAGTCCTCCAATTTTAGAAATGTTTGGATTCAGTCCTTTAAACCATCTTATTTAAAGTTAGTTTATTTAACGTTTTAAACGTGTTTGATGAGAGCATTTGAGGTGTTTACCCCACTTGACATATGTCTGCTACAATGTTCGCTAAGAAATTGTCTTGAAATACGTTTGAAACGTCAAATAAATTTAACAAAATTTTGTTAAAAGGTCTAAATCCAAACATTTGTAGAGTTGGAAGACTAAATTGGGTCAAGGTTTCCGAGAGGGACTAATTTTAATTTTCACTGAAAATTAAGGGATCAAAAAATATTTAACCCATTTTTTTGTTAACTATGATGCGGATGAATTACGATTAGGATTTTATTAATCGATCACGGATTAAGGTATTCTATTTAAATGACAAAAATATCCTTAAATATTGACGACTGTCTTTAATATTTTATAAAAGTTAAAAAACAATTAATAATAAAATAGTTATATTTTAATGTTGCTAAAAAGTAAAATATAATTAAACATAAAAAAGTTTAAATTAATATAAAAACTAATAAAAAATAGTGTTAAACATCTTAAAAGTTAAAAAAAAAAACTAAAATATTAATTTGTGACTTCATTGAATTTATTTTCTCTAAACTTGATAACCTTTTACAACATCTACGTTAATTTAACAAAATTTCCTGGATTGAAAAAACAAACAATATTTCAATATCTGAAATTATTAATTATGAAGACATAAATTTAGTAATATAAAAAAATTTTAATTACTTAAACTTTTAGTAAAGACCTTCAAATTTCCAAAATGTTTATTTTGTATCAAAGTTGCTTAAAAATTTCAAACGACAATTTTGTCTTTATAAAATATGTTATTTGCATTTATATTAGAATGCTAACTCGAGTCCACAATGATTAAGGAATAATTCATGCGCATTAGTTTTATTATTTTTTTATTGAAAATTTGAATAATTAAGTCCATTAATTAAAATGATATAAATGCAAATAACAGATTTTATAAAGACAAAAAATATTCTTTTATATTTATAGACAATAACTTTTTGACAAAATAAGGACTTTGAAATTTGTAAGGTCCCTACTAAAAAAATGTATCTACTAATTTTCCTTTTTTATTTGTAAACTTTTTTATATTTAATTATATTTAACTTTTAGAGACATTAAAATATAGTTGTTTGATTATTTAATTATCTTTTAACTTTTATTATTGAACATTAAATAAAATATCAAACACATCTGAATAAAATTTATGGACATTTTTATTTTTTAAATAAAATAAAATAGTATTAATAATTAGATTAAATTTTATTTAACATTACACTTAATTATATACTTTTATATGATTCGATACTTATTTGATTATGGACATTTTTATTTTTTAAATAAAATAAAATAATATTAATAATAATTAAGTTAAATTTTATTTAATATTACATTTAACTATATACTTTTATACGATTCTATACTTATTTGATTAAGTGGCCGTAGGCACTCGTTAGCAATACCTTGATATTATTATTTCAACGTTGCATTAATTATAGCTAACTGGCTTTCAAATAATCGTATTAATTACTAGGCGTTGCATTTAGGAATTGTCTTTTGCGTTAATTGTTACGTACTTTTCTTAAGAAAGTTTGTTTCTTACATCGTTAATCATTGCCATTAAAATTACAATTAATTAAGCGTTATAATTTCTACTTTCGTGAATATACAAAATAGTCATATTACTTAATTTAATAACAATTTCATTAAAATAACATCTTGTATTAAAATCATAAAGAAGAATGTTAACCGGTGGCTTAGGAGTCTTCGTTAAAGAATAATTAGTATGTATTGATTTCATCTTTTTTATATTGGAAGTAGAAATAATTAAATATATTAATTAAAATAGTATAAATATATATATATATATATATATATATAAAACAGATTTTTAAAGATCAAAATACCTTTTTAAATTCTTGAACAATAATTTCTTGATATAAAATAAAGACTTTGAAATTTGCAAGGTCTTTACTAAAAAGTAAAAAGAAAAACATATCTATTTTATTTGTTTTTTTTTTTGTAAATTCTTTAGATATTTAACATTATTTTTTTTTCTTTTTTTTGATTAATTTAAATTTTTTTATGTTTAATTATATTTAATTTTTAACAACATTAAAATATAGTTATTTTATTATTTAATTTGTTTATGTTTAATTATATCTTATTTTTAACAATATTAAGATATATTTAATTTAATGCGCATTGGTTCCACCATTTTCACATTGAAAGCTGGAATAATTAATGCGTATTTGTTCCACCATTTTCAAATTGAAAGCTGGAATAATTAAGTCCATTAATTTAAATAATATAAATGCATATCACATATTTATAAATACAAAACTATCCCTAGAAATTGTTGAGCAAAATATCTGGTACAAAATAAGCACTTTAAAATTTCTAAAGTCTCGGCTGAAAGTTTAAATAATTATTTTTTTTATATTATTATCTTTATGTATTTATAATTATTAATTTCAGATATTAAAATATTATTTGTTTCTTGTTATTTGATTAAGGTAACATGAATGTTGCAAAATGTTAATTAGAAGTCAAAGAAGAAAATTCTATTAAGTCTCAAAATAATACTTTAGTTTTTTTTTTGTAAACTTTTAGAGGCTTAACACCATTCTTTGTTTTCTTTGTTGGTTTTCTCATTTAATTGTTTTTTAAATTTTATTATTGAACATCAAATAAAATATTAAACACAACTATAATACTTATGGATATTTTCGTTCTTTAAATAAAATAAAATTACATTAATAATTATTTTGTCAGATTTTATTTAATATCACAATTAACAATGAACTTTTTACATGATTTAATGCATATTAATTATTCTTAACCACTATCCTTAACCAAGATACTGGTTAGCGAGACCTGATCATAAATAAATAATGTACAATAATTGATATTTAAACAAACATATTAATTACAAAGGTTAGACATTGTGTTAAAACTAATTGTAATTATATTTTAAATAATTATAACTAGTTTTCAAATTTTTAGATGATGCCTTTGGGATTTGTTATAGTTTATCCCTCAATTAGTATGATAATTGCTTGAGTAAAGAGTGTTATTTAGTATGATAATTAACTTGTTTAAAATTCATTTTTTAACATTTTTGTAAGTGTAACCATTAATAGATGTTGGATAACTACAATAAATTTGAAACTCCATATATTTAATATAATATTATTTAATTATCATAAATTTATAAACCGTTACAAAGAGAAAGTATTATTTTTTCCTGTAAAAACTTTATTCCACGTAAAGCATCGAGGATGTCCATGTGTAATTTTACACGGTCCATTCTCAAGTATATCCCAAGAACAATGATATCGATTGTGTATACAATATCCATCTCTTTTTTCTACATAAATGTCAAAATGATAATCACTATCTAACCATTCGAAACGACAAAAGTACAATGTTCGAGGAAGGTAGTAATTAGGATAAAATCGAAAACTATATGTTGCATTAACATTTAGTGTAATCAAACCCAAATCATGATGTTTGTCTTTGCAATGAACATCCAAATGCTTCATACTTAATCTGTTGGTTATTTCAACCGTAACTTTTGTAGGAAAAATTGGAATTGCACTGACGTTGCATTTCAAATGCAGACCAAGAACGAACAACGAACAAACTATTATTATAATTTTGGAGATTGAATCCATAATTTACCTATTTGACAGGGTAACTCCGAGGAAGATAATTTCTTCTCTATGAAATGAAGTAGACATATAAATACTCATATGAGTAACTGACCATCACTTATTAATAATTAGACTTTAATTCAACTTTATGAAAATAGCTTGTAAAGTAAAATTTATATTCATTTTATTAAAAAAAAATTAAAAGTTTTAAGTTTCTCATAAATTTTAGTTTTTTTAGTTGAATCTTTATTAAATCTTTTTGGTCTTTTGGGTACTGAAAATTTGTCTTTTTTTAGAGTTTAGTTATTTTGTTAAGTATGACATGAATGTTATCTTGTCCTTTCTCATCTTGCTTGTAGGGATGACAATGGAACAGGTACGAGTATCATGATCTCATTCTTATCTCCATAATAAAAATTCATTCTCATTCCTATTCTCATAATAAAAATTCATCCTCATTTCCATTTCCAAACCTAGTGAGTATACAACTTTTGACCCATCTCCAAACGTAGTGGGTATACAACTTTTGATCCATCTCCATCCCCACCAGATAACGGGTTTATTCTTATACCCATACCCATTTTTTTACTGTTCCAAATATCAATTAAATATTTTTTATAAAAAATTTTAAAATTCACACCAAAAGAATCATGATACTATCAAAATATTCAATATTAAAATAACATACTCTTTTTTCTTTTCATGATGTCAAATATTAAAAAAAATATTATAGTAATATAAATCTCAAATTAAAGTATCAAATAACAACTAGAGAAAATTCAAATAATTATATAAAAACTAAATAATTACACATTACTAAAATTTTATAATAACCAAAATATTTATTAATTTTACAAGAGATTAATGGTTTCATTTGCATTCAATCCACCTACACATAGAAAAAAAATGAAAAATTAGATATGATATAATAATTGAAATTGAAAATTTTAATTACTAGAATATAATGTACCTTCTTCATCAAATTCATTTTCATTCATGAGAACATTTTTTTTCTTTTGATTTTTTAACACCTACAAACACCAAAGGTATATTAAATAAGAATTCATAAAAAAATACTAACAATAAATATTAAGAAATTTGAGTAACTTACCTAGATGATTTGAATTTCATATCCAATTTCTTACTTCTTGTACACATCAAAGCCTCTACAATAATATGATGAAGTCGATTACGGTTAGAAATTAATATCTAACCACTAGTACTAAAAGCAGATTTAGAAGCTACAATTGTTATTGGAATAGCTAAAACATCCATTACAATTGCTTGAAGGGTTGGAAACTTTAACCAATTTGTTTTCCACCATATCAAATGTAATATATATATATATATATATATATATATATATATATATATATTAGATTACTTAATAAATTATAGATATTTTAGTAATTTAAATGGAGATGAATATTTGGACGGGATATATATATCTCCATCCCCAATTAAAAACTTCAGATATTACCCATATCCATATCCAGTCAATACGAGGATTTTCCATCAAAATAGGGACAAATTCAAGTAATACCCACGGATACAAGTTTATTTGTCATCTCTACTTGTTTGTATTCATATGTTAAGAAATGTAATGTTTTGTAAAATTAAATTAAGAAATAAAAGTCATTTGTCATCTTACATTAATTGCAAAATCTCACATTTTTTAACACATGAAAAAAAACAAATAAGCATGACGAGATAAAATAATGTCACCAAATTAACAAAAACAATAAATAAATAAACTATACGAACTCAATTCACAAATATAAATTGAGTGCCAACAACATTAATAGGAACTCAAATTAAATTATCCAAATTTATTAAAATTTAATTAAATCTTAAAAAATGTGAACAATTTTCTGAAATGCCTTTATTTAGAACAAAGAGATTTTGAAAAATAAACTCTAATTAGATCGACAGCATTTTAGAGATAATCTAATTAAACATGATAAATTTTACATCTACTATAGTTACATCCAAATTTTACCTTATAAAATAGTGTTATGGTATTAAATTAATTTAAAACTAATTTTCAAACCCTTTTCATTAAATTTAACCATTAATAATTTTGGTATCTACATGTGGGTAATATAAATTAAAACTCCATAATGTAAATATTAATGGCAGGAGCTTCATCCCAACTAAAGCATTGTCGAGATCCACATTAGAAACATGGACTTTAGGATCCTCCACTTCAATGTTATGTTAAATTTCGGGTACAAAGTCAACACCAAAGTCAATATATAGTTACAGCTACAATATTTTGTGAGCAATAAAAATAACTTAAAATTTTGAAAAGGAAAGGAGATATGAAAACTATAATCTCCACGTTTTGAATTCAAAAAATGAGAACTTGTCAAAATAACTTAAACGTGAATCATGGATGCACGACCAGACCAAACATGTCACCATATCATTTTCTCAATTAAATGGAAACTATAATTAAAGTTATGCATAACTGAAACTAATGTTCCTCTATTTCATTCATATAACACTAACAAACTATATTTCCATCAGTGGAACAAAAATAAGTTATACAAATAACACGTTAAATAACAATGTAACAAAAGTTACTTTTGTCAAGTAAAAATTTAATACATAGATCAAGTCACTTCATCTACAAAACCATATATCTAGAATTTTGCTTTTCAGCGCATTAATATTCTCCATACAAATACATAATTTTTACAGAACATTTTTCTCGATTTTATATACCTGAATATGTCGAGAAAGAACTCTGAAACTACAAAAAAAAGAAAGTTTAGAGAAAGGAATACATGCTTGAGGTTTAGTTTATAAGGAGTCATACTTAGGTTGTGAAAACTTTAATTTTTCTTTCAAATACAACCCATTTTCACTTTCTGTTTTCAAGAGTTTGCATAGAGAAAAATGAAAACAATAAGAAACAACAAAAACATTTTTTATGGTTTCCTGTTTTCATTCTATGTATTCACTGCTTCTTTCTCAGGCAAGTCTTTAAATCAGAAAACAAAATAAAAATAAGATCTTTAGTGATTAAAAATGAAAACCGAAAAATATTTTATCAAACCAAAGCAACCCCTAAAACAAACCATTTTGCATTTTTTTTACCCGAATGAATAGAAGAGCATGTCATGATCTCAATCCCATGAGCAACATGGCAAGAAAGTTAGAGATAACTTTTGGTGATAGCCTCTTCCAGCTCTTGAAAGTCCCATGCATCGTCGGCTGAATATTGTCCTGAAGATAAAAAAAAGAACGATATAAACATTTATACACAATTATTCTTGGAAGTCACATCAACGGGAAGACCACTTACCAATTGAATCTCTTCGGAGAGCAGTTAAATGGGCACAGCTGCAAAATTACAGCAATAGGTCAACAATAGCAACTCAACTTTGGTGGTGGAAGATATTACAGTATTTTCTCGTCTACGTGACCATACTCATTTTTGCACCAACTGAATACTTCAGACTAAAATTAAAACATCGAATTCATTCGAAATATTTAATACTAGACTTTGTGAATCTAAATTAACCAGGTTGGATAGAGTATCTGCTCTGCTGATCGCAACTAAGGAATAAAATGGAATTTGACAATATAACAAGAGATCGACAATATTTCTACAAGTCATGTTGCTTTCGTAATGACAGTGTCATGTTGTTCTCTCGTTATGAGAAAGAAATGTAAAAAAAATAGAATAATAAACCGAATACCTATCAAGAGCCTTCCCAAAATCTGCACAAAGTGACCGAATATATGTCCCTTTGGAACATTTCACTCTAAAAACCAAGTTTTGTCTGCAAAAATAATAACACGGATATAGCAGGTTAAAAATAAAACAAAATCAGCTACAACTCTAAAAGCAGTTAATTTCCAAAGATATGGTTTTACCAGGAGAATGCTCTCCCTAGGCAAAAACTTTTATTGTGATCAAAACAACCATTTGGTCATAGGTTCAAAGGCCACATACGCATTCAACTTCCTAACCATAGTGTTTTTTATTTGGAGCTCAAAGAGTAGCAATCTTCCTTAACCAGGTATTCAAAACATTTTACTGCTCTTTAGGACTTAAATATAACCTGCCACTTTGAGGAGTTTGTAGCATTTAGAACCTTTGCCTTTGGCTGGTGAACAAATTCTTGGTACTGTCCCGTGGTCCGTAAACGAAATTGTTGAGAGCATAAAAAGTTGAAGATTTAAACTTGGATTGGATTTCAAGAATGATAATGGCAACACTTGTTTAGGTTTCATTAAATTCTTAATGCAAAGAATTTACTGGGTGATCACTGAAATGCATTTATTTTGTTGTCCACCAGTAATCATTTCAACTGTTATAAATGGCTGAGCTAAATCTTGAAAGGGAGTTTAGAATGGAGGCTAAAAACGGCTACCTGTCACTTAAGCTGCGCTCTGTGTCAAACTGGAAAATTGAAATTCGTCTAGGTGAAAGTTCAATGCTTTCTCCTCTCCTTGCTTTCTCATACATCTTCTCACCTCCAACCTATGAAGAGATAGTAACAAAATGTAAGGAACTGAGCAAGTTTCCTCAATAATTAACATAAAATACCACAACAGCAAGAAGAAGAGACGTCTTTCTTTTCCAATCGGTGAAGACAGTTGCATGAATTAAACAATGATATCATGTTTTCTCATAAACCTTTAGAAAAGATAAAATTTGTTTTCTCACAAACCTTTAGAAAAGATAAAATTTCCCAGCGCTAAACTGCTCCGAATGAACCATGATGCTGATAATATTGATGCATTACAAACTGAACTGAGTTTAAAACTAGTTACAAAGAAATAGATGAAGTTGCAAATTTTAACACCAAAATCGTTTAAATTAAGTAGTCTCAATCAACAATTACACATCAGAGACAAATTTAACACCTTAGAAATATTCTATTGACGTATAAGGCAAAAAAACACTTCAACACCTTGCGCAAAACACAATTTAGAAGAAAATATTAAAGTCAAATGATTCAAGAATGGCAAAAGTTCTTACTTTAATAGCTGAGAACATAGGAGGAACTTGCCAGATCTCCCCACAAAAGGACAAAGCATTCCTCTTTATATCCTCATCTTTGATATGCTCCCATGGCTCACGTTGAATGACCTACAAATTAAGTTGGATTATCAGTGAAAATATTGCAAATGGTTCAAAGTTAAACAAAATGTACTGTCATATTAAATAGAAATTTTAATTCTCCATCATCAAGACTAATGAGTCACATCAAATGACATGCGATCAACATTCCATGTTTGAACATTGTTCAAATTTCAAGCAGCAAATACAATATTCAGACATGCTTCGCTCAAAGTATGATTTTAAACATAAATATAGACATATATCGATAAAACAGTTATTATTTTGCATAACACACTGCTTAATGGTTGCCGAATTTGAATCCAGCCTATCACGTATCTGATGAGAAAACTAAATTAAACTCACTGGTGAGTCAGCATCCCATGTTGAAGTAGCCTCCCCCAAGCGGAAAACCCCACTATAACCCTTAATCATTCCTTGATATCTGAAACAGAGATGTTTAAGTGTCCAGAACAGTTACTCGGATAAAACATTTCAACAAAAATAAAAACCATAAGATAGTGAAACAGGCAACACTACTAAGTACTTAAACAGGAGACTTAAAAAATTTTCAATCACCTGTCTACCAGTTTCGTTGCTTTGCCAACACATACAATCAATAAACCAGTAGCCATTGGGTCAAGGGTCCCAGCATGACCTACCTGAAAATCGATATATTAGTCTTCTCAGAGAAGCAAACTAAAATAAAGACATGCGACGGAAAGAACCTTTTTCACTTTGACAAGGCGACGCAGCTTTCCACAAACCGTGAATGAAGTCCAACCTGTCAAAGAGTTACATGCCAGTTCACTTTTCATTGCCAGGCCAAAATACATCTATTGTTTCAGAAATTTCAAACTTACAATGTTTTTTATAAAATGACAATTTGAGAAAAAAAAAAAAAAAAAAAGCTGCAGGGTGTTTTCATTCGTGAGCATCAACCATACTCCCCCCGCCCTGAATAATTATAAAATGGTCTGATTGAACCACGTATCCATCGTCCTCACCAATCTCTAAATGGCATATGTCCATAGTTATTACATGTTATGTCTTCGACAGATTAGATTGGTAGTGACTATGGTAGTTTTAGATATATAATAATTTCTTCTTCACTAAGTCCAAAACCGTGTAATAGTTTCTCCTCTGCCCACAATAAAACTTGCATGCATTTTACAACATGCATTTCATAGTGCACAAGTAACTCCAGTTTCATGGTGAAGCAAAGAAATGAATGAATATAATGTGTGATGTGAAGTTGACCTTTCGGTTTGTTGACCAAAACCACAGTGCCATGCGGACTATCCCACACGGGAGGAAGACCAGTCCTCCTTGACGAAAGAAAAGGCTCTCCAACTAGAACGTCCTTGTTACTACCAGGACCCTTCTTCAAACCCTTGAAGAACTCCTCAACCTTCTTCTCCTTCAGTTCTCTACTTCCTCTTTCACCCTCCTCGCCCTTCTCTTTTCCCTCAAAAAACACCAACTTTTCATCCACCCCAACAACTTTCTTCCTTCCCTCGCCCCCTCGTCCATCTTCATTAACATCAACATTTGCACTATTGATATTTGACTGTCCCGGTTGGAGAAAGGCCTTGTCAAGCGACTGATCAGGAAAGTACTTCTTCTCCAGCTGATAAACCATCTTGTAATGCTTGTCCTTCTCCCAGGGATACGTAAACGCGTCGTGGAAGTACAACTCTTCCTCCCTCTTATGCAGGGTGGGGAATTCCACCACCTCGGGCTTCAACTCCACGAACCCTTCGTCACGGCGCCCAGCGTTCTCTTGGTCAGAATCGGAGCCGTACATCCTTTTCCTGCGCTTGTTATAGTACTTCCTCTGGGCCTTGTCGAGTTGGGGAGGAGTCTCGGAAGTGGGGTCGTCGGGTTCGGGTGAGTCAATTGGTCGAACAGTTGGTGGGTGAGGGTAAGATGGACGGTTGATAATGAGTTCATATTGGAGAGGGTATGGAGTGGTAGAGAGGGATCTTGGGCGTGAAAAAGCAAAGGAAGAAGAAAGTGTTGGGAAGAGTCTGTGACAATGGCAGAAGAAGAATCCGAACCTCGTAGAGGACATGGGTGGAGAAGGGAAGAAGAGAAAAGAAGAAAGGTGGAATAGAGAAAGACAAGTGGATTTTCAGAGCATGCCTCAAAAATTGAGTCACTATATTTTAGTTTTGTAAACATGACTGCTAAAACTAAAACATTAGTTAACAATATACAGCACAGTTATTATAGATTTAAAAACATTTTAAAGTAATTTATATTTAATAAAGACTAGTGTAAGCACAGGCGCTATCGCGCCTGCGTGTACACATTTTTCGAATTATATTTATAATTGATGATATTGTAATGTTATTAAGTTAATGAACAAAATAAAAGTATATTTATAAAAATTAAAGTGAAATGTATG
>Ga0209589_1010555_pt1 | contig 13417 bp, 8 predicted proteins | sample CowpeawhiteBW_FD_187525 | JGI IMG/M metagenome (GOLD analysis project Ga0209589, IMG submission 187525) | Root nodule microbial communities of legume samples collected from California USA - Cow pea white BW (SPAdes) (version 2) | ecosystem: Host-associated > Plants > Roots > Nodule | place: USA...
TATATATATATATATATATATATATATATATATATATATATATATATATATTTATTGTTGTATCACAGAAAAAAATTAAAATACCTTTAACATTATATTATTAAAAAAACATATGTTATTTTATTTTATTTTTTCGTGACACATCACATTTAACGTGTCCACACTATACAAAATTGAATAAAATGATAATAGCTACACGATAAAATATGTAATTACATAAAACATTTGGTAAGAGCAATAACAGTGTATTATTATGTTAAATATTTTTGGATAAATGGAAATGAAATTGTTTAAATTTAATTAATGATTATGAATTACATGGTGTAAGATAATTGGTGTAGTAAAAAAGTCTCATCCCACAAGAAAAGAAAAACATGTTTTGAAGGAATTAGTAACCGGTTATTTATTACGTAGATGTGTGTAGAATGTTCTAGGTCTCACCAAACAAGAAGCGGTAACAAAAACTGAAGTGTTGGAGCATCAAAAAGCGGAAAAACCTGATATTGACCTAGTGTTTCTTTGTGGTTGTAGTGAGAGCCACGTCTCCAACTTGAGCCATGTGTGGACAGTTGAACCCACGTGAACCAATGACCTTTAGGACCTAGATACACATGACGTGGAACCCAAATATCCACCACAATACTTGCCCTCTAATTCTATTTAAACACCCTTCTTCTTCACTTCTTCACCAGTGAAGTGTAGTTCATCAAGTTATCCTCTTTAATTCTAAGTGTTTAGGTGACAACAAAAGCTTCTTTATTATCAGTCCTCGGGTCTAGCATTTGTGACATTGTGTGTACATTGAAACTTTGTCACTAAACCGGTTCATCTATGGCTGCCTCATCTTACGCCATGCAATCAATCCTTGCAAACCCTATGATGGGCATGTCCACCAGATCTAGGGTGAACCATTTTGGTATTCCTGCGATGTATTTGAGAAGGAATGTTAGCCTGAGAGTCAGGTCCATGGCTGAGGTAGTGGATTTCACACAGTTTCAGATATCATAGTATAGATGATGTTTTTTTTTTTTTTTCATGTTGTAATGTTATTTGAACTGTTCCCTAACATTAAGGAACTACAACATGTTATTAACTATTATTTTTCTTTTGTTATGAATGCAGGAAGAACAACAGAGTGAGCCAGCAGCCCCAGTTACACCACCAGCATCAGCAGAACCTATGAAACAACCAGCCACTACTGCCTCACCAAAGGTCTCACCAAAGGTGAGCACGAAGTTCTCAGATGTGTTGGCATTCAGTGGGCCAGCACCAGAGAGGATCAATGGAAGGCTTGCCATGATTGGGTTTGTAGCTGCAATGGCAGTGGAAGTAGCCAAAGGGCAGGGTGTGTTCGAACAAATATCGAACGGTGGCATTTCATGGTTCCTGGGGACAAGTGTGGTCCTTACACTTGCTTCATTGGTTCCACTGTTCCAAGGGGTGAGTGTGGAGTCAAAATCAAAAGGGTTCATGTCCTCTGATGCAGAACTGTGGAATGGGAGGTTTGCTATGTTGGGTTTGATTGCGCTGGCTTTTACCGAGTATGTCAAGGGAGGTACCCTGGTGTAAATATTATTACAGTAACTCACAGAAATGGTCTAATAATCGTTCATGGTTAGAGAGACCAATCTATGTGTAATTGTGTCTTCTTAATCTATATATCATTAATCATAAACAAATTTCATGTCCTCGAATTGTTCTTAGGAACCTGTAATCATCGAGTTAACTATCGCGTTTAAAGCTTAAACGAAGCCTCTTCACTGAGCAGAGTTAATTATGCAGGATAGACGCAGTGTTTCAGTTTTTCAATAATCAAAATTGAAGTATGAGAAAAGGCGTTCTTGCTCTATATTCTTATCCGTTAACTATATTGCAGTTCGTATTGGAAAACAAATAGCTAGGTGGTGAATGGTATAATAGAAGTAAAGAAATTTGTTCTAAAGTTTAAAGTAAAGTCAGTAATAACGACAGTGACTATAAATTAACAACAATATTATCATCAAAATTAAAATACAAGTATTTTAGAACATGATTTTTCTGATCTAACATATATCTTGGAAAGATTCTGAACCTTTGAACACCTTTTCAAAAAAGAAAAAGCATTATATAAATAGAGTAATAGAACTGAAGAGTAGTTTAAGTGTATATTATACGGTTCAAATGTCTATTGATTCCCACACCATAGAACTACCGCAACCCTAAATTACTAGCCACATGAAACAACGGAGAATATGAAAACACGACACACAAGCCCAGCTAGTTGGTATGGTGCTAATAGTGTTTTGTTTAAGTCTTTCTTCAATAAAATAATTTAATAAATTTATAAACCGGAAAAAAAAAAAGTTTGATGGCAAACTTACCTCGTGCAGAGACAAGTTGAATAACTATGCCAAAATGTTGGAATAAAGAGAAAGTGCAGTATTGCGAGTGGTTTTCCGTATTTCAAAAACTGATTTAAAGAAAAGCAAACATATTTTCCGACATAGGACAATAAAAGTAAAGAAGTTTATTTATACAATTGTTTCAAGTTAATGTCTATCACAATTGTAGAAAGTACTGGTAATTTATATTTTCCTTTTGAATTCTTTCACAGGTTTCTATTTTAAAGGTAGAATGTGGTAAACATCATCATTACATTGCAAGGATTCCAATAAACAAATCTCACTCGAGAGTACCCCAATGTACATTACATTAATTAAACCAGCATCCGTTTGTTCAAGTATAAAAAATATTTTCAAAGAAATATATTACAACTTAAAAAATGCTACAATAATTATTATAATAACTGCTCTATTCAGAATATATAACAATATTAGAAAAAGGCATAATTGAAAAACAAACATATCATAATTATTACGCAAAATTTCATTATTATTCAATTAAAACAATGTTTATGAATGATACAGACCTGGTTATTATGCTGACACATAAAGTAAAGAGGCAATACAAAACGAGAGTTCCAAGATGAAAAATGGAGTTAGGTACCGAAGCACAAGGAAGTGAGCACAGCCCAAAAAACTTATGATATGACATGGATATATTAGTGTCACCCCCTTATTAATTACACGATATCTGAACTTCATCTACGGGAATGAATCTCTACACTCAAATTTATGAACAGAAAAGAATGAGAACAATACACATCTCGGTAGTTTTCTTCTTTTTTCAGAAATTGTATCTATTGCGTATGTACAAATATTCACCAATAGAAACTGTATCTTCGGCCACGTTTGTAAACCCCCCCGTTATGGATCAAGCTGATATTCAGGCTTGTCAAAATCACCATTTTGCAGGGTGCTTCCCACCACCCCATTCTCAAATCCCTGCAAATCATTACAAGTCAAAGACCAAAACAATAGAAGAAAGAAGTGTCGCATCCAATACAAATGAAATTAAGTCCATACTACAATAAACTGATGTTGACCTAACACTACATTACACAGGAAAATGCTATAAGACAGAAGGTGGGAAGCAGATCTATCGCCCTTTAATTACGTGTTTCATACGTCAAATATAACGGTATGATTCAACTTGTGTCCGCCGGGTACTACCTTGGTTTTGTACTAAATAAATAAATGTGTCTCCCACTGTGCTCTACACAGATGGGATGTAAGAATGACAATGATGGTAGCCATTAATCCATCATAAAAAAAAAAGCAACATAATAAACAAAAGCTAAAGTAAGGTTGCCACCTATGAAAGAAAGAAAATGTAATGTTTGATGTTGTATGTACGCATAGACAATAACAAAAAAAGCAGAGAGGTTCAGATACATACTTCCGTTTGTAGATCAACTGGAAACAAATTTATGGCTCCTGTATTGAATGAGAATCCACTGAAGAGGACACATCGTTTGCATTAGTGCATGCACAATGGGAAAAAGAACATGGGAGAAAACGATTGACAAAAAAGTTAAGATAAAAAATAAAATAGATAATACAATTAATTCGAGGAGCTAGCGTTTTTTCAAGTCTCAATGCATAATGATTACCTAGATACTACAGCAATTCCTGGAGCTAGTGTTTTTCAAGTCTCAATGCATAAAGATTATCAAGGTTTGCTACTTAATGAGCAAGCACATGCAAATTAAAAGCAGGACGAAATGAAACTAAACCAACAAAATAACTGAGTAAAATAATAATGAATAGCCTTCAGACAACGTGAATAAAATGCTTCAAGAGTCATACCAATGGGATAGCACTAGCTGCCAGACATACGGAATAAAAAACTCCTCTGGATGACTCTCTTGTTCATATGTGAAGCGCAGTTGAGTAAACATCTGCCAAAAAAAGATACAACCTCAGAAAAGTAAGACAATAATCCACCTAATGATATTTCCTCACAGAAAGCAAATCACAAATCACAAATCCATATTCCATCTTACCTTCATTCCATCACCCCTCCAAGAACGACAATTGACAGTTATGACTTGAAGCACTTCATTGACAGACCAGTCACCGTTCTCTCTTTGAGCATCCATATGACTATTGAAAAAATCTAATACCTGTAAATATTTAATAGATACATTTTTCAAACACCTGAGAAACATGATTTACTATACAAAGACATTCTTCATTTATGTGACTAAAGATATAACAAAACTTGCTCCTTCAAGAGTTACAAGATTTCAAAAGGGTGGATGATTCTTGTAACTTTCATTTAGGTATAACAAATAACACGTACAGTATAAATGTTATCAATCAGTTCATTGAAGCGTGGATGATTCTTGAATGGCAGAAAGACTTCCTGCCTGTGCATTATTGCATATACTACCTGTCCCGGTCACGTAAGAAATCAGTAAGATGGATGTATAAGGTTATAATCTAAATTACAGATACTGCAAACTAGATCAAAAATAGACATTATATGTCTTCTCAGTCAATCAAATAAAAATAATCTACCTCAGGATTCCGAGGCAGGGCATAAGTCAGGATTGCATTTATTATTTCTAGTACAAGCCTCAAGAAGTCAGTGTAAATGTGCAATTCAGTTGACTGCACAAACAGATTAGATAATTTAGAAAAAGGAATAATCTAAGTTTGTAATCAGTAGAATCACAAAAACACGAAGGCAGTACATACCATATCTTCCACAAGGTTGTTTCCTTCAAATGAGTTACCTTTTGTTGTGTGCAGTTTATTATCTTTGTGTTCAGCTAATTTGTTATACCTGTTAAGAAGCAAATATTTGATCTCATTTTAAACCACACCTTACAATGTTCCAAAATTGAGAATGGAAGATTATCAAGGCCAACAAAAGAGTGACATACTTGCGTGAAAGCATGTCAAAAAGGCTGACTAGTCTCTGAGATGCATATGCACTCAAACGATGAACATGAGGTGCCATGTTTGCCAAGGTTGCCAAACATGTTGTTTGGAGATAGACATCCTATCGTAATTCAACATAAAACAGAATGATCGGAGGAGATATATATATAAATAAAACAAACAATTTTATTAGTTTTATGAACGTAAACTACATAGGAAGACAAGGATAAAAAGCACTTCCTAGATGGAAATATACAAACGCTACCGATGTATGTCCTCATGGCCTTCAATAGACATTAGCTAACATATTTCAATGATTTTGGAGTCTCAATCCCAGGCCTGTACAGTTGTAAACTTAATGTCTGTCCTCAAAAATACTGGTTTTATTCACGAATACTACTTTTAATACACAATGTCCAAATATGCTATTTTCTCAGACTAACTAAAGATAATAGTGCCAATTCAACAAATGCAACTTATAATTCACGTACTTGAGTGGAAATTATATAACCGGGATAGAGACTTTCAGGTGTAATATTTGTTGAATATGAGTTCACAATGATAGTAAAGGAAAATATCAATGGATGCCCTCCCCAAATATACATTAGAATTTCAAAGGGGTTGTTCTAATTTCTTTGGGTGAATGGTATAAATACATGTCCAAGTCCAGTGCAATTCCTCAGCAGAAACAAATCCCGTTATCAACATGAGGTAAAGTATCCATAATTCAACTATGATGGAATGAAGTATTTCACATAAAAGAGAAACATTACAATTAATAGCATCAATCACTTTACATATTCAACTAATAAAGACATAATTCATACAAACTCAGAACAGTGACAAATATCTCGGTAATAACCATATTAATTGGCCAATATATTAGGTATTTTTTTCATACAATATATGCATGTCTGAATTAAATAATCATGAAATAAATTGACAGTATATCTGTGTTTAAGATGTATACCCGGAGTTTTGACAAATTATACTGTACAGTTCTGATAAGAATTATGACCATGAAAGAACCAAGAGATGTCTGATGGAGAAGGCGTTCTTTGTACCATGGGACACCAGTCAATATCTGTCCATTCATATACCACGTTAGCAAGTAGCACAGTCCACACATTTTTAGAACAAAATCTAATGCCAAACAACTTTTACCAGCTTATGAATGCTCGCATTAAAAGAAGAATCTTGACTGAGTATGAGAAGAATAATTAGCAACATGTAAATTTGATTAGCCGTCCTTGTAGAAGCATTGTACAAAGCTTCCAGAATTGGCATTAACTGTTAATTTCATAAGATAAACAGGTATTAGAATAAGGCTCTTCTTCTGTCATTCTACAGTATTAGCAGGTTGTTAATATATCAGACGATAATCAAGTAAATACACGTTTTAAAAAGCAATAATCCTCAACAATGCTTTATCAGAAGTTCTTCCTGACTTTTACATATATAAATAATTAATTCTTTCCCAATTGCTTCACAGGAGAAACTTAAATTTGCTGCTTCATACCAATGTATCCAGATCTGTCCGCACCAATACATACTCCAAAAAGGCAGAATTCCCTTGCAACAACGAGTAAAGCAGTAGGACAGCTGCCTCATCAGCTAAGCATCTGTGGAGGAATAAACAATGAAAAGTTTCAAAAATAAACTAATGGAAAAAATCCAAAAATAATAAATTGCAACTACTATGAATGTATGACACTATATATGTACAACTAGTACATTTAATAAAGTGTCCAGAGTGACAACTCTGAGAAACCTTGCAATATCTAGAAGCAAGGATTGTAAATGACCAACGTTAAAAAACTGAACATCATACCACAAGGCACAAGAGCCTCAGACAACGAATTATTAGGTACGCAAAGTAGTGTTAGAAATCCTACATTGACTAGAGATTCGACACTTGGAAGAGCAATTAACAAAATGTTGGGGTCAGATCTAATGCATAAGAAAAATATAAAGTTATGGTCTTAGCCACTTGTAAACTTATTTGGCTTAAACAATTACTTAAATAGTTATAATTTGGAGATGTCACTCAAATGACACTTATATGTGACAATCAGGCTACTCCTCATATTAGTTCTAATCTCATTTTTCATGAAAGGACCATATATTAAAATTGATTGTCATTTCATTCGAGAAAAGATTATATTTGGAGAGATCAAGATTGAGTTTGTCAACTCAAATCATCAATTAGTAGATATTTTTATTAAGTCTTTACAAGAACCTAGAATTGATTATATTTGTAACAAGCTTGGTACGTATGATTTATATGTATCAACTTGAAGGGGAGTGTTAGATATTATTAAGATATCTTTAGATATTTTCAGTTATAATATCATTTGTATGTGAGCTTAAGCCATATTTTTTGTATGATTCTTTATTATAAATGCATTGCTCTATGTGTATATTATACACATATGCTAGAAACATGCAAGACAAAAAAATTAGTAGCTAATTGAAGACCAAACATGATGGCGGGTGAGGGGAATATGGATTTAATTCTTATTTCTAGTTTATTTTAGCTTTTCCTTCTCTTTCTTCGATGTAAGAACCAATTGGTGAATAGAGTGTAAGAAAGAAGTTCTCTAAATGTCATAATAAGAGTTATGGACGGCACACATTCTAATTATATGACACTTGAGATGCAGAAGTTTTGACTTATCATGATAAGAAACAGTTTACAAACATGCAGATTGTACTACCATACTTTGCAGAGATGGACTCGATTAAAATCATAGCTAAGCATGAAATGAATGTAGTATGTTAATTGTCAAAAACTACCAGAGCAAGAAACTCACATCCCAAGTGTATCAAACAACAAAGCAAAGGGAAGCTTTATGTTTTGAGCACTATGCGCATTGCCCTCAATGTCTAGTCGATCCACTGCATTTAAAGGTCTGATAAAAAAATTGCTAGCATCCTTAATAATTAAAATAACATGAATAGATATGAAAAATACATTACATTCACAATCAATTGCATGTTCCAATGCCTTGCAGTAAGGATTTTCAGAGAAGTGAGAATTTTCTTTGAGTAAAAAATCTGACGTCGAAGATTTGTTATTTGCATAGTCGTCACTCATGACACATTTGTGATAATGAACGAGAACAAGCAGCACGTGAATACTGATATCTGCAATAGGACCTTTCGATCCTTCACCACTCGAACTGACCAAATAACTAAATGGAAATAAAACAATATTTGCTGCAAGGTAAAAGTACAAAAAACAACATATCAGTAAGTTTCAAAACTTCACAAAATAATCTTTGAGCCATTATATTAATTATATTCAAAATGCTTATTTGACTTCAAAGAATCCATAAATACTAAAAAGAAAAGTATCTACAGTCATCATACCAGCTGCAGAACCAACTCTCTGTAGCACGCTACTCTGACTTCCATCAGATAAGATGGAATAAGTTGCCCTATTAAATGGAACATCAGAACGCATCATGAAGTTTAGAAGCAATCTGCGAACAACTGAACCAATCAGAGAGCTGTCCTGCAAAAACCACAAGCATAGATGTTTACAATCTATCTGCTAATACACAATAACTCAACAACTGAAGTTTGATGTTAAAATATCAAGTTTTAACCTGAGCCATTGCTGCATCAAGAAAGGGGTTCACATCATTGGGCCCAGGGGATGACCCGCAGAGAAGCTGAGTTGACATTGCAATAATCATGAAATTAAGCAGCTCTAGGTGTAGGAGAAATGTGTCTGGACTATAATTGTAATATTAAATTGTCAGGACAAATAGCTTTTACTCAATAACTCAACAAGAATTAGCACGTTAAATTATTCATGGGTAATGATATACCTCACTTCTACTGATGCTATAAAGTTCAGCACATTCCGCATAACAAAATTTTCAATTGTTTGATCTGTATTAAAATAAAAATTTAAAAACAATTAAGAGATTTGAATAATACTGGAAATACACACATAAAAACCAAAAAAGTCTTGAAAGGGGTTATATCTATGACATAATTCAGAAATCCAATAAAAGTAAGGAAGTTCCGATTAAAACCCATGTTTATGTCACATCAAACATAATAAGTGGACATTGAACCCAATATTTCTCACTCAGTAGGAATCAAAATTAAGTCAGCTTACTAACGAATCTTGAGTTCAATATAATTTCAATGCTACGTTGCACGGTTTAATTGTATATCTGAAACAAAGAGTCGTATCGTACATACCTCTCAAAACATCCTTCGGTACAGCCTCATCATCTTCAAGAGACAGGTATAACTGGATATCCCCTTGGACACTTTCAATCAAGTACTTTAAAAATATTGAACTGAAGTACACTGCATTAACAGCTTTTTCATAGACCAAGGGCGATACACCAGAAGAAGACACGGACTCTTGCAAGCAGCGAGCTAGATGGAACAAAATCTTAGCGAGATGTCTGGTGTGACAATTGTTTTTGGCTGCAAAACAATTAGGAGAAAACTGATAACCAAGTGTTCAAAACAAGATCTTGCCACGGGGAAAAAATCACTCTCCTAAACAGTCGATACATCAATTAACAAATCATAACATAAACTAAAATTTAAAACAGAGTCAAACTATAAATCATTAAGAATTACTTCAATTAAAAACCCAATTTCTTTAGAAAATATAATCGCCATTATGAAGTTCTTGACATTGTCATAATTTCGAGATAGGAAAGCCGTACCCCTTCAACATTCTGAGCCATTAACCAATAGTACGTACCACGAATTAAACAATTGAAACCTCTCCTTCAAAGCATTACCATTCTAAGCCTAAAAACGACGACCAAAGAAAGTAATTAGAATATGGCAAACCTAATAGCTCGCAAGCTTGTTGGACACGTTGAGCCGGCCATTGGACATTGAGAGGAAGCTCCAGCAATTTCTGCCAGAACTCTGACGAGAGAGGGAAGGGCTGGCTACCGACTAAAGTTCCGATCAGATACTCCGCCGTCTCCGGAGAGAATGTGCCACTCTTGCGCGGCGTTGACGGCACCGACCCCATTCGAAGAAATAAGGGTTTTTCTCGCGATGCGGTCGTCGCTACTTTGTGAAATCTTGTGGACTTTAATTTGGTGTCAGATTCAGGGCAACGGCATTGCGCGAAAACAAGCGGATAGATCAAAAGGATTTGATCCGAAGGCAACAACAGAGATAGGCTTTTAAAATCTCGAGTGCTAGTGAAGGGAACACAGGGAGTGTAGAAGGGTCAAGAACCGCAACAACGACAAGGAGCTTCGGAATGAAGGTTTTGCAGAGAAATTAAGGTCTTGTTTGGATGTTTACGCGTTTTGCCGTTTTTATTTGGCCAAATCGCACTTTTAAATTGTTAAAACCCAAACAGGATACATTTCATTTTCGTCAAAATACAAATTTACTTTTCTTCTTTTAATTTTATAAATATCGATGCTAATAAAACAAAAAATAGTAATTAAGTATCGTATTCAAATTTTTCGTTCCCATTTTGTCGAAACAAAAAATTAATATGAAGATGTTATGTTTGATACGAAAATGTGAAAGATCTGAAATCTCGTTAAAGCTTAAATTAACTTAATCACGTATTATATCAAATGATAAAACTTAATAATAATAATAATAGAAAATAAAACATTACGGGGATTATTTTCATGATGCAAATGCAATGTGCATTTTGCCTAATGCTTGACTATAATCCAATGCGGTTCTCTGCCTGATTGTGCGCCAAACATGTGAGTGGAACACTGATAGTAAAATAAACACTTCTTTTAATGTGATGTATTATGGTGTACACACACAAAAATATTAAAAATATAAAAAATATATATATTTAGTGCATAAATATGTATTAGACTCGTATTTCGAATATGCTCAATAAAAAACATCATTAATTAAAAAACTAGGCTTCTTTTAATATCATGTACTTTTGTTCTGTATAATTAGAAAATTGTGATACTGAAAAGGCTAAAGTTTAATATCTGTAGTCCCGTTTAAGTGTTACAATAATGATGGTTGAACATTTACTAATTATAATATTTTATTATGGCTTCTTTTTCATTTTGAAGAATTTAATGTTGTTCACGCTATAAATTATGTTTATATTGTATTGTTTTATCATTTAAAGGATTTTGATAGACCAATGCATAACTTAACTCAGTTTCTATTTTTTATATAAAAATGTTTAAATAAATTGAATCTTAATTCACCACTAGTATGGTTTATACATTAATAAAATCACTGGGATTCAAGGTCACGTTTTTGTAGAATAATCATTTATATTAATGTGTTTGTTTCCTAAATTTTTACAACGAGCAGCATATCTAAATCCATGCAACATATGGTGTGATAATGTCTTAAATAATCAACCATATAACAGAAGTTATTTTTGTAATACTATTGAAATTCGGAGCTGTTTGGAAAATAATGAATTTCAAAGTAAACAGTTTTTTTTTTTTCTAAGTAAACGGTGAAGTAGAAACCCAAAACGGATGAATGGCATTAAAAAATATTGATGAAGAATTAATAAAGAAAGAAAAAAAGTTGTATTTTAAAAGATGTCAAAGAATGACAAGTGACTGGGTCCATTTATACTATTCCATTATTAGTTATAATCTGCCACGCGTACAATAATAAATATATAATTTATTTTAACCTTTTCATTTGATTTCCGTCACCGCCATAATAATAATAATTATTATTATTATTATTAAGATAGTAAACGTTACAAGAACATAAGAAAATAATTGTTTATACTTGAGAAATATTTTCATTGAATTTTGACATTAGAAATCTTAAATCAATATTTTTTTTCTTCTTAATTTTGTACTGACCTATTTGTAGACATTACTTAGAATTCTAAAACAATTTGTTGATTTTTTTTTATAAATAGTAGGCATTGTTAAAGTATATATACAGTTTGAATAAAGTGTGGGCTATTGGGTGTTGGTGAATCCGATGATGGATGGAAGTGTCACCAAATGCGGAAATCAATGTTGCCTTCGCTTCAACTTGCTCGGCATTCTCGTAACATATTCATTATTTCATCACCGTTTACTTTCTCGATTTCCCTTTACGTGTGATTTAGATTTTTCAAATGATTTAAATTAATTATTATCAATTTTTTAATAAAATAATCTCAATTCACACCGATCTAAATTGCTTGTATTGTCAGTCACAGAAATATTAGACGAGAAAAGTATTATTCAATAATCATTAATACATTGCAATGGGACAATCAATTAGGTAGGAGAAAAATTATGAATATATTTTGACCTTTTTTTTTTCTATTTCATAATTTATTTACTATATTTTCTCAAATATACGTGAAAATATATTAAACAACGTATAAAATAAAAAAGGAAGAAAGTGTCATTCATATATAAGATTTAAAAAATAGTTTTATCATAAGTTAAAGAAACTCGTATGCGATTATGTGTTTTCTAATTTTTAAATTGATAAGACGGTAATGTATTATCTGCTGTTTGGATGTAAGTCATATGAATTAAATTAATTAAATTAGATTATGAGTTTTATAATCAAAATTATCATTTATAAGCTCGATAAATTATAATAAAACTAAAGTGAAATATTTTTTATTGTTATTTTATTCAAAAGCATTAGAAGAGTAATATGTTGGAGTATTAAATGTTCATGCTTTCCTTACTTCTTCGTTTAATTTTTCTCTTGTAGTTTATTTTTAATTTTTCTGTTGTAGTTTATTTTTGAAAGGTTATAATTAGATTTTTCTAATATATATTGTAAAACCTTCTTTTATTTCATATTAATGGGCCAGTTTATTTAAAAAGGTAAAACTCAGTCAATTTGTCTTTTTTCAGAAAACCTCTTCAGTTTTTTCTCTTACTTCTCACTAGAAATGGCAAATAAACTCGTCCTCGTGAATATTGTTCAAACTCGTTTCCGTTTTGACGGGAATACCTGCATTGACTGGGTATGGATATGGGTATAGGGAATCCCCGACTTTTTCAGTTGGGTATGGAGATAGGTATGGGGATGTACATATCCCCATAATACCCGTCCCCGCCATATCTATGTTCTCGTTTAAATTATTAAAATATTCACAATTAATTAAGTAACATATATATATATATATATATATATATATATATATATATATATATTTTTTTTTTTTTTTTTTTTTT